>OLVT01002194.1_pt1 | contig 14028 bp, 5 predicted proteins | sample 1673241 | NCBI WGS metagenome assembly OLVT01 (sample SAMEA3178936, study PRJEB25190) | human gut metagenome | biome: human gut; feature: human-associated habitat; material: faeces | place: Austria | collected 2013 | reverse complement strand
AAGGAGGAACATCATGCCCAAGATCACTCGCGACCAGGTGAAGGTACCTGCCGACGTCCTGGCGGACGTCCGCGAGACGTACGTCGACAACTACATGAAGGCAACCCGTGGCACGGGCCGTCTCATGCTGTTCGCGTGCGACCAGAAGGTTGAGCACCTGAACAAGGACTTCTACGGCGAGGGCATCGACATCGCCGATGCCGAGCCGGAGCACCTCTTCAAGATCGGCGATCAGGGCGTGTGCGGCGTTTTGGCTGGCCAGCGTGGTCTTATCGCGCAGTATGCCGCCGATTACCCCAACATCAACTACCTGGTGAAGATGAACTCCAAGACCAACCTGGTCAAGACCGCCCAGGAAGATCCGTACAGCCCGCAGCTGTACGACCTGGAGGCCGTGCTCGCTATGCGCGACAACGGCGTGAATATCGTGGGCCTGGGCTACACCATCTACCTGGGCAGCGAGTACGAGTCCACCATGCTGGCCGAGGCCGGCGAGCTCATCGCCGCCGCCCACGCCAACGGCCTGCTGGTCGTGCTGTGGATCTACCCGCGCGGCAAGGCCGTCACCGCTGAGAAGGACCCGGACCTGATCGCCGGCGCCGCCGGCGTCGCGCTGTGCCTGGGCGCCGACTTCGTGAAGGTCAACCCGCCCAAGCCCGAGGGCGACGACAAGCGCACGCCCGCCGAGGCCCTGAAGGTCGCCTCCATGGCAGCAGGCCGCACGGGCCTGGTTTGCGCCGGCGGTTCCACCGTTGACGCCGAGACGTTCCTGACCCAGCTGCACGACCAGATCCACGTGGGCGGCGCCGACGGCAACGCCACCGGCCGCAACATCCACCAGCGCAGCCTGGACGAGGCTGTCCGCCTGACCAAGGCCATCAGCGCCATCACGCTGGCCGACTACACCGTTGCCGATGCCCTGAAGGTGTTCAACGGCGAGGCCGACTTCGCTTGGGAGGACTAACAGTCCAGCCTAATCGAAGGCAAAACCCATAACGTTGCCGCAAGCGTCCCCGCCGAATCGGCACGGCTTGCGGGCAGGTGGGCCGTTGGCCCCCGACAACGGATAACCAAACGCCCGGAAGGTTCGCCTTCCGGGCGTTTTTTGCGTCCGGTCGGTTTTGTTCATATGCCCAAAACCTTATGATTCCCAATGCTCGCCATGAATGCAATTCATCATTCTGTTGGAAAATGTGTACATTTTTCGCCGTAAAAATCCTACCAAAGCACTACAATAGCAACGCACGCAAGACGCGGAGCTAGGCAAGATGCTGAAGGAGTTTGCGGGTTTTTGAGCGATCGAACGGCTATTCAGACAGGTGTCAAAGGCACCGGCCATCCAGTCGAACAGATGGATGCTTCGGGAAAATCCAGGCGCAAGACGGAGGAACAGGCCGCCGTGCGCGTTGGGGAGCCAGCCCTTCGGTCCGAGGAGCAACCCTCCCGGGCAAAGGACGAAAAACACTTGGTGCTGAAGCGTATTCTCGCTGCACACGAGCAATGGTTCGATGTGCGACGGGGATACGAGTACGCCGGCCGCACCTTCCCCGGGTATGCCGAGTTCCATTCCTATGGCGAAAAGTACGTGCTGGTCAAAAGCGCGAAGCTATGGGAAGTCGACACGCATGAGTATCTGTTCTTCGTCCTCGCCGATGCCCTGGACGAAACTCAGGTGCGCGATCTTGTGTCGTTCATGGAACATGATGGGCTCAAAAAGGTGGTTCCCAAGCCGAACCATATGTCCTCGGCTATATCCCTGGTGATCGTTGCGGATTCCTGTACCCAGGAAGCGGCGAAGGCGGTGCGCAAAACGCGCTTCCGCAAGAACTTCGCCCTGGGCATCCGCGGCTGGGCCGACCTTCGGGTGGCCGTCGCCGACCTCTCTGCGAACCGCGTGATAACGAACGCGGCGGGCAAACAGCTGAAAACCACGTTGGAGGCAAACCTGCTGCCGCGTTCCTAGCAACGGAAACGCAAAACAGAAGAGGGTTCCATGAACGCATTGCTTATCCTCCTTGTTGCTGCGGTCGTCTTGGTCATCGGCTATATCTTCTATGGCGGATGGCTGGCGAAGCAATGGGGGGTCGATCCCAAGAATCCGACTCCGGCGCACGAACTGGAAGACGGCGTGGACTACGTTCCCGCGCCGCCGTACGTGGTGCTGGGTCATCATTTCTCGTCCATCGCCGGCGCCGGCCCCATCAACGGCCCCATCCAGGCGGCCGTGTTCGGCTGGGTGCCCGTGCTGCTGTGGGTACTCATCGGCGGCATCTTCTTCGGTGCCATGCACGACTTCGGCAGCTTGTTCGCGTCGCTGCGCCATAAGGGCCAGACGCTGGCCGTCGTGGTCGCAGAGAACATCGACAACACGGCGAAGAAGCTGTTCTGCATCTTCGCGTACCTGACGTTGCTGCTGGTTGTGGCCGCATTCGCCTCCATCGTGGCGAACACGTTCGCCGTGGTGCCCGACCTGGACGGCACGAAGGCCGCCACGAACCTGGCCAACCAGCAGACGGCCATGATCTCGGTGATCTTCATCGGCGTCGCCGTCGTCTACGGCATCCTCACGCGCGGCCGCAACATCCCCGGCCCGGTGAACATCGCCTCCGCCATCGTGCTGATCGTCATCATGGTGGCCATCGGCTACAACCTGCCGCTCATGGGCATCTCCCTGTCGCTGGATTACAATACGTGGATGATCATTCTGGGCGTATACATCTTGATCGCGTCGGTCGCCCCCGTGTGGATCCTGCTGCAGCCTCGCGACTACCTGTCCAGCTACCTGCTGTACGGCATGATCTTGCTGGCCGTCATCGGCATCGTGGGCGCATCCCTTATGGGCGCCGCCTCGAACCTGCAGATCCCTGCGTTCACCGGCTTCGTCGCCACGAACGCTGCGTTCGATGCCTCCACAGGCCAGGCCCTCGTCGACCAGGCCGGCAAGGCCATCACGAACAAGGCCGCCGCATCGGGATTCCTGTTCCCGGCGCTGTTCATCACCATCGCCTGCGGCGCCATCTCCGGCTTCCACAGCCTGGTCGCCTCCGGTACCACGTCCAAGCAGCTGGATAGGGAAGCGGAAGCGCAGCCCATCGGCTACGGCGGCATGCTCATCGAGTGCCTGCTGGCGGTCATCTCGCTGTGCGCCGTCGGCTTCGTGTGGAGCAAGTACGCCGCGGGCGGCTATGCCTCCCCGACCGCCGTCTTCGCCGACGGCCTGTCCCAGATGCTCGCGTGCATCCCCGGCCTGGCCGACGTGCAGGGCTTGGCATATGCGCTGCTCATCCTGGCCGTTTCCGCGTTCTGCCTGACCTCGCTCGACACCGCCACCCGCCTGGCCCGCTATATGTTCCAGGAGCTGTGGACCCCCGTCGATGTGAAACACGAGGACCTGACGGGCGTGCGCAAGGCCATGACGAACCCCTATGTCGCCACCATCATCACCGTGGTCATCGGCGTGTTCCTGGGCATGACCGGCTACACCATCATCTGGCCGCTGTTCGGCGCCGCCAACCAGCTGCTGGCCGCTCTGGCGCTGCTGGCCGTGTGCGCATGGCTGGGCAACGCGGGCCGCAACAACAAGATGTTCTTCGTGCCCATGGGCTTCATGCTGGCAGCCACGCTCACCTCGCTGGGCATCACGTTCTATCAGAAGACCCTGCTCATCATGAAGGGCGGCGACATCTTCGCCCCCGCCGTGCAGGCGCTGCTGGCTGTGCTGCTGTTCGTGCTGGCCGTGGTGCTGGCCGTCAAGGGCGTGAAGACCATCGTGGCCACCGCCAAGCGCAATGCCGCGTAAGCTGGTGCTTCGCTAAAGGGAAGGCCGCGCGATCCCGCGCCTTCTGAGATTCGAAACCCCGTCGCAACTTCGGTTGCGGCGGGGTTTTTCGCGTCTACTCCCAGAATAACTTCGTAAGACCGACGCGGGATTGCGTGCCGGTTTTCTGATACAGCGAGGTCAGGTGCCGCTGGAGCACGCGCAGGGAGATGCCCATGTCCGCTGCCACATGCTTGAGCGGGCGCTCGTCGGCGGTGGCGGCGGCAAGCACCTCGGTCTCGCGCGGCGTGAGCGAGAAACGGCCGGCGAAATCCGCAAGGTGCGCTTCGGGGTCGATGGCGGCATCGTCTACGGAAGGCGCGGCGCCGGGTGCCGGGCCTTCCGCGGCTTCCGGCACATGATTGGTTGCTGACGATTTGACGGGCATGTCGCCATTGGCGATGCCATGTGCGGCTTCGCTGGCAACAGGCGTGCGCTCGCTTGTTGCCGCTTGACCTGGCGTGATGTTGCCGGCGGAGCCGGGGGGGGGCGCCGGCTTGCTTCCCGGCACGTCCTCCGGTTTCGCCACCCCTCGGGCGCGGGTTTAAATCAAGCATGCCGGCGGCGAAGAGCAGCGCGTTGATGCCGATGATCAGGGGGATCAGCAGCACGACAACGGCTATGGGGCTCGTCAGGTTGATCACCAGCAGCGTGGGAACGCCGAGCGCGATGGCGGTCACGTTGTTGAGCGCTCGCCCCATGCTGCACCAAAGGTCGGGGGCGCGCAGAAACGGCGCAATCCAGATGAACACCGTGGTGTAGAACGTCATGAACACGCCCGAGCCCAGGAAGTAGACGACCTCTCCGACAACGTACGGCCCGCCTGCCTCCACCCCGAGCATTGCGCCGACCGAGAGCAGCATCATCCAGAACATGGCGATGCCCAGGTAACGCGCCCGGTGCAGGTCGAACAGCACGCCGCCGGCGAAGCCTCCGACTGCCATCAGGACGCGCGGCGTGATGTTGGTGTATTGGCTGGTCCAGGGCGAGCCAATGTCTATAAAGGCGTAGAGCGTGTTGAACAGCACGGAGAAAAGCAGCACCAAGGCGAAAATCACGATGACGGCGGTGCGAGGGGTCATATGATCGAGGCGCCATCCGGCGAACTTGCTGCTTTCGAGGCGCTTGCCTTTGCGCTGTTCCCGCTGTGCGGAAAATTCTGCGAGCGCGGATCGGGGTGGCCATATGCGCGCGTTGATCACGCCGAGGGCGATGATGCTCGCAGAAAGCACGACGGCCTCGACCAGATGATTCGATGTGAATTCGAGCAGGGGGATTTGCGCGAGCACGCCAAGCGCGTGGCTGCCGCCGATCAACGTTGCGAACCGCGCGATGCTGCGCGACCTCACGCACGTTGCCCAGTACACGGTGGCGCCGGCAAGCCCGATAAGGAAGAACCCGACCGCGCCCGTGCATGCGATCACCAGCGGCGACGACGCGAAAACGACGCCGACAAGGGATGCGACCCCAAGGACGGTGACGGCTCCCATGAACACAGGCCGGCCCTTTTCGCCGACAAGACGGTTTTTAAGGGGAAAAGCCAGCAGGCCCAGGGTGCTGGCACCCTGAATAGGGAACTGCGAAGGGAAGGGGCCATGCCCTCCAGGTTGAGCTAGGTTGGCTTGGAGGAACAGCGTCGACTCAAGGAATACGAAGAAGAACAACGCAAGTGCGCAAAACAGCAGTCTATTATCGCGTTTCACGTTGCCCATCGTGCCCCTCCTTCCAGGCGTGTCTATGCCCTTTTCTTTATTGTATCCCGTGTTGCGTTTCCTTCGTTTTTCAATTTCTCCCAGATGGCTAACTTTGGCCGCGAGTTCTCGGGGAGCGTTTGTAGTTTGGCCGTATTGTCCATGGGGGTCGTTTATACGACCCCCTGACGCCCCTTCGCCCACCTGCGAAAACGGAATAGCCGGGTCGCACGTTCGCATATACGGCGTAGTTCCATGTGTCCCCCTTTGGCGATGATGTGACCAGGAGGTGCAACGGCTAAACGCCGTCTGCGCCGCTGGCGCGATGCGCGGTTACGGGTTGTGCGCGCGTTCGACGATTGGCGAGGGGTGTCGATGTTGGCGAACGCCATGGCATGGGAGAACCGTGCGGGAAGGAGCGGGCCCATGAAGACGTCAGGGTGCCGAAAAAGCCCGAGCGCGCATATGCAAGCGCGAGGGGATAAGGAAGGCCGCGATGCGGTGGAAGGAGGCGAGGACATGAAATCGACGAAGCGTTTCAAGGCAGCGTTAGCCGCTGTGCTGGTGCTTGCGTTGTCGCCGCTGTTCGGCGGCGCGGCGTTCGCGGAAGACTCGTCGGCGACAACGTACAGCGGCAACAAGACCGCCGTCACGGACCCCTCGACCATTTGGGATTGGCAGGGGCTTGTCGAGAATGACACGTCGAGCGTCGGACGTATCTGGACTGACAAGACCGTGTCGGACAATGAGATCAGCAAGAACGGCATCACCGTATCCAAGGAGAATGGTGCGGACTTCCTGACCGCGCTCACGGCGTTGTCGTCCACCTCGAACCTTTCCGATACGGCGACCACGCCGCTTGATATCGTGTTGGTGCTCGACGCCTCCGGGTCGATGGACGACCCTATGGGCGACGGCGATGACGCGAAGCGCATCGACGCGCTCAAGAGCGCGGCGAACTCGTTCATCGATGAGATCGCCAAGCAGAATGCGACGGTCAAGGATGCCGCCAAGCAGCATCAGGTCGCCATCGTTAAATTCGCTGGGGACAAGACCGACAAGGTCGGCAACGACACGTATTACGACGGTAGAAATTGGTACAACTACAGCCAGGTGATGAAGACGCTTGCTCCGTGCACCAATGACACGAAAGGCGACTTCTCATCCCAGGTGAACGCCATCAAGCCCGCCGGCGCAACGAATGCCGCTGCAGGCTTGGAGCTCGCGAAGGGTCAGGCCTCCGGTCGTTCCGATGCCAAGAAGGTCGTCATCTTCTTCACCGATGGCAGGCCGACGGAATATAGCGATTTTGAACCGGCCGTCGCCTCGAGCGCCGTTGGGCATGCTAAGGTTATGAAGGATGCGGGTGCTGCGGTGTACTCCATCGGCATCTTCCAGGGCGCCTATCCGGCAAAGTATCCCGATGGGCAGGGCGTTTCCAACGAGAACAAGTTCATGCACGCCGTGTCGAGCAGCTACCCGTCTGCTACGTATTCTTACGAGAGCACGAGTTGGTGGTCGGGCGAATATATATGGAACTTCGGCGATCGTGCGAAGGGCTCCGATGGCAAAGACGCCACGTTCTACAAGAGCGCGACCAACGCCGATGAGCTGAAGCACGTGTTCGACGACATCTCCAAGGAGATCTCGAAGGGTTCCGGCTATCCCACGAAGACGAGCGAAGGCTTCGAGCATGAAACCGGCTACATCACCTTCGATGATCAGCTGGGCGATTACATGCAGGTCACCGACCTGTCCAAGCTCGTGTACAACGGAACGGTGTACGGCTGCAAGTCCAAGACCACGGACGGGAACGTCGACACGTACCATTTCAGCGGCGACGTGCATTCCGGTCTGGCCGCTGCCGATCTGAAGGACGTCGTGATCACCGTCACGCGTTCGGACGATGCTGCGGCGGGCGACAAGGTGCAGGTGAAGGTGCCCGCGTCCTTGATCCCGCTGCGCAACTTCGCAATCGACCTGGCGAAGGACACCATGAGCGTCTCGAACACCACGCCGATCTCGGTGCTGTACTCTTCCGGCGTGAAGCCGGCGGCGCTCGATCTGCTGGAGAACCCCGATGACGCCATGAAGGAGTATATGGCGAATAACACCGACGCAGCGGGCAAGGTGGACTTCTATGCCAACAAGTGGTCCGGCGAGAAAACGGGTGACGCGGTCGCTACGTTCCAGCCGGCAACGGGCAATAGCTACTATTACTTCACGCAGGACACGTACATCTACACCGACGAGGCATGCACCACGCCCGCGAAGTCGGTGAAGAGCGGCTCCACGTACTACTACAAGCACAACTACTACGCCATGGAAGGCGGTAAGCCCGTCGCGAAGACCGAGCATGTGCCTTTCCCGGGCGACGCCGCTGAGAAGGTTGAGGGCGCTATCGGCAAGGATTCCGCGGGTGCCTGCTATCTTAAGTCCGGCACGCCGCGTTTGACCTACGTCAACGAGCTGCATAAGGTCAAGGAAGAGAACCGCACGGCCACGGCCAAGGATGTTCTGAACCCGAAGTGGAGCGGCGTTGAGCAGTCCTCCGCGCAAACGCTTATCAACGCCCATCTGGGCAATAACGGCAAGCTGAGCGTCGATGTGCCCGGTACGCTGACGGTGACGAAGCAGCTGAAGCTGCCCGATGGGTACAATGCGGATGATTTCGCGAACGAATCCTTCGAGTTCACCATCGCCATGCAGGATGCCGTCGGCAAAAATTTCAACGCCGTGGTGAAGAACGCGAGCGGCGAGCAGCAGGGTGATAAGTTCGTGTTGGCGTTCGGCCAGGACGGCCAGGCGAAGCATTCCCTGAAGCCGGGCGAGACCCTGTACGTCTACGGGCTTTCCGCAGGCTGGAACTATAAGGTAAGCGAGACGCCGCGCGCCGGCTTCACGGCAGAGGCCGCCGGAGCAGAGGGCAAGATCGCTGCTGGCGAGACGAGCGCGGTAACGTACACGAACACGTATGCCGCATCCGGCACGCTGGATGGCGAGACGTACCTCAAAGGCGAGAAGGTGCTGACCGGTCGCGATTGGCTTGCCGATACGTTCGTGTTCATCATGAAGGATGCCGATACGTCCGTTGAGGCGCCGATGCCGCCGACCAACACTCTGGGCGCCAGCAAGGGCGAGGCGCGCGTTACGGTAACGAGCAAAGATGCCAAGGATGGCGTCCCCGTGAGCTTCCATTTCGAGAGCATCGGCTATACGAAGCCGGGTACGTACACGTATCAGATTTGGGAATCCGAGGAGCTCAGTCAGCTGAGAGCCGGCGTGAGCGCATCTCAGGCGTTGTACCAGGTCGTCGTGACGGTAACCGACGAGGGCCACAACGGCACGCTGACGGTGAAGTCCAAGATGACGAAGCTGGCAGACGATGATGGCGTGAGATATGAGAAGCCGCAGCTCGTCGAGAACGACACGGCGTCGTTCGTGAACGAGTACGATACCTCCGTGGTGAAATGGACTCCCAGCGGCACGAAGACGTATACGGATGCGACGGGTGAGAACCCGCTTAAGTCGGACATGTTCCACGTCATAGCTTGCACGGACAATGTCAGGGCACCGTTGCCCAAGGGCGAAGGCGTGACGCGCGTTGATTATGAGTGGGGCGGCAAGATGTGGTATGGCGCCCTGACCACGGTCGAGGCAGGCGGTAGCATCGCGTTCCCGCAGGCAACGTTCACGTTTAACGATATTCCTTCCGGAGCCACCGAGGCTATCTTCGAATACACGATTGTCGAGGTGGTCAAGGTCGACGATACATGGCGTGCCGTGCGAGACGTCCTGGCGGACAAGACCTTCGACCCGGTCGGCATGGTGTACGACCAGACGGTGTGGACCGCGAAGGTGACCATCGCGGACGTTGGCGGCAAACTTGAATTGAGCGCCAAGTACTACAAGAACGATAGCGAAGAGCCGATTACCGGCGCTATGTTCAGCTTCGATAACTCGTACAACCCCGAGCCCGCCAAGCTCGAGGGCGATACGGCGATTCACGGCACCAAGGTGCTGACCGGCCGCGATATGGCGAAAGGCGAGACGTTCGGCTTCAAGCTGAGCGCAGCCGATGACGCTACGCAGGTCGCCATCGAAGCCGGTAACATCGTTATCCCGCAGCGTGAAGCTGAGGTGAGCGGCGCGAAGGCGGGTATTGAGGCCGGGTTCTCCTTCGGCGAGATGACGTTCAAGAAGCCCGGCATGTATTCGTTCGCGGTGCAGGAGGATAAGTACTGCGGTAACGGTCTTGACGCAGCGGGCGCCGCAACCGGCGGCATCGTGTTCGACCGTCACGTCCACAAGGTTACGGTCAAGGTGACCGATGACCATAAGGGCAAGCTGGTTGCCGAGGTGAGCTACGACAATGGGCCGGCGAAGTTCGAGAACAAGTACGAGCAGAATGCGCAGTTCTCCGGCATCACCGTCCAGAAGACGCTGAACGGCCGCGATATGGCAGCTGACGAGTTCTCCTTCAGTATCCATGGCGTGGATAAGGAAGGCGCAGTTGCCGCTACCGAAGCCGAAGCTCGCTTGACGGATTCCGATCGCAGCTTCACCAACGCTGCGCGTGCCGATGGCGTCGCGTGCGATATGGCGAAGATGAACGGCGTCGCGTTCACGCAGGATGATATCGGCAAGACGTTCGCATACGAAGTGCGCGAGGTCGTGCCCGCTGCGGCAGATGCTAAACCCGGCGTCTCCTACGACAAGAGCGTGCATACGCTCGAGATCACGGTGGGTATGAGCGTCGATGCCGACAAACACCTGACGCTGACCACCAAGCTGGATGGGGAGGTCGTCGATTCCGCGATCGTGGCGTTCGTGAACGGCTATCAGGCAACCCCGACCAGCTACGACACCGCAACCGCCGGCCTGAACAAGGTGCTCGAGGGCCGTAATTGGACCGATGCCGACAACTTCACGTTCGAGCTGAAGGCGCTCGATGGCGGTCCGCTGCCCAAGGATGCCGCGGGCAACGATATGACTAACGTGACGGTGACCAAGGCGAACGCGGAGAGCTTCGGATTCGGCGCGATCGAGTTCACGTCCGACATGGTGAAGGCCGAGCCCGACCATAAGCGCACGTTCGCCTACGAGGTGCGTGAGGTCGTGCCTGCCGATGGCCATAAGCTGCCGGGCATCCATTACGACGACAACGTGGCTACCATCAAGGTGACGGTGTCCGACGATGGCTCCGGTATGCTCAAGGCCTCTGCGGTCGCGGAGAACACCAGGTTCGTGAATCGCTACGCCGCTGAAATCGATTACACGGCGGCGGGCGGCCTGAACGTGGCCAAGACCCTGACCGGCCGCGATATGGCTGAGGGGCAGTTCACGATCAAGGTGACCCCTGGCGACGAGGCGTCGGCGTACGCGCTGGGCCTGCCGCTGGAAGGCGCCGAGATCGCCATGCCCGCAGCTGCCGATGGTGCGCAAGCCGTGAAGTCCGCGCTGGGCGAACAGCACGTGGTGCTGCGTCAGAGCGACGTGGGCAAGACGTACACCTATAAGGTGGTCGAGGTTCAAGCAGCGGCCGATGGCTACACCTACGACACGACGGAGTACACGGTAACGGTGATGGCCTGGGACGACCCGCAGAAGGCCGCATTGACGGTCACCACCGAGGTGGCCGGGCCTGAGGGCGTCAAGACGTACGTGTACGGTGCAGACCCGTCTGCTGCCGGTACGGGCCCCGCAGTGGTCCCCTTCGCCAACGCGTATGCCGCCTCCACCGATAACCCGGGCGGCACCGCCGCTCAGGTGACGGCGACCAAGGAGCTCACGGGACGTCCGCTTTCCGCCGGCGAGTTCACCTTCACGGTGAAGTACGCAACGGGCGGGGACGACCTGCGGACGGCTAAGAACGCGGCAGATGGCACCGTGACGTTCGACCGCCTTCACTACACCACCGAGATGCTTGAGGGTCTGGTGAAGGACGGCAACGCCTACAAGACCTCCGACCAGGGCGTCATTTCATGGACGGTGAGCTACCTGGCGTACGAGAAGACCGACGGCCTGGCCGGCCAGGGCGTCACGCCGCAGACGCAGCCGATCCCGTTCACAGTGACGGTCGTGGATAACGGCGACGGCTCGCTTACGGCAACGGCGAACCTGGACAAGGGCCTGAAGTTTGAGAACACGTACTCCACGGGCGATCCGGTGCAGGTGGGCCTGTCCGGCGTGAAGATGCTGCAGGCGGCACCCGGGCTTGCCCCGGCTTCCATTGAGGGCAAGTTCACCTTCACGGTGACCTCCGACGATGCGGCGGCCCCCATGCCCGAGCGCACCACCGCCAAGAACGCGGCGGACGGCAGCGTGGACTTCGGCACCATCGAGTTCACGTTGGACGACCTCAACCGCGCCCTGGGCGTGAACGACCAGACGGCTATCGCGAATGCCGATAAGGCCGAAGCGGATGTCGCGAAGGCTGCCGACCAGGTTGCAGCACCGGCTAAGGAAGCCGACGCCGATGCCGCGAAGGCCGCCGATGCCGATGCATCGAAGGCTGCTGCAGACGCCGACAAGGTTGCCGCGAGTGCGGATAACGCTTCCGCCCAGGCCGACGACGGCGACAAGCCCGCGGCAGGCGACGGGCAGGGTGCGGGTGCCGTAGCGGCTCCCGATGCCGCCAGCGGCACGGTTGACGAGGTTGCCCCCGGCAACCAGCCGGCCGACCAGCCGGCGAACCCGGAGCCCGAGTCCGGCAAGCCCCGTTCCCACGTGTTCACCTATAAGGTGACGGAGAGCGGTTCCGTACCCGGCGTGATCAACGATGCCGCGGCGACCAAGACGGTCAGCTTCAAGGTGACCGACGACGGCGCCGGCAAGCTGACGGTCGAGCGCCAGGGCGATGCGGCAACCCCGGCGTTCTCCTTCGCCAACACCTACACGGTGGAGCCCGCTAACTCCAGCGTGACCGACCAGGTGACGGTGACCAAGACGCTGACGGGCCGCGACATGGCTGCCGGCGAGTTTACGTTCGAGCTGCTCGAGGGCGAAGATGTGGTGGCGACCGGCGCGAACGCCGCTGACGGCAGCGTGACGCTGAACGCGGTGAAGTACACGCAGCCCGGCACGCATCGCTACACGCTGCACGAGGTCGGGGGCGGCACCGTCGCCAACGGCGTGACCTACGACGGCGCGACGTACACCGTGGTCACCACGGTGAAGGACAACGGCGACGGCACGCTCAGCGTGGCCCATGCGCTGGAGGGCGCACGCGAGGCTACCTTCGCCAACGCCTACCAGGCGACGTCCACGACCGTGACCATCGGCGCCACCAAGACGCTGGTGGGCAAGAACCTTGAGAACGGGCAGTTCACGTTCGTGCTGACCGCGGCGGACGGTACCGAGCTGAAGGCGAAGAACGCCGCCGACGGCAAGATCGCCTTCCCGGCGTTGACGTTCGACAAGCCCGGCACGTACGAGTTCGCGCTCACCGAGCTCGATGACGCTCAGGCGAACGTGACGTACGACAAGCGTGCGTACAAGGTGACCGTGACGGTAGTCGATGACGGGCTCGGCCACTTGAACGCAACGGTGGCAGGCGATGCCGACGTGCTCGCGTTCACGAACACGTACGCCGAGCCTCCGGTGCCCGTGCAGCCCGCGCAGCCCGGCGGCAAGACCTTCACGCCGCGCGGGCCGATCGGCAAGGTGCTGACGCAGACGGGCGACGACAAGCTTGCCCTGGTCCTGCCGCTTGCGGCAGTGGCCCTGGCGGGCGCGGCCTCCATCGCGGCGCTGCTCATCATGCGCCGTCGCGATAAGCGCTAGCGCAGCCGAACCCGGCGAAGGCCGGATACGAAAACCCGCTGCCGCACCTGCATAGGGCGGCGGCGGGACGCAAGAAGAGGGCCGGGTTGGTACCCGGCCCTCTTCGCGTTTCGCTATGTTTGCTCCCTGCTAGACGGGCTTCACCTCGACGCCGGCCTCGGTCAGCGCGGTGCGGATCTTGCCGGCGAACTCGAGAGCGTGAACGTTGTCGCCGTGGATGCAGATGGTGTCGGGCTTCACGGTGATCAGCTTGCCCGATGCCGACTCGATGGTGCCCTCCTTCACGGCGCGTACCACGCGCGCCACGGCGAAGTCCTCATCGGTGATGACGGCGTCGGGGAGCTTGCGCGACACCAGCAGGCCCTCGTCGGTGTAGTTGCGGTCGGCGAAGAACTCCTGCGCGGTGCGGATGCCTTCCGCCTGGCCCGCGCGGATGAGCTCGCTGTTCGCCAGGCCCACCAGCACCAGGTCCAGGTTGGCGTCGTGCACGGCGGCGGCCACGGCACGGGCAAGCTCCGGGTCCACGGCGGCGCGGTTGTACAGCTGGCCGTGCGGCTTCACGTGGTGCATGCGCGCGCCGGTGGCGTGGCAGAAGGCTTGCAGCGCGCCGATCTGGTACAGGATGTAGTCGTAGGCCTCGTCGGGCGACATGGCGATGTCGCGGCGGCCGAAGCCCTGCAGGTCGGGGTAGCCCGGGTGCGCGCCCACGGCCACGCCCGCGTCGGCGGCGAGCTT
>OLVT01002186.1_pt1 | contig 14068 bp, 12 predicted proteins | sample 1673241 | NCBI WGS metagenome assembly OLVT01 (sample SAMEA3178936, study PRJEB25190) | human gut metagenome | biome: human gut; feature: human-associated habitat; material: faeces | place: Austria | collected 2013 | reverse complement strand
CATGTTGCTTATCTTATTTCGATTAATATCCTACCAACTAGAAAACAACATATTTCCAAAGAAGCAAGACAAGCACTCAAGAAAATGGATCAATATTCTAGAGAAATTGAACTTCTTGCCAAGAACAAGATAGAAGATATTGATCAATTAAATAATTATCAACAACAAAAACAAGATGAACTCAATGACTTATTAAAGCAAAGACAAGGTTGTTATTATCAACGACAACGAGCAAAAACAATGGATGAAAAAGAAGAGTGGTCAGAAAGAGCCAAGTTATTTACACCAGAAATAAAGAAACTAAGGCTTCAAATCAAAGCATGTGAGAACATCAGGAATCGTAGCTTTGATAAAGATATCGAAAGAATCGCACAGAAGAAAATTAAACAAAGAGATGTAAGATAGGAGGATAAAATCATGAAAGAAATTAAATATAACAGAGTAGGAGATTATGAATTTCCTGAATTAAAACAAGAAAGACCATTACCAATTTTATCAAGATTTGGAAGAGAATATCTAAGGATATTAAAAGAAAAACATCCAGGACATTACCTAGCTTTACGAGCAAAAGATGAACTGAATGAAGAATTGATTCGTATTGATAAAGAGTTAAATCAACGATATGAAATTCTTATAGAACAATACAAAACATTAAGAAATATAACAGAAGAATTGAAAGAGAAAGACCAAATGAAATGGGTTCAAGAGATGAATAATATAAAAAATTTTGTAGAAGAAAGTTTAATTAATGAAATCATAAATTTGTTAATTATTGATTTGTAATATTTTATGGGAATATATTAGTATAATAGAAAAGGAAATTATAATAAATTCATATGAAAAATAAAAAAAGAAGTATTTAAAATAGTAATAAATATAAATTGAGATTTTTGAGTGAATTTAATAAAAGATACTTGTGCTGTATTAAATGAGACGACTTATAATACGAAGCAATAACAATACTAATATATAATTTGATATATTTAGAAGAGAGATTATAGATATGATATTTTACAATTAATACATTATCTGTAATTTCTTTTTATTAATTATTATGTGTATAGAATTGTTTGTTAATTCTGATCAATATCTTTTGATGGTAAGTTAATTATCATTTATGTAATTTAATAAAGTACGAGTATGTTTAATAAATTGAATATGAATGACAAAAATCATATACTATGATAAAATAAATTATTATGAAATATATGATGAAACATAGATATAAATGTTATATTTAACATTTTATGTGATTGAAAAGTCATAATGGAACGAAGTAAGCTTAATTATATAGTAATGATTTTCTTATATTAAAAAAATATTAAAATAATAAAAGCGATTTTATTAATAATGTTAACCAATTACATATGATTTTAAGTTCTTCGATAGTTTATATAGTAACTATAATGTAGAATTAAGAGGATATTTAAAATGAAACTTATAAATAGTAAGAGTATTATTGACTGTGATGAACAAGAAGAAAAAATTCATGCTGATGAGATAAATAATGTTTTAGAATTGCTACATTCAAAAGGAAATTATGATTGTGCAGTTTTAAAGAAATATCAGGATGAAGGTCATAAGCATATACAAATGGAAATATTGCATAGCAACTTATATAACATATCTGACGTAATAGAGGATTGTGATTTTAAAAACGGTGTTGATGTTTGTATTGATGAGGAAGGTTACTATGTATTTATAGTTTATGGTCAAATTTATGAATTAGGAGAAAAATATCATATGGTAACAACAGCATTAAAAATAATGCCATATGATGAAAATAGAGAATTTATTAGTTTTATTTAGAAAAAAGCTATAGTGAAATATTGTATTTTTGTTATATTATGAGATATTGCATAAATACTAAATAAATTTATTGATGTTAATTTTGATGTTAAACTTGAAAATACTTGAAGAAGCATTTTGTAAAATTGACTAAAAAATTTTGGAGTTATGGATAATTTTTCTATGTTTTTATAAATATTTCAACAACAATAAGAAAAAAATTCTTCAATTAAAAGAGAAGAATTGATATAATTTTTTTATAAAATAGAAAATCAAAATTCAATTTATAATTAATGATTTAATTAAAAGATACTTCATTGATAACATCATGGAGACTATTGTTTGATTTTCTTATTTAGAATTGAGGTTCATTTAATAGTAGAATCATGATCTATCGTTTGATAGTGTTCAAGGCAAAGCTTAGATTCTAAAAAAATAAGTGTGAAGTGTAAACTAGGAGGACTTTATGAACAAAACAATATGTGAGTTATTTGCCGGTGTAGGTGGATTCAGATTAGGCTTTGAAAGAGCTAATTCTGGATGGGAGACTACATGGTTTTCGCAATGGGAACCAGGTGCGAGAACACAATGGGCAAACCAATGTTATATACAACATTTTGGAGATTTACCAGATATGAATGGTGAATTTCATACTTGTGAAGATATCTCTATCGTAGATAAAAATGCTATTCCAGATCATACGCTTTTGGTCGGTGGATTTCCTTGTCAAGATTATTCAGTAGCTCAATCATTATCTAGTTCAAAAGGAATAGAAGGAAAAAAAGGAGTCCTTTGGTGGCAAATTAGAGATACTATTGAAGCTAAAAGACCAGCTTTTTGTATTTTTGAGAATGTTGATAGATTATTGAAATCTCCAGCAAAACAACGTGGAAGAGATTTTGGAATCATTTTAAGTTGTTTAAATGAATTAGGATATTCTGCTGAGTGGAGGGTTATCAATGCTGCTGAATATGGTGCAGCTCAACGTAGAAGAAGAGTATTCATTTTTGCGTATAGAGATGACACTGCCTATGCTAATTCTATGAAAAAAATTGACGAATTATCATTAATTAATTCTTTAGGATTTATGGCACAAGCATTTCCTATTGAGCAGATACATGAATGTTTTGATGGTACCTTGGTATCTGATTTATTAGAAATGACCGATAAATTCTCATTTGATTTTAAATCAGCTGGTTTAATGAGAGATGGAAAAATATATACAAATAATGTTATTCCGGTAATGGAAAAACCTATCGTATTAGGAGATATCTTACAATCTAATGTTGATGAAAATTTTTATATCACAACTGAAAAAATGAGCAAATGGACTTATTTGAAAGGTGCTAAAAAAATTAACAGAGTATCTAAGACAGGGCATGCGTATGTCTTCTCAGAAGGTCCTATTGCTTTCCCTGATTCTTGGGATAAACCTGGTAGAACCATGCTAACTAGCGAATCTACTTTGAATAGAAGCACACACGTTGTTTCAGATCCTGGAACAGGAAGATTGAGAACATTAACGCCAATCGAAGCAGAACGTTTACAAGGATTTGATGATGATTGGACAAATAGTGGAATGCCTAATAGGATGAGATTTTTTTGCATGGGGAATGCATTGGTTGTACCAATGATCACAAGAATGGCAAAAATTTTGGATATGATAATCGATAAAGAACAATGATCTTATGTCTTAGGCATAAGATTTTTGTGCATATAAGGAAAGAGGGTGATGAATGTGCAGCTATTTGATTATGATGATACAGATATCAATAGTATTTATTCTTATGCTAAAAAGCTAGAGGGAATGACTTTTCATGAAGTGTTGGATGAATATGAAAGAAGTCCCATAAAAAGTTATAGAGATAAATTATATGATGTATATGATAGTTTTGAAAATATGGTGGTAAAAGAGGAATCAGTGAGCTATGATACTGGTGTTTCTTTGAATGAAAAAGCGAAAGGACAGTTAGGAAATTTTATAGAAAAATATTATTTTGGTTATGATCCAAATGGTAATCAAGAAGCGGATTTTAATAAGATTGGATTAGAATTAAAGCAAACACCTATTGATAAGACAAAAAAAGGGGAATACAGAGCAGGAGAAAGATTGTCCATAACAAACATTTCTTATAATGAGCCAGTAGAAGAAGATTTCTATAAAAGTCATGTATGGGAAAAAATCAAATGTATTCTTTTGATTCATTATTTGAGGGACAAGTCCATGGAACGATTAGATTATACTATTAAATTTGTGAATCTATTTAGTCCACCTAAAGATGATCTTAAGATAATCATCGATGACTTTAATCAAATCAATGAAAAAATCAAACAGGGAAAAGCTCATGAATTGAGCGAAGGCGATACAATGTATCTTGGGGCTTGTACAAAAGGTGCAAATGCAAAAAAAAGCATGCGCCCACAATATTATGGTGATCACACTTTAGCTAAGAAAAGAAATTACTGTTTCAAACTATCTTATATGAACTACGTTTTGAAAAATTATGTTCTTCAAAACAATGTTCCATGTGAATCCATCATAAAAGAAGATATCAAAATAAGTTTTCAAGAATATGTTTTGTCATTGATAAACAAGCATATTGGTATGACAGATAAAAAATTATGTGCAATGTATAATCGACCATATAACAATAACAAAGCACAATGGAATGATCTTACATTTCGAATGTTAGGGATCAAAGGTAATCATGCTGCAGAATTTCAAAAATCAAATATAGTGGTAAAGACCATACGAATAGAAGAAAATGGAAAGAATAGAGAAAATATGTCTTTTGCACCATTTAAATTCAAAGAACTTATTCAAGAAGAATGGGAAGAATCGAAGGTATTCAACTATTTTGATACAACACAATTCTTGTTTGTAGTTTTTCAAAAAGTTGAAGATGTTTATGTACTGAAAAAAGCAAAATTATGGCATATGCCTTACTATGATTTAAATTATATCGTGAAAAGTGAATGGGAAGAATATAAAAATATAATCAAAAGAGGAGTAATATTTGAAAAGGTAAAAAATGGCAATGGTGAATTAGAAATTCAGAATAATTTACCCGGAATGAAAGATACGGAAATCATACATATTCGACCACATGCTCAGAAATCTGCATATAAGTTAAATGATGGATTCACAAAAGGTAATCTTGAAAGAGATGCAGATGAGTTACCAAATGGAGAATGGATGACAAGACAAAGCTTTTGGTTACATAAGGAATATGTGTTGAGACAACTAAAGTAAGGTGATGAACGTGAAACATCGAAAATTAAAAACTACACAAGAAGTTTCAAAACGAATGAAAGCCTTGAGTCATAAGAAAAGTAGGGTAGAATCTATTTTAGCAAAAGCATTATGGCATAATGGGTATCGTTATAGATTAAATTATAAAAAATTACCTGGAACTCCTGATATAGCATTAATAAAATATAAGATAGCAATATTTGTTGATGGTGAATTCTGGCATGGGAAAGATTTTGAAAAAACAAAAGAAAAATTGAAGAATAACAAGGATTATTGGATTGAAAAAATTGAGGAAAATATTAAGAGAGATATAAAAAATGATAATTTACTTCGACAGATTGAGTGGACACCTATTCATTTTTGGAGTAAAGATGTTATTAAATATACAAATTTTTGTGTTGAAGAAATAGAAAGTATGATATTTTTTGTGGAAAATTTATAGAATATCAGTTTTTGAAATTTGAAAATATATTAAGTGGGTAAAAGGAGTATAAGATGGAAGAAATAGAAAAAATAATCGACTACTTTTTAGAGGATAATTTTCAATCTATTTTACAAACTGCACTAAGAACTATTGAAAAAAAATTAAATAATTTTATCGTGAATTACAATCAGAGTTATTCGAAACACTCAGGAATTAAGATTTCACAAAAAGTACAGTCACGCATAAAAAGTAAGGATAGTTTAAAAGAAAAACTAAGTAGAAAAAACTATTTAGATGAATGGAAAATATATTTTTTTGATGAAGCGAATGTTCAAAAGGCAATATGTGAAAATTTGCCTGATTTGATTGGGTTTAGAATAAATTGTTATTTTAAAGAAGATGAAAGAGCGATATTTGAAGAATTGATTAAATATTTATCTAAAGAAGAATGTATCGAAATTGAAAAAAATCCTCAAACTGTACAAAAAAATGGGCATACAATATATAAAATAGCCTGTAAATATAAAGAATTATTTAACATATTTTGTTTTGAAGTACAAGTAAAATCTTTATTACATGATGCTTGGGGAGAGGTGGAACACTCTATAGTATATAAAAGCAAAGCTTTTGACTCTAGAGAAAACTTGAAAAAAGAAATAGTGGAGGGAATTTATACTATTTTAGATGGAACAGACAAACAATTGAGTAAGTTATTTTTGTTTAAAACAAGTATTAAAGAGATTAAACATGAGTTATTTTATGAATACTCGAAGATAGATTTAAGACAAAAATGTTTAATTTTAGGTGAGCACTATAAAAATTTTTTTGAGTTAATAAGCTATATTGATAATAGTGAAGATCACATCGATGAATATTTGGGAAAAAAATTATTGAATCAAGAATATTGTAGGAAAAAATTAAGTGATTTTCAAATAGAAGTTGAAATAACAAAATTTAAAGATGAATTTGACCAGTTTAAACTTGATATGTTTTGTAGTATTGCGTTTGTTTTATACGATTTTGAATCGAATGAAATCCTTTTGAAACATTTAATAAAAGGAATATATGATATTGGTGTCTTATCTATTGATGATGAGTTTGATGATTTAGACCATACAATAATTTCTGAAGAAATTAATGAAACAATAAAAAAAGTTCTATCTTGTATAGAAAAAAATGATGGGAAGTGAAAAAGGTTATGAAGATTATTAATCAAAAATGCAATTGTAAGATTATACAAGATTCTAAAACTGTAAATTGGTTAGTTGAAAATACTCATGTAAGAACATTTAACACTTTAAATTTTACTGGTTATCAAAGAAAGGTTAATGAAAATCATGTTTTAAAAATTGTTGATTATTTAATAAAAAATGATTTTTATATGCCAACCTCAATAATTTGTTCATCTGATAAGGAAGTGAAAGAGGATACGCAGTTGAGTATTGTTGATGGTCAACATAGAATCGAAGCTTTTAAGAGATTGAAAGAAATTGATGAAAAAAAATATCAAGAAATTGAAGATTTTGAACTATCAGTTATCATTTTAGAAAAACCAAGCGAAGAATTAGAAGTTGATACTTTTATAACAATTAATAAAACATCAAGGAAAGTAGATACTTCTTTAGCATACATATTAAAAAATAAAATTAATAGAAGAAAAAAATGCTCAGATGATTTGACGATTGCAAAAAAAGAGTTCTTAGCGGTTGAATTGGCTACGGATATAAATATTGATAAAAATACATTATGGTATAATAAAATACTTTTGGAAGGGAACCCCACACATAGTTCTTGTGAAACGATTAGTTTGAATTCATTTGTAAGAAGTGTTCGAGTATTTGTTAGTTATTTAAATAAATATAATATTATAGATTTGAATTGGAAAAATGAAACTGAATTAGAAGAAATTAAAAGTAATTTAAAATTTATATTTTTGGAATTGTGGAACGTTATACAATCTAAATGGCCAAAGTTATTTAATAGCAATAATAATATCATACAGGGTAATATTGGAGTTTCTTCACTAAACAAATATATTATCATGCAGATGAAAGGTTTAGAAAGTAATAGTTATAGTATTGAAGAATTTAACAGTTTAGTAAAAAAATGGATAGTAAATCTAAATGTTGATGAAACTCCATGGTTAAAGGGAAATGAATTTTCTATATTTTCATCCGAATCAGGATGTAACATAATTGCAAAAAATCTTTTAAATTTATATGAAAATTAAGTACAGAGCTATTTATTTAAATTGTTATTAATATTTAAGAGGTAATATTTATTATTTTGAACGGAAGGAGGTTATAAAATGCATTTATCTAGAAATGGTAAAGAATTATATAAAGAGTCTAGAGATATTATTAAGGAAGCCATGAGGGAAAAGCAACTAGTATTATTTGTTGGTTCAGGTGTTTCTGCAAATTCGGGAATGCCTTTATGGCCTCAGGTAATAAAAGAGATTACAAAGAAATTACCATCAGATTTAGAAGAAGATTTTTTAAAGATACCACAATACTATTATAATTCAAGAGGAAAAAAAGAATATAAACAATTGATGAAACAAATTTTTCGCTATAAGGAACCGTTAGAAACTAATGAAATACATAAGAAAATCGTTAAGTTTGGTGTGGACACAGTTATTACAACAAATTATGATAATCTTTTAGAGAAGGCATATGAAGAGAATGGTCAGTTTATACAGGTATTTAGTAAAGACACAGATTTGCCATATAAAAAATCAGGAATAGAATTGATTAAGATGCATGGGGATTTTGAAAATGATAATTTTGTTTTAAAAGAAGAAGATTATTTATTATATGGTGAAAATTTTAAATTGATAGAAACTTATATTAAATCTATTATTGGATCAAAAGTAATATTATTTATGGGATATTCATTAAATGATCCTGATGTTAAACATATTATTACGTGGACAAAACAAATATTGAATAAAGATTTTCAAAGAGGATATCTAATACTTACTGGAAAAGATTTTACTAGTATTGAAAATGATTATTATAGGAATTTAGGAATAAATATTATTTATGCTACAGAATTATTAAAAATAAATGCAGATGAAAAAGAGAATCATCAGAATCAACTTATAAATGTTTTGGATTTTATATTGGAACATAATGATCAAAGTCAAATTGATAAAATATATGAACGTTGTATGCCTTTATCTCATTTAAATTATATTATGGGCAAATACATATCTTCAAGGTTTATGAAAGAAAATATATTCTTAGGATTTGATACAATAGATATAAAGGACGAAACCAATCTTTTTTTAAATTCTTTGGAAGATTCATTTAAAGAAGATAATACCAATAAAGATTTTAAAATCAATAATATTAAGAACTGTTTACAAAAAAGTCCTTATAACAAAATTGTAAAATTTGAAACAAATGGAAATATTGAAATACCGATAAAACAAACACTGAAAGACACATTTATAACGATGATATTTAATTTTGATTTTCCAAAAATAATAAATCTCAAGGTACAAAATGAATTAAATTTATCACCTGGTAATCCAGATTTATATCTAAAACAAGCCTATTTACATGTATTATTGAATAATCCCCATTATGCATATAATTGTTTAAAAATTGCAAGTTCATTTTTTTATAAAAAAAGAAACTTTACATGGTATTATATTTCAGAGTTTAATAGAAAATATGTTGGAAAGTCTTGTGTGAGACCATTTTTTTCAAAATTAAATACTTCAGAGAAGAATAAAATAAAAGAGGAAATTGCAAGCATAGATTTAGATTGTATTTTAGAAACTATTCCAAATTATGATGAAGAAAATTATGATTTTTTAAATGAATTAGGTTCTTTTAAAGTTTTATATACATTATTTACTACCAGTTTTCAAGAGTCAGTAAAAGTAAGTGAAGAGGCAATAACAAATTATACTTTTTATTCTGGAACTCCTGCTTATGTCTCTATGGAAAATAAAATTATCGATTATATCAAGTATTCAATAAATAATTATTTGATGATTGATAATTATTTAGAGGCTACTTCTATTTTTATGCTTTACGTAAGAACTATTTTATCGTCAATTAATGTTGCAAATAAAAATGAAAGTTCTATTCAAGAAGAAAGATATAATATTTATAAAAAAAGTTTAACTAAGGTTGATATCTTTATATTATTAAGATATTTTGATCAAAACACTCTTAAGAAATTATTTAAAGAATATAATATCAATATTTTATCGTTAGATGATGAGGCAAAGAAATATCTGGATAAAATTACTATTAATTTTTGTAATTATCATAAAGTAGTTAAAATTAAAGGAAGAGATGTTGATATTTTCTGGAATTATTTAGAATTATTAATACATGTCGAAATTAATAAAGAGAATGCTAAAAAAGTTTTGGTAAGATTAAACGAAAATATTAAAAAAAATGATTTCTTGATGCATCGTCTTCTAATTTGTAATTTTATTTTAAAGCTCTATGACTATAAATTAATAGATGATGATGATATTCAAAAAGAAGTAAATTTGTTGGTTGCAAATATTTTTAACGAATTAAGAAACGACCCAGATGATTATTTTGAATATAAAAATATACTTAGATATTCACTTTTTATTTTGAAAGATTATACCAAATTTGATGATATTAATGAAGTGTCTTTTATGATAAAAAACAAAAAATATGAGATGCTAATTGATATATATGATGTTGTTGGAACAAATATTCAGAGTTCAATAAAAAGTATTATTTGTTTAAATGATGTTGCTGATAAATACATTTTATATGCTGAGGCAGTTATGAAGGAAATATTACATCCTGACGAAAATATAGAAAAAGAAGCATTAAAGAATATCGAGCAAAAATATTTAAGATTAAAAAATAAGGAAGTAATATGCACTTTTATACCTGAAAGTGATTCTCTTTATGATAGTTTTTTAAAATTATTTTTGAATAATCTTCTTATTGATAAAGAAAAATTCATATCAATATCAAAAAAAACGAAAAATAAATTTTATGAGTGGATTACAAACATTAAAGACTTCGATTACTCATTGTTTGATTTAGAATGGTTATCGAGGTGTAGCGAGTCGCTGTGTAAAAAAATTGCTGAAGATTCTATTACAAAAGAAAAAATAGTTCATATATATAAAGAATATCATTTAGCACATAACATTACTCCTCAGACAACATATTTATTTATCAAATATTTTATTTAAATATTTTTAATATACATTAGAATTAAAAATGGTATAAATTAAAATTTGTTTGATAGTTTATGTTTTTTATAACTGACCAGTAAAGATATAAGAAGAAATTAAAATTTGATTACGGAGAGCTTACAATGTTGATTTTTGGCTACCAGTATAGAGCGTTAAGTTTAAATAGATATATGAAATTAGTAAATGCAATATTAATGATTGTGTTTGAAAGAATTGTTTTGTTTCAAAGGTAAATTACTGTTAGAAGAAATCTTTTCAAGATTAGAAGACATCATTTAGCGTGGTTTAGACAAAAAAGAAGAATCTTATGAAAAGCATAGAGAATGTTGTGTATGCTTGTTTATGAAATAGTTGGGCAAGATATAGAAATAATTTTTTAGTTATCTTAAATGCTAGTAGTTTAAGTGTTAATCAAACTTTTTTCTAATCTACCTGTAGAATTTATTATTAAAAATGGCATTAAATAACTTTATTGTTTAATAAGAAATAATGTTTGCAGTTGGCGGGGAATATTGTCTTTGTTTTTCCATATTTACTGATAAGGAGTACGCTAAAAATAGAAATAAGTATGATGCGGATGTACATTATTCAATCATTAACAGGTTGAAATTGGGATTATCTTTTATGGTGGACTTTTGGTTAATGTTCTTTGAAGTAAGTTTAATTGTATTTTTAAATCAACAAAACTAAGATAAAAATAACAGTTTATAGAAAGTGAGGGATAACGATTGAAAAAAATTGACTTGCATATACATACTAAACAAAGTATTAGTGATTATGATTTTGATTTTTCTTTAGATAAATTAAAAGAGTATGTAAATATTAGGAGATTAGATTGTATTGCAATTACTAATCATAATTTGTTTGATTATGAACAATATCAATTAATTGAGAGAGAATTAGATATTGTTGTTTATCCTGGAATTGAAGTGGATTTGGAAAACGGACATATCCTAGTTATTTCAGAAAAAGATGATGTTGTAGATTTTATTGATAGATGTTCAAAAGTAGAAAAATTAATAAAAACTCCTAACGATAGCTTGACATTTAAACAATTCATTAATATTTTCTCTTCATTAGAAAAATACCTAATAATACCGCATTATATGAAATCTCCAGAGTTAAAACAAAAATTCATTGATTTATTAACTCCCCATATATTTTGTGGAGAAGTTAAATCAGAAAAAAAATTTCATCAATGTATTAAAGATTCTGAAAAACTAGTACCAGTTTTATTTAGCGATGAAAGAATGTCAGAAAATGCGAAAAACTTTTCATTTAGACAAACATACATTGATACCGAAGAATTGAAAATGAGCGATTTGAAAATTTGTCTTTCTGATAAAAGTAAAGTTTCTTTAAGCCTTCAAGATGGTCATGAGTTATTTCAAATTTTAGAAAATGGATTCTCTGCATCAAGTGGGTTAAATGTTATTTTAGGTGAGAGATCATCTGGAAAAACGGTGACACTAAATAATATTTATAAATCATTTGAAAATGTAAAATATATACGGCAATTCTCCTTAATTGAGAAAGATGAAAAAAAAGAAGAGGCAGCGTTTAAAGATAAAATAAAAATAAGAAAAGCAAAGATATTTGAGGAATTTTTATCAGAATTTAAATATGTAGTTGATGATATAAATAAAATAGATATGAATGAAAATTTACAAATGCTAGATCAATATTTGAAATCATTGAAAAAATACGCATTTGAATCAGAAAAAAGAGATATTTTTTCTAATAGTAAATTATTTACGGAGACAAGATTTGTATTAAAAGATTTATCAACTTTAAATAAATTAATTGAAGCAACTGAGTTATTAATGAATAATTTAGAATATAGTTCATTAATAAATACATATTTATCTTTTGAAAATTTAAAAAATCTTTTATTTGCTTTAATTAAAAAGTATAGAGAGCTTGAGTTAGAGAATCGTAAAAAAAATATAATTAATCAAATTATAAGATTGACAAAAGATTCACTAAGCATAAAAACAGGAGCTACTTCTCCTACTGATTGTGAGTTCATAGAATTATATATTGATGAACAAAAAATAAATAAATTTAATATGATAGCAAATAAAATAAAAGTTTCTAAGATAATAGCAAGCAGTGAGTTGTACAATTTCAAAGTTATTGCAACAACAGAAGCTCTAGAGAATGCTACAGCAGTTGGAGCTGAATATGGGAAAAAAGCTTCTTTTTCTGATGCTTATAAAAGCTTTTCAAATCCATATGAATATATTAACAAATTGAAAGAAATTCAATCTGTTCCAGATACAGAGTTTTATAAATTATTTATTAAGTTAAGTTACAAAGTATTAAATCGTTATGGAGCAAATGTATCCGGTGGAGAAAGATCCGAATTTAATTTATTATATGAGTTAACTGATGCAAAAAAATATAGTATGTTATTAATCGATGAACCAGAATCATCATTTGATAATATTTTCTTGAATAGCAGTGTTAATAATTTGATAAAGGAAATTGCTGGTGAGATTCCTGTTTTTATTGTTACACATAATAGCACTATTGGTGAGTCAATCAAACCAGATTATGTGATGTATACAAAAAGAGAAATAATTGATTCTAAGCCAATTTATAAAATATTTGGAGGATATCCATCATCAAGTACACTAAAAAGTGTGGAAGGAGAAGAAATTAATAATTTTTTAGTTTTAATGGATTGTTTAGAAGGTGGATATGATACGTTTACGGAAAGGAAAAGGACTTATGAAATACTTCAAAATAAAGAATAATCAAGTGTATTTTTTAAATCAAGAAAATAAGGAAATTGCATTGGATCAAATCACAAAAGAAGATTTATTATTTTTAATTAATAAAGCTTTTGATGAAGATTTCGAATTTGATAAGTATGATTCGGATAAAATAAAGAATCAGGCTCACAATTTAATTTATAAAAATATTGAAAATAAGTTTTCAGAAGTGATTGCACAGAAAGATGAAATTATTGATGAAGTAAATAATTTATATAAAGCTGCAATTGATAAATATGGGGATTAAAAATTTAAATTTAAATCTGTTTATTGTTGTAGGTTTTTCTTTAATGGAACAGCTAAATAAGTTAAATGATATTTTAGAAAAAATATTATATAAAAAATGGTTTATATCTAGATAATAGCACTAAGAAAATTTGTATTAGTTATTAATGGTCGTTACAAGAAAGGTTTTGATTTTTCTTATAACATATGTATATTAATCAATGGTACTATTTTGGTACTAAGATATGTTATAAATAAAAATAACTAAAAGATATAAAGGTAAAATTAGGCTAAATGCGTACTTAAAAGTACTTATTAAAATTTAAATATATTCAAACTTATCATACGTTGGTGAATAATTTTAAAGAGTATAATTACTATAAAAAATAAAG
>OLVT01002181.1_pt1 | contig 14109 bp, 9 predicted proteins | sample 1673241 | NCBI WGS metagenome assembly OLVT01 (sample SAMEA3178936, study PRJEB25190) | human gut metagenome | biome: human gut; feature: human-associated habitat; material: faeces | place: Austria | collected 2013 | reverse complement strand
CGAGTTTCCTTTCCGGTTTAATCTCGGGCTCCATACTGCTACCGAATAACGTAACGGATAAACAGCCGCTATGCCACCGCCCACACCACTTTTTCCGGGCAGACCCACAAGGTAAGAAAACTCTCCCGCTTCATCATAAAAGCCGCATGTCTGCATAATGGCATTAATACGCTTCACTTGCGACGCAGTAAGGTTGATATTCCCAAATGTGAATGGCTGTTTGTGGTTGGCAAAAGCTAGAAAAGCTTTGGATAAATCATAGCAACTCATTTCAACAGAACATTGGAGAAAATAGAAATGGAGAACGCGTTCGATGTCATTCTCTATATTATGATGATACTTCAGCAGATTGGCGATGGCTGCGTTCAGGTAACCTTTTTCACGTTCGGATGCTGCTACTTCTTCATTGTAATTAATAGTATCGTTTCCACAAATACTACGGATAAAGTGGAGGAAATCTTCTTCGGGGTGTGACAGATGCTTTAAAAGTATATCTGCCAATACAATGGCACCGGCATTGATGAACGGATTGCGGGGAATTCCTTTTTCAACTTCTAACTGTACAAGGGAATTGAATGCAGTGCCCGATGGCTCTTTTCCCACTCTTTTCCATAGTTCGTCTCCCTCAAGGCTGAGGCATACGGCAAGTGAAAAGACTTTCGAAATTCTCTGGATGGAGAAACGAGTGTCAGCTTGTCCCAGCATGAAAGTTTCTCCTTGAATGGTATTGATGCAAATGCCAAATTGATCCGGGTCTACTTTTGCCAATGCAGGAATATAGTCAGCCTGTTTGCCGATGCCGGCAAAAGGCTGTATCTCCTGATAAATATTTTCGAGTATCTGCTGATAATTCATGGTACAGATATTTTATATTTCAATATAATCGCCGTTCAGCTTAATCAGTTCAATCAGTTTCTCTACCGCCTGCTCTTCGGGGATATTTTTTTCGATGCATTCTTTTTTCTTATAAAGACTGATTTTACCTCGTCCGGCTCCTACATAACCGTAATCGGCATCCGCCATTTCGCCCGGTCCGTTGACGATACAGCCCATGATGCCTATCTTTAAGCCTTTTAAATGAGAGGTGGCGGCTTTGATTCGGGCAATAGTCGATTCCAAGTCATATAAGGTGCGACCGCAACCGGGGCATGAGATATATTCTGTCTTGCTGGTGCGGATACGTCCGGCTTGCAGGATACCGAAAGCGGTAGTATCTATTACGGTGTGTGGCAGTGAGCCTTGATTATAAATGAAGATACCATCACAGAAACCATCAAAAATCAATGCACCCATATCGGCGGCTGCCTTAATCTGTAAGTTCTCCGCTTCTTCTTCCTGATAGTATTGGAAGAATACAACAGGATTTTCCAGTCCTTCCGTCATCAGTTCATGCACCATGGCGCGGTATTCACCTAACCGGTTGGGGTGATTGCTTTGTGCAATGATAACCACTTCCGGGTGTAACTTGAGTGCGGCAATCACTTCTTCATTCATTGCCATATAAGGTAGGAACAGGAATTTTAACTCAGCCTGAGTATGATGTAGCTCTATCATTTGCTGATAGTTGAATGCAGGATACACATTCTTCTCTTCAGGGTTCCAGGCATCGGCATCTACCAGATAAGCTGTTTCCTTATTACGTAATTCAGGAACTGTTTGTCCACAATAAATGTAATCGGGCTTGAATTGTGGATTGACTTCGTTCTCTCTTTCCAAACGTTCGGCAATTACTACCGGAAGATTATCTCCGCCAATGTTGCGCACAGCTTTTGTTTTACGGCGTGAAGGGGAGAGATAATTGAATTCCGGCGATTCTTTTCCGGGAATGAAAGGGTGGTTTTCACGTGCCAGTATATAGTCGACCAGTTTACGAGCTACCGGAATTTCTGCTTCCGGGGCTTCGCTCAATGATACGCGGATGGTATCTCCCAAACCATCGGATAACAATGCACCGATGCCTAAAGCTGATTTGATACGTCCGTCTTCACCGTCGCCGGCTTCGGTCACCCCCAAATGCAGGGGAAAACGCATTCCTTCACGCTCCATGGCATCGACCAACAAACGCACGCTACGTACCATCACCACCGTGTTGCTGGCTTTGATGGACACCACCACGTCCTTGAAATCTTCCTTCACACAAATGCGCAGGAACTCCATGCAACTCTCCACAATACCTTCCGGCGTATCTCCATAGCGGCTCATGATGCGGTCGCTCAACGAACCGTGGTTCACACCAATGCGGATGGCCGTGCGGTTCTCACGGCAAATGCGTAGGAAAGGAACGAAACGCTCCTCTATCTTTTTCAACTCCTGCGCATACTCTTCGTCCGTATATTCAAGATGCTTGAACGTACGGGCTGCGTCCACATAGTTTCCGGGATTGATACGTACCTTCTCAGCATACAAAGCTGCCACATCGGCCACTTTCGGATTGAAATGCACATCGGCCACCAATGGGGTCATGTAGCCGTCCTGACGTAAGGCTGCGTTGATATTCATCAGGTTTTCAGCTTCTTTGACACCTTGAGTGGTAAGACGTACGTATTCTCCACCGGCATCCACAATACGTTTGGCCTGTGCTACACACGCATCGGTATCTTGCGTGGAAGTGTTGGTCATACTTTGTATGCGGATAGGATTGGAGCCGCCCATAGGGGTGGCTCCGATATTCACTTCTGATGTTTCCCGTCGGGAATAATTGAATATATCCACGTTATTAGTGATTAATGGTCAGTGATTATCAATCACTTCTTTCAGTTTGTTTTATACTCGTATTTAACTTCTTTCAGGTCTTCGTTTGCTTTCACGATTTTCTTTTTCAGACCTTCTTTATAAGCAGTAAAGGCTTCTGCCAGTTCCTTGTCGCTCAATGCAAGCATTTGTACGGCAAGAATAGCTGCGTTCATTGCTCCGTTGATGGCTACGGTGGCCACAGGGATGCCCGGAGGCATCTGAATGATGGAATAAAGCGCATCCACTCCATCGAGTACGGAGCCTTTTATGGGCACGCCGATTACAGGCAGTGTGGTATTGGCTGCAATAACGCCGGGCAGGGCTGCTGCCATGCCGGCTGCTGCGATAATAACTTTAATTCCGCGTTTACGTGCCCCTTTGGCAAATTCTTCTACTGCTTCCGGAGTACGGTGGGCGGAGAGGGCGTTCATTTCGAACGGTACATGCAAATCGTTGAGCAACTGTGCGGCCTTTTCCATGACAGGAAGGTCGGAAGTACTGCCCATGATGATACTAACAATTGGAGACATATTATTTAAATTAGTGGTTAGTGATTAGCGTTTAGTGATTAGTGTTTAGTGATTGATGAGAAAAGATTTTAAAACAAATTATTACTGCTAATCATTACCCCTAATCACTAAACACTAATCACTAAACGCTAATTATTAATCAGTGCTTTGTATGCTTCTGCATCCAGCAGTCTGCCGAAATCTGCATCGGCAGCGGGTTTGATTTTGATGAGCCAGCCTTCGCCATACGGGTCTTTGTTAACCAGTTCGGGCTGCTCTTCCAATGCTTCGTTTTGTTCCAGCACTTCTCCGGCAACGGGCAGGAAAAGGTCGGAAATGGTTTTTACTACTTCGATGGTGCCGAATACTTCATCGGCTGCCAATGTTTCGCCTACGGTTTGGATGTCGACAAATACGATATCTCCCAATTGTTCTTGGGCGTAATCGGTAATTCCTACATAAGCTACATCTCCTTCGAGACGAATCCATTCATGTTCTTTCGTGTACTTTACATCATTAGGAAAATTCATAATCGTTAGTTTTAAGAGTTAATATTTGATATTTAAAATAAGAATATGCTGAATAGACGGAATAACAGTTTGCTGAGCGGATGAAGTACCAGCAAGGTACAAATCAGTCCTACGGCAAATCCGCCCATTACCTCACCGAGCGTATGGTGTTGCAGGATAATCCGTGCCGTGCCCAATACGCCTGCTACGAGAATGAATATACACAGCCAGCCCACCGGATTGTATCCGAACAGGGCACTGAAAGCAACCAGCCCACCTATTATGGCACCGGCTCCCGCCATGTGTTCGCTGAGCTTCCATTTCAGGTTGACAATGACACAGATAATCATCACGATAAGAGAGGCACAGATAATTCCTGTCATATACCAGGGAATGTTCAGCCGGTGCATCATGAGCAGGCAGAACACATAGGAAGTGATGGTCAGGATGAAAGGCACATATCTCCGTTTCCGTTCCGTTAAATCCTCAGGAGTGAATCCGTTGATTTTGCGAAAGAGGAAAATGGTCAGTGTGGGCATAAGGATTGTAAAACAATATACCACGCCTAATACAATCAACTTGTATTGCAGGGGCATGATTCGCAGGTATGAGAATACGAACAGAATCAGAAATGCCATGAAAGGTATGGAGAATGGTGTAAATATCATCGAAATTACCCTGGCTGTCCTGATAAGGTTTTTATCTGCTATAATATGTTGTTCTATTGCCATTTTTTTATTTTTGCATTATCACTCTACCGTTTGGATTGCCTTATGCCGTTTCTATTTTCTCAGCCTTGCTACCGGAATGTTTAATTGCTGGCGGTATTTGGCTACGGTGCGGCGGGCAATGGGGTATCCTTTCTCTTTCAATATCTCGGTCAGTTCGTCATCGGTATAGGGTTTCTTCCTGTCCTCGTTGTCGATGCATTCCTTGAGTATTTTCCGTATCTCCCGGACTGACATTTCTTCGCCGTCTTCCGTAACATATCCATCGTTAAAGAAGAACTTCAGCGGGTAGATGCCGTAGTTGGTCTGTACATATTTGCTGTTGCTGACGCGGGAGATGGTTGAGATGTCGAGTCCTGTGCGCTCGGCAACGTCTTTCAATATCATGGGGCGAAGCAATGACTCGTCACCGTCGAGAAAGAAAGGGCGTTGCAGGTCGATGATGGCCTGCATGGTAGTCATCAGGGTATTCTGCCGTTGCTTGACGGCATCGATAAATCCCTGAGCTGCATCCATTTTCTGTTTCAGGAACATCATGGCCTCTTTGGATTCCTTGGACTGGTTTGCCTTGTTCTTGGTGTGTTCCTCTACCATTTCGGTGAAATCGCGGCTCATGCGCAGTTCGGGAACATTCCGGTTGTTGAGCGACAGGTTGATAGTGCCGTCGTCATAGGTATCCACAATAAAATCGGGTACGATTTGTTGCAGGTTCTTGCCGATAGCTTCACCCAAAGACGCTCCCGGACGCGGGTTCAGTTTGCAGATTTCTTTTATGGCTTGCTGGAAAGCTTCTTCTTCCAGTCCGAGTTTCTGTTGTATTTTGTCCCAATGCTTACGGGTGAAATCTTCGTAGCATTCGGAAATGATTGCTTCTTCAATATAAAGAATCGGATTGGGAGTGAAGTGCTGCTGTTCTATCTTGCGCCGTATCTGGATGAGAAGGCATTCCTGCAAGTTGCGGGCTCCCAATCCGGCAGGGTCGAAATCCTGAATGATTCTCAATGCTTCTTCCAGTTCTCCGGTAGTGGCTTCGATGCCGGCATAAATGGCAAGCTCATCGCTGATGCTGTCCAGTGATTTGCGCAGCAGCCCGTCGTCGTCCAATGAGCCGATGAGATATTCGGCCAGTTCACGCTGGTGTTCGGTAAGGTTGCGCTCACCCAGTTGTTCTTTCAGGGTTTCATAGAAGGAAGTCGTATCGGAGAAAGGTATCTCTTCGGCTTGTTCTCCCTTGCTGTGGTTGTTTTCCTGTAATTTATAGTCGGGTATGTCATCCTCGTTGAGATAGTCGCTCAGAGAATCGTAATCGGTATCTCCACCATCTTCTGCATTGGAGTCTGCATCGGGGGTATTGGAATATTCATCGCCGGATGTATCATCTTTTCCCTCTTCCAGTGCCGGATTTTCCAGAAGTTCGGCACGTACGCGGTCTTCCAGCTCTATTGCCGGAAGTTCCAACAGCTTTACTACCAGAATCTGTTGTGGTGACAGCGTCTGTATTTGCTGCTGCGCTTGGGTTTGTATCTGTCGGGAGCCTTGTGCCATAATTTACATTATTTGTCCGCTGCAAAGATAAGTTTTATCTTCGCACTTTTTGCAAAAATAGTGAATAGTTCGGGAACGAAAAATCTTCTTCTGTTATATTTAACAAGAAAGCTGCGGTTCGGTTGTTTTTTCTTGTTGGGTTGTAAGTCAGTATTTCCTGATTTTCCTTATCCTTTCAAATATTCTCTTTATCTTTGTGGTATAACAACTAAAACTATGAACATTATGTTTGCTAAAGAAACGTATATACAGCGTCGGGCCCTGTTGAAGAAAAATATAGGCTCAGGAGTGTTGCTGTTTTTGGGTAATGACGAACAAGGACTGCATTATGAGGACAATACTTTCCGTTATCGTCAGGATTCTACCTTCTTGTATTATTTCGGTTTGTCGTTTGCCGGTTTGTCGGCGATTATCGATATTGATGAGGACAAGGAGATTATATTTGGCGATGAACTTACGATTGACCATATCGTATGGATGGGAACGCAGCCTACCCTGAAAGAGAAAAGCGGGCGTGTGGGCATAACGGAAGTAATGCCTTCTGCCGAAATCATGAACTATCTGCATAAAGCAGTGCGCAAGGGACAGACGAGTCACTCTTTTACTTTTTTTATCTCTTCTTTTCTCTGGGGCGAAAGCCTCTGTTGTCTCCCTCTCCTTGAAAGAGTCCGAGCAACGTTTCTCTGAACACAATCTGGAAGTGATAGCCGAACGGTATAATATCGATATAGCCGAGGCCCAAGTAGTACAGGCCAAACTTTTCGAGAATCCCGTGGTCTCTTTGGAGCAAAATGTTTATAACCGGTTGAACGGACGTTACTTTGATTTCGGGAAACAAGGGGAAACGATCGTAGAGGTGGAACAGTTGATCTATATTGCCGGTCAGCGAAACAAACGTGTCCGTTTGGAGAAAATCAATAAGGAAATGGCCCTTTACCAATTCGAAGAGGTATTGAGAACCCTCCGGAGCGAGTTGAAGGAGAAATTCATAGCGCTTTATTTCACCCAGAAATCCCAATCTATTTACGATCGTGAGATTGATTCATTGGCTCATCTGTTGGTGGTTCTCAAGGAGCAGAATGAGAAAGGGAATGTTTCTTTATTAGAGAAGTCCCGTATCGAGGCCCTATTACTCTCTTTACGGCAAGAGCGGAATGATATCGCCAACCAAGTTATCTCCCTTCAAGGAGACATGCGGCTTTTACTAGGAATATCCGGCAATGATACCTTCGAGCCGATATTCGATGAGTCTGTGTTGAACCAGATCGATATGGACTCCGTTCCTTTCTCTGAATTGACCTCTTTATTATACGAACGTCCGGATCTTAAGTTGGCGCAAGCAAGCGTCAAGGCTTCGGAGGCGGACGTGAGATTACAACGTTCCCTCGCTTTCCCGGAAGTGAGCGTAAAGGGTACGTATGATAAGGCGGGTAACTTTATCAATGATTATTGGGCGATCGGCTTGAGCGTCTCTCTCCCTATATTTAACCGGAATCAAGGGAATATCAGGGCGGCGAAAATATCCGTCGCTCAAAAGGCCCATAAGGAAGAATACGCCCGTCGACAAGCCGAGAATGAATTATTCACCAGCTATGCCCGGTTGGAAAAGGCGATTCAGCTCTATCGTTCCTCGAACTATGGATTGGAGAAGGATTTCGCCTTGATTATCGAAGGCGTGAACTTGAATTTCCAAAAACGGAATATCAGTCTCCTTGAGTTTATCGATTATTATGAGACCTACAAAACAACCTGCCTGCGACTTTACCAAACTCAAAAAGAAGTGTTACTGGCCTTGGAGGAGGTAAATACCGTAACGGGTAGCCATGTATTCAACTATTAAAAGCAAATCAAATGATATGAATAAGCATCTAATCACATGCATCCTTTTAGTACCCTTGGTATGTTCCTGCGGGAAACAGGCGACCACCTCGGTCGATACCCGGGAACCTTTACTATTAAATGACAGTTTACAGGAGATTATAACACTGGATACGGTTCGTGACACACCATTAACCAACGAGTTGTTGCTCAATGGCCGTGTCAGTTTCAATCCGGAGCGAGTGGCCCATGTGTATCCGATGTTTGGTGGAAATGTCACCTCCGTTCATGCGGAAGTTGGCGATTACGTAGGGAAAGGAGATGTCCTAGCAGTGATCCGGAGCGGCGAGATCGCTGATATCGACAAGCAGCGAAAGGAGGCCGAGCATCAACTGGCTATCGCTAACCGTAACTTGGAGGCTACCCAAGATATGGCCCGGAGCGGTATGGCTTCCGACCGGGACTTCCTGCAAGCCCAGCAAGAGCAAGCCGATGCCGATGCCGAGACCAAACGTATTCAAGAAATGTATTCCATTTATAACATAACAGACCCATCTACCTATGTGGTGAAAGCGCCGGTCTCCGGCTTTATCATCGATAAGAATATAAACAGGGATATGCAGATCCGTTCTGATCAAGGGGAGGAGATGTTTACCATTTCCGGTCTCGACGATGTCTGGGTGATGGCCGATGTCTATGAGGGAGATATCAGCAAGGTAAAAGAGGGGGCAACCGTTCGTATCACCACTTTGGCCTATAAGGATATGGAGTTTACGGGAACGATCGATAAGGTCTATCATATGCTAGACCGAGAAAGTAAGACCATGAGCGTAAGAGTCAAATTAAGGAACGAGAAGTATATGCTTAAACCCGGAATGTTTACGAACGTATATGTACAGAGCGCGGTAAAAGGAGAAAGTATGCCTTGCGTAAACGCCCATGCCGTGATTTTCGAGGATGGTAAAGAATACGTTGTCTATGTCTCGAAGGAGGAATATTTGCAAATGCGTGAGATCTCGGTGTATAAGCAAACCGAGAAGTTCTGTTACCTGCGATCCGGCTTGAAGGATGGGGATCGGATCGTAGATCGGAACGCTCTCTTGGTGTATAACGAATTAAAGTAACCAGACGATATGCACACATTCATAGATAATATCATAACGTTCTCCCTCCGGAACAAATTCTTTATCTTCTTCTGTACCACGATCGCCGTAATCGCCGGTATCACCAGCTTTATCCATACGCCGATCGACGCGTTTCCGGATGTGACGAATACGAAAGTGACGATTATCACCCAATGGCCGGGCAGGAGCGCCGAGGAGATCGAGAAGTTTATCACGATCCCGATCGAGATCGCCATGAACCCAGTACAGAAAAAGACGGATATCCGGAGCACGACCCTTTTCGGTCTTTCCGTCATCAACGTGATGTTCGAAGATAAGGTGGATGATTTCTTCGCCCGCCAGCAAGTTTATAATCTCTTGAACGACGCCGACCTGCCGGAAGGGGTCACGCCGGAAGTGCAGCCCTTATATGGTCCGACCGGCGAGATCTTCCGCTATACATTACGTAGCGATAAGCGTTCCGTCCGGGAATTGAAGACCTTGCAGGATTGGGTGATCGAGCGGAAGTTGCGGGCTGTACCCGGTGTAGCGGATATCGTCAGCTTCGGAGGAGAGGTAAAAACTTTCGAGGTTAGCGTCAACCCGAATCAACTGATCAGTTACGGGGTAACGACCTTGGAACTTTATGACGCTATCGCAAAAAGTAATATCAACGTAGGCGGCGACGTGATCACGAAAAGCTCGCAAGCCTATGTCGTGCGGGGTATCGGCTTGATTAACGATGTAAAAGAGATCGAGAACATCGTCGTAAAAAATATCAATGGCACGCCAATCCTTGTCAAGCACTTGGCTACCGTACACGAATCCAGTCTTCCCCGCCTAGGGCAAGTGGGCCGCATGGAGGAAGATGATGTCGTACAAGGCATCGTTGTCATGCGAAAAGGGGAGAACCCCGGCGAGGTAATCGCCGCCTTGAAGGATAAGATCAAGGATATCCAACAAAACGCCTTGCCGGAAGACGTGCGAATCGTATCGTTCTACGATCGTGAGAATCTGGTAGATCTGGCGGTCAAGACCGTAACACATAATCTGGCGGAAGGTATTCTGCTGGTAACTTTCATCGTATTAATCTTCATGGCGGACTGGCGTACGACGGTGATCGTGTCGATCATTATCCCGTTGGCACTCCTCTTCGCCTTTATTTGTCTCCGGGCGATGGGGATGAGCGCCAACCTCTTATCTATGGGAGCGATCGACTTCGGTATTATTATCGATGGCGCCGTCGTGATGGTGGAGGGGCTTTTCGTGGCATTGGACCGGAAAGCCCGTGAAGTAGGCATGCCCGCTTTTAATTTGATGAGTAAGATGGGTATTATCCGTCATACGGCGAAGGACCGTGCGAAAGCGGTTTTCTTCTCTAAGCTGATTATCATCACAGCCTTGGTCCCGATCTTCTCTTTCCAGAAGGTGGAAGGAAAGATGTTCAGCCCGCTCGCTTATACCTTGGGGTTCGCCTTGTTGGGAGCGTTGATCTTTACGTTGACATTGGTACCCGTCCTATCTTCCATGCTATTAAAGAAAGAGGTGCGTGAGAAACATAATCCGTTCCTCGCATGGATCAATCGGAAGTCGATCGGTATTTTCGACTGGTGCCACGCCCGTAAGAAGCGAACGATCACGTTCGCCACGTTGGTAGCCGCCGTAGGTATCTGGTGCTTCACCTTGTTGGGCAGCGAGTTTCTCCCGCAACTGAACGAGGGCTCTATTTATATCCGTGCGACCTTACCGCAAAGTATATCTTTGGATGAATCCGTTACGTTGGCCAACCAGATGCGCCGGAAGCTGGCGGCTTATCCGGAGGTTCGTCAGGTCTTATCGCAAACCGGCCGGCCGAACGATGGCACGGACGCGACAGGTTTCTACAACATCGAGTTTCATGTGGATATATATCCCGAGAAAGAGTGGGAAAGCGAACGCTCGAAAGCGGGCCTGATCGAGAAGATGCAAGAGGATCTGGCGATCTATCCGGGCGTGGATTTTAACTTCTCGCAGCCTATCTCGGACAATGTAGAGGAAGCGGCCAGCGGCGTGAAAGGTTCCATCGCCGTGAAAGTCTTCGGTAAAGATCTATACGAGTCGGAGAAAAAGGCGGTAGAGGTTTTCAAGGTCTTGGAGACCGTAGACGGTATCGAGGATCTGGGCGTTATCCGGAATATCGGCCAGCCGGAGCTACGGATCGAGTTGAACGAGTCTCGTTTAGCCCGCTACGGCGTGGCCAAGGAGGATGTACAATCCATTATCGAGATGGCGATAGGAGGTAAGAGCGCCTCCCTGCTTTATGAGGACGAGCGTAAGTTCAATATCATGGTCCGCTACGAATCTGCTTTCCGCCGTAGCGAGAATGAGATAGGCAAGATACTGGTTCCGGCAAAGGATGGTTCCATGATTCCTATCCGCGAGCTGGCGGATATCCATACGATTACCGGCCCGTTGATTATCTACCGGGATAACCACGCTCGTTTCTGCGCCGTGAAATTCTCGGTCCGGGGCCGCGACATGGGTAGCGCCGTGGCTGAAGCCCAGCGGAAAGTGGAGAGGCAGGTAAAGCTCCCCGAAGGCTATACCTTGAAATGGACCGGAGATTTCGAGAACCAACAACGGGCTACCAAACGCTTGGCCCAAGTCGTCCCCGTAAGTATAGCGATCATCTTCGTGATCCTATTCGTCCTTTTCGGCAACGCCCGGGATGCCGGACTGGTCTTATTGAACGTGCCTTACGCCGCTGTCGGAGGTATCTTGGCCCTATTAATCACGAATTTCAACTTCTCGATCTCCGCCGGTATCGGCTTTATCGCCCTCTTCGGTATCTGTATACAGAATGGCGTGATCATGATATCGGACATCAAGAATAACCTGCGGGAGAGGCATCCTCTGGAAGATTCGATCAAGATGAGCGTGAAATCAAGGGTACGTTCCGTATTAATGACCGCCTCCATGGCCGCTATCGGCCTGCTTCCGGCCGCCTTGAGCCACGGTATCGGATCGGAAAGCCAGCGTCCTTTGGCGATCGTGATCATTGGCGGATTAATAGGAGCTACGTTCTTCACCCTCTTTGTCTTTCCGTTGATGGTGGAGGCTTTTTATCGACGAATGCTTTATGATAAGAACGGTAAATTAGTGCAACGTAGGTTGTAATTGCTATATTTGTAGCAAGAAAGTCCGGAACTATTAGGGAGGGCGACTGGAGTTATTATGCGAAAGGATTATACTTACTGATCTTTTCACGGCTGTGAAAAGATCATATCACAGAGGTGAAACGATCGTATCACAACCGTGAAAAGAACGTTTCACCTCTGTGATACGATTAGCATCACCCTAAGTACGCATTATTAATGATGGACATTCTTATTAATACATACGATACAATGGCGAAGATATTATTAGTAGAAGACGAGGTAAACATCGCCTCTTTTATAGAAAGAGGCTTGCGGGAGTTCGGACATGAGGTATATGTCGCTTATGACGGTGCCGCTGGTTGGGAACTGACACAGAAGAACGATTTCCAATTGCTGATTCTGGATATTATAATGCCGAAGATGAACGGCCTGCAACTTTGCAAACAGTACCGGCAACGGTTCGGTTACCATGCTCCCGTGATCATGCTGACCGCCTTGGGAACCACCGAGGATATCGTTAGCGGGCTGGATGCCGGGGCGGATGATTATCTGGTAAAACCTTTCAGCTTCCAAGAGCTCGAGGCCCGCATAAAGGCGTTATTACGTCGATCGGGAAACGAATCCGTCCATATGGCTCTTCGGTGCGGGGATCTGGTCTTAGATCCTCCAAGCCATCGGGCTATACGGAATGGGCAGGTCATCGATTTGACCGTAAAGGAATATAGGCTCTTGGAATATTTCATACAGAACCAAGGAACGGCCTTGAGCCGGATGAACTTGCTAAAGAATGTCTGGGACAAGGATTTCGATACCAATACGAACGTGGTTGATGTCTACGTGAATTATTTGCGCACGAAGATAGACAAAGACTTCGAACCTAAGCTAATCCATACCGTGGTGGGTGTGGGCTATATGATGGAAGCATGAAGACAGGAAACAAGATCGCTCTCTTTTACTCGGCCATTACCATAGGCGTGATAGCCGTCGTGACGCTTGTCTTCTATTTGGTTTCCACGAGCTATATCTCTCGCCTGTACTATTCTTACCTGACGGAAAAAGCCTATGCCACGGCACAGAAGCATTGGGAGAAGGACGAGACCGACGACGAGAGCTATGCCCGTATCCAACAGCGTTACGAGGAAACCCTTCCCGTCGCTACCGAGATATTGCTGAACGCCGATAGCTTGGAGACCCGGCAAGTACTGTCCCGTTATCTGGACGCCACGCAGGTGAGATCTCTATACCAAGAGGATATCGTTCACTTCAAGCACGATACGCAAATGGGAGCGGCTTTGTATTATCCGGACAACGAGGGGAATTTCATCGTGATTGTCCTTTCCGGGAATCAGTATGGGATGGATATCCAGCATCGGATCGGCTGGCTGTTGCTGGGATTGATATTGGTTAGCTCGGTATTGATCTATTTTGTCGGCAGACTATACGCGACCCGGATGGTAGACCGGATCGACGCTGCTTACCAAAGCGAGAAAGCGTTTATCAGCAACGCCTCGCATGAGTTGAACAATCCACTGACAGCCATTCAAGGCGAATGCGAGATCAGCCTGCTGAAAGAGCGCTCCCCGGAGGAATACCAAGCGGCATTAAGACGTATCGCCACGGAGACGAGCCGTATCATACAATTGATCAAACACTTGCTGTTCCTGTCGCACGGGGATAAGGAGATCCAGAAAAGCGCGATGGAGACGATCTTCCTAGCGGACTTCTTGATGCAGTTCTCCTCGGCCCGGATCTCATTCTCCCCGGATAATTTCTCTTATATGATCCGTGCCAATCCCTATTTATTGAAGATAGCGATCAAGAATATCTTGAGCAACGCCTGTAAGTATTCGGACGATAAACCGGTAGAGATGCGGCTTCGAGGCAGTGTCTTGACCATATCCGACCGAGGTATCGGCATTCCTCCCGAGGAGTTGAAACGAATCTTCCAGCCCTTTTACCGGGCGAGCAATACCCGGGAATACGCCGGGCATGGTGTCGGGCTAAGCCTCTCGCTACGCATATTGAAC
>OLVT01002179.1_pt1 | contig 14120 bp, 11 predicted proteins | sample 1673241 | NCBI WGS metagenome assembly OLVT01 (sample SAMEA3178936, study PRJEB25190) | human gut metagenome | biome: human gut; feature: human-associated habitat; material: faeces | place: Austria | collected 2013 | reverse complement strand
TTTATACGGAGGAAAAATAAATGAACGAGAATAATAAATTTGATGTAGTTGGAACTAATATAGCAGAAAAAGCGACAATGATTTGGAATGTAGCAGATATGCTTCGGGGACCGTTTAAACCGCATGAATATGGATTGGTAATTTTACCAATGACAGTAGTAAAAAGATTTCATGACTGTTTATTACCAACACATAAAGCGGTATTAGAACAATATGAGAAAGTGAAAAACTTCGCCGTTATTGATGGATTTTTGACGAAAGCTTCCGGTTATCAGTTCTATAACATCAGCAAATATACATTTGAGTCTTTGTTGGCAGACCCGGAAAATATCGAAGCAAATTTTCGAGATTATTTGAATGGATTTTCAGCAAATGTTCAGGATGTGCTGGCAAAGTTTGATTTTGATAACATTATCCGCAGAATGGTAGAAAGTAATACTTTGTATCTTGTCATAAAAGAATTTAATTCACAAAAAGGATATTTGGGACCAGATAAAATCAGTGCAGTAGACTGTGGATATATTTTTGAAGATTTAGTAAAACGATTTTCAGAATCTTTTGGCGAAGAGGCAGGAGCTCATTTTACTAGCAGGGATATTATCTACTTAATGACTGATTTACTTTTATCAGATGCAGATCTGAGTAAGGGTGGAAATGTAACAGTGTACGATATGGCAATGGGAACATCTCAGATGCTCAGCTGTATGGAAGAAAGAATCCAGGAGTTGAATAAGGAGATTGGAGTTACCTGCTTTGGTCAGGAGTTTAATCCCTCTACATTTGCAATTGCGAAAGCAGATATGATGATACGTGGTGGTGATCCGAATAATATGAGATTTGGAGATACTTTGTCTGAAGATCAGTTTAGCGGGTATCAGTTTCAATATATTATTTCAAATCCTCCTTTTGGAATTGACTGGAAAAGAGAAAAAGCAGCAGTAGAAGCCGAAGCGAAAAAAGGAGAATTGGGAAGATTCGCACCGGGACTTCCAAAGATATCAGATGGACAGCAGTTGTTTGTATTGAACGGACTATCTAAGTTGGCTCCAAATGGAAAAATGGCGATTATTCAGAATGGATCTCCATTATTTTCGGGAGATGCTGGAAGCGGACCTTCAGAGATTAGAAGATATATTCTGGAAAATGACTGGCTGGATGCGATTGTGCAGTTAGGTACAGATATGTTTATGAATACTGGTATCAGCACATATATTTGGATTTGTTCCAAAGATAAACCAATATACAGAGCAGGAAAAGTACAGTTGATTGATGCTTCTCACTGTTTTGAGGCAAGAAGAAAAAGTATCGGGACGAAAAGAAATGATATTACTGATAAATGCCGTGATCTGATTGTAAAGGCATATGGTGCATTTGAAAATGGAACTGTATATGGCGAGAAAGATGGTATTTACTGTCAGAGCAAAATTTTTGATACGGAGGAATTTGGGTATCAAAAGATTGTAGTAGAACAACCACAGAAAGATGAAAATGGTGAAATTGTATTAAAGAAGGGAAAACCAGTGGCCGATTCATCTTTGCGTGATACGGAAAACGTACCACTGACAGAAGATATTGAGGAATATTTCAAGAGAGAAGTATTACCATATGCACCAGAAGCCTGGATAGATGAAAAGAAAACGAAAAAAGGATATGAGATTCCAATGACAAGGTACTTCTATGAATATCAGGCACCGGAACCAGTGGAAGAAATTGCGGCACGCTTGCATGAACTGGAACTGGATATTCAGAGTAGTTTGGACGCTTTGTTCGGAGAGGAATAATATGAGTAGAGAAATGAAAGATTCAGGGGTTGAATATATCGGAAAAATACCAAATGAATGGAAAATTGTTAAATACGGAAGATTTGCACAATGTAGGATGGGAGAAACCATTTTGGCTTCAGACACTTGCGAGAATGGAATACCTGTTTATAGTGCAACAAATGATGATAAGATATTTGGCTATGTACAAAATGCAGGTCTTATTCTTAATAGAGGAGATCTGGTAATTCCGGCACGTGGTAACTCTATTGGATGTGCTTCGATTGTAACGGAAGAAAAAGCGACATGTACACAAACAACTATATGTAGTAGAAATATAAAAGGAATAAATGGAAAATATTTATTCTATTGCTGTTGGGGATTAAAAAATGATTGGTTTAGATATGAAGGATCCGCAATACCTCAAGTTACGATATCACAAATTAATAATAACAAAGTACCATTACCTGATTTTGATACACAAGAAAAGATAGTGGAATTTTTAGACAGCCAATTAGAAACTATAAATAACATAATCAATGCAACTCAAGAGTCAGTAGTAATGTATAATGAATTAAAGAAGTCTATTATTACAAATGCTGTGACCAAAGGGGTTCATGATAATAAACACATGAAAAATAGTTTTGTAACTTGGCTTGGCAATATTCCAGAATCGTGGAAGATATATCGCATAGCAAATTTATATCAGGAACGTTCTGAAAGCGGTTTAGAAGAATTACCAATACTGACAGTATCCATTAATTCTGGTGTTTCAGATCGAGAAATAGCGGATGAAGAAAAAGACAGGGTATTTGTTCGAAGTGAAGATCGTACAAAGTATAAAAGAGTATATCCGGGAGATTTGGTTTACAATATGATGCGTGCATGGCAGGGAGCATTTGGAGCTGTTCGAGTTGAAGGAATGGTCAGTCCAGCCTATGTGGTGGCAAAACCGAAAGATGGTATCGAAATAGACAGCAGATATATGGAAGCATTACTGCGTACATCAGAGGCGACGGAAGAAATGCACCGTTATTCAAGAGGAATTGTGGATTTTCGATTAAGATTATATTGGCCGGAATTTAAAAATATTCGAATCTGTTTGCCGCCAATAGAGGAACAGAAAGAGATTGCTGATTTTATTGACAGAAAAAGTCAGGAGATAGATCTCTTGATAAATAAGAAAGAGCAATTTATAAGTGAACTGGAAAATTATAAAAAATCCTTGATTTATGAATATGTCACAGGAAAAAAGGAGGTGCCAGAATTTTGAGTATAGATGTTACAACAGAGAAACGTTTTGAAGCAGATATTGAAGAATTCTTCCTATCACCGGCAGGAGGATATATACACAATAACGATGTGTATGATTCACAGCTTGGCGTTTATAAAGATACTCTATTGAGATTTATCCAGAGAACACAGCCGAAAGAGTGGAAACGCTTTTTACTGCAGAATAAAGTAGATCCAGAACGAAAATTCTGCCTTGCCTTTAACAACGCTTGTGATATGGATGGGCTTATTTCTGTACTGCGGCATGGATTTAAACATAGAGGCATTCCATTCAAAGTATGTTATTTTAAACCGGAATCAGGATTAAATCAAACATCGGAAGTACTGTATGAAAAGAATGAAATTACTTGCAACAGACAGTGGTTTTATTCCAGTGATACACATAATTCTGTTGATATGGTTCTGGCGATAAATGGGATTCCGGTATTTGCTCTGGAATTAAAGAATCAGTATACAGGACAAAACGTTGATAATGCAAAACGTCAGTGGATGTATGATCGTGACCCAAGAGAAATATGTTTTCAGTTCAATAAGAGAATCTTAGGATATTTTTGTATTGATCAGTTGGAAGTATGGATGACAACCAGGTTGGAAGGAAAAAACACATATTTTCTTCCATTCAATCAGGGCTCTAATGGTGCGGGCAATGATGGCGGCAAGGGAAATCCTGCGAATCCAGATGGATATCCGACATCATATTTCTGGGAGTATGTATTCCAGAAGGACAGTATGATGGATATAATCCAAAAGTTTATTCATTTGCAGGTGAAGGAAGAAAAGAAACAAATGCCAGATGGCTCAGAACAGGTTACGAAAAAGAAGAGATTGATTTTTCCAAGATATCATCAATTGGATGTCGTACGCAAATTGATTGCAGATGTGAAAAAGGAAGGTGCTGGCCATAATTACCTGATTCAGCACAGTGCAGGTTCTGGAAAATCTAATTCTATTGCCTGGACAGCATATAGACTGGCATCCTTACATGATTCTGATGACGTATCTGTTTTCAGCAGTGTGGTTGTAGTTACAGATCGAACCGTGTTAGATGAACAGTTACAGGAGACTATTTCGGGGTTTGACCATACGATAGGGGCAGTAGAGACTATTGATGATAAAAAGAACTCAAAAGATTTGAGAGATGCCATTAATAACGGTGCAAGAATTATTGTAACCACATTACAGAAATTCCCGATAATATATCAGGAAGTGGATAAGGTCGCCGGAAGAAATTTTGCGATTATAGTAGATGAAGCTCATTCTTCACAGACAGGAAGCTCTGCAATGAAACTGAAAGCGGCGTTGGCTGATACAGAAGCAGCATTGCGAGAATATGCGGAAATAGAAGGAAAAGCAGAAGATGAAATAGATAGAAATGATAAACTTGTTCAGGAAATGCTGACACATGGAAAGCATCCAAATTTATCCTTTTTTGCATTTACTGCGACTCCGAAACCGGCAACACTGGAGATGTTTGGAAGTCAATGGACAGATGGAAGTTTTCATCCATTTCATATTTATAGTATGAGACAGGCGATAGAAGAAGGGTTTATACTGGATGTTTTGCAGAATTATATGACTTACAGTACCTGTTTCAAAATTGCAAAAGATACACCGGAAAATCCGGAGCTTCCAGAAAGCAGAGCAACAAAGATTATAAAGAAATATGAAAAATTGCATCCATATAATATTAGCCAGAAATCACAGATTATCGTAGAAACATTCAGAGAGACTACGAAACAAAAAATCGGTGGAAAAGGGAAAATGATGGTTGTCACTGATTCAAGACTAGCAGCAGTTCGATATTTTCATGAAATCAAAAGATATATAAGAGAACAGCGTTATGTAGATATGGATATTTTGGCTGCATTTTCCGGAATGGTGCAGGATGGAGATGAAGAGTACACAGAATCTGGGTTGAACGTTAGGAAAGATGGAAGCCATATATCAGAAAGCCAGACAAAGGAAGAATTTCATGATAATTTCAATATCTTGGTAGTTGCGGAAAAATACCAGACTGGTTTTGATGAACCTCTGTTACATACAATGATTGTGGACAAGAAATTGAAAAATGTGAAAGCAGTGCAGACGTTATCTCGTTTAAATCGAACATGTCCTGGAAAAGTAGATACATTTGTATTGGATTTTGCAAATAAAAAAGAAGATATTTTGGAAGCATTTCAGCCATTTTATCAGGAGACAAGCCTTGAGCAGGAAGTAAATGTAGATTTGATTTATCAAACAGAAAAAGAACTTCTGGATTATGCAATTTATAACGAAAATGATATCAAGGCATTTATTGATATATGGAATTATCCTGGTAAGCAGGATGCAACTGCGATGGGGAAAATGACAAGTGTATTAAAACCGGTAGCAGACAGATATAACTTGAAAAATCCAGAAGAACGTTATCAGTTTAGAAGACAGGTAAGAAAATTATTACGATGGTATAGTTATATAACACAAGTAGTTCGTATGTTTGACGCTGATATGCATAAGGAATACCTCTTTCTTAGCTATTTGATCGGACTTTTACCGGAAGAAAAAGAAGAACCGATTGATTTAGAGGGAAAGCTGAAACTGGAATACTATAAATTGCAGAAGACTTTTGAGGGTGCAATAAAATTGGAAAAAGTTGACGGGCAGTATGTTCCGTCCAAAAAACAAGGAGCACAGGGAATCCGTCAGAAAAGCACATTGGATGAGATTTTGGATAAGATTAACGAGAAGTACAAAGGACAGTTCACAGACGGAGATCGGGTAATGCTAGGTGCATTACATGATAAGCTGATTGCCAATGATAAACTGGCCAGTTCAGCTCGGACCTCAGATCCAAGAATTTTTACAGAAAGTATTTTCCCTTCGGCTTTTGGAAATGCAGCGATGGAAAGCTATATGGAGTCACAGGATAGCTATGGATCTTTATTCGAAGATAAAGGTAAGTATGATGCTGTAATGAGTGCATTAGCTGGTATAATTTATAGAGAAATGCGTTCTAAGAGGACAGTGAATTATCGTGAGACAAATAGAGACGAAAAAGTGCAAATGGTAGCTGAAGAACCGGTTAAATATGGAAAATAGTAATCTGTATGGATATAGGTTAATGATTAATATGGACAAAATGGAAATGTATAGTAGAGGGAATTAAAAAGATATGCTTTAGATGTTGTGGTAGATTGAGGGTAATGAACTGAAAATATTTGTAAAAATTCATCCTTAATTTACTATATCTTTAAGATTCAAATATAAATCATTATGCTGATTTTACAAACTGAATGTGCAAAGTTTTTTCCTGTTTATGATATTACATCAAGTCTAATATTTGGAGGAAGATTGGAGGAAAATAGATGAACTATTCTGCCGAAACAAAACCAGGGATGGCAGATCCATATTGGTATGAGTGGTCTGTTGGACAACAGTATATTATAGATATGCTTAATCCGGATAACAGAATCAAATGCGTAGAGTTACAAGCAAATGTGAAATTAGGATTGGATGATGTGGTGGTAACATATGAGAATGGAGAAACATTGTTTATTCAGGTTAAGCATACAAGAGCTGATGATACATTAACATTTGGAAATCTTGTTTCAATTGATAATTCAAAAAGTAAATATTCCTTGCTTGGAGAGCTTGCTAAATCATGGAGCGATGAAAAGGATAATTATCAAAAAACAAAAGTGTGTTTATTTACGAACAGAAGAGCAGGAAATAGAGCGTCTTCAGCAGGAGAAGATAATAGTATTAAGCGTCCTGCATTACGAGGATTTTGGGAAAATCTGCAAAAACAGCTTATAGAGGTAAAGAAATTTGATGAAATTAAATTTCCTGAATACGAATTAGCATGGAACGAATGGAAATCACAGCTGGAGTATATTGAAAAAGATGAGGATAAATTGTCATTTTTACGTTGTTTAGAGATAGAAACAAGTCAAGTGGGATTGACAGAAATAGAAGAAGTTTTACTAAAAAGGTTACAATGCGTTTTTAATGTAAAAATTGATGTGGCTAAAATATTACTAATGAAATTGGATCACGCATTAATGAATATTCTTGTGTGGGAGTACCGCTGTTCCGGAGGAACGGATACCGCCAATCCGGCGGCAGGAAACCGCTGTTCCGGAACAGGGATACCGCACTTAATTGATTGTTACCTGCGAGTTTACTCGCTTAAGGCCGGATCTAATCCATATACCTCCCGCATGGATCTGTAATTCGCCGGATCCGTCGGGACGATATTGATCTTGTATGCATCATGCTTGATGCGGTCCAATATCGCTTCCGACAGAGGACTGTCATCACCACCAAGCTGGTCATACCAGCCACTGGGGTCGTACTGGGAACAGAAGATGGTAGATGACTTCCTGCGTCTCCTGTGAAGAAGCTCCAGAATGTCATGCTGTTCGGATTCTGTGGGCTTCAGCAGAAGCCATTCATCAATGATCAGCAGAACAGGGTTAGCGTATTTCCCTTGGACCTTTTTGTATGTACCGTCATTGCGTGCCATCTCCAGTTCCAGAAGCAGATCCGGCAGGCGGACATATTTCGTCTTGTAACGCTGTTTGCAGGCTTCCATCCCGAATGCGCATGCCAGGTAGGTCTTTCCACTCCCAGTAGCTCCGGTAATAAAGAGATTCCTGTGTTCTGTGATATATTCACAGGTTGCGAGCCGCTCAATCAAAGAACGGTTCAGCTTGCGCCCGGAAGTATAGTTGATATTGCCAATGTATGCGTCTGGCTGGTCAAATCCGGCATTGCGGATCAGGCGTTTCAGGCTGTTGCTCTTGCGGTTGCTGTATTCGATATCCACCAGCATTCCAAAACGATCCTCAAAAGATATCTCCTTCATCTTGGGATCATCCATCTGGATGCGGAATGCATCAGACATAGATGTCAGGCGCATTTCAATGAGTTTATCTATCGTGCTTTGTGTAGTCATGGTTCCTTACCTCCTGTAGTAATCAGCGCCCCTTGTAAGCGCATGGCTGCTCTTTGCTGGTTCAGTATGGCTGCTTGCTGCTCCTTTGTCCGGCATCTCCATCTGGTCGCTTCCGGTATCAAGGATGTTCTTGATACTCTTATAACTGGGAGCAGCCGTAAAGGAGAGTGCTTTCCGGCAGGCGGCTTCCAAACGGTCAACGGAATATTTGTCGGCCAGTTTTAAAAGCCCCATACAGCTGCGGTAGGACTGTTGTTCTACGCGTTTGGAGGTAAGGATTGCATCAATTACCTGATAAGTACTGGAGCCGATCCGCTCCGCCCATTTGCGGAAACGGTCGCCGTTCCATTCCAGATACTGCTGGTGAGATGCCGGCATATGCTCTGTGACGGTGCTGTATTGTCCCTTACGTCCATAAAGCCGGCGGTGGGATGCAATCCGGTTGTGATTGTAAAAAATCTCAATGGTCTTATCTGTAACCCTCACATCAACTTTGCGTTTTATATATTCATAAGGAACTGAGTATAGCATTCCGGCAAAGGATATGTGATAATTGAACTGAACGGTGGCTTGTTTCCATTCCGCCAGTTCATATGGGGTGGCAGGTAAAGGTGCCAGGAGTGGCAGTTCTTCGTTGCGGAAGATCTCATACCGGCTGCCCTCTTTCTTTTGAAAAGGGCGATGGCTGAACTCTTCCAGTTTCTGTCGGATTGCTCGGTTTAACTCACTGAGGGAGAAGAGCTGCTCATTGCGCAGGGCTGCGGTGATCCAGGTGGAAATATTCCCTACACTGCCCTCGGCATTGGGTTTGTCCTTTGGAGCCCGGACGCGGGCTGGAATAATCGCAGTGCCATAGTGCTCTGCCATCTCCTGATAGACGGCATTGATCCGCTGATCTTTCCAACCCTTGTTGTGATCCACAGCAGTACGGCAGTTATCCGGCACGAGAATCCTGGCAACACCGCCAAAATATTCATACATGTGGACATGCGCAGCAATCCACGAAGGCTGCTTTTCATCCATGAACGCTTCTACGTATGGATACTGGCTGTAAGTCATCACTCCTACGAAAATGTGGGCATCCAGGATTTCGCCGGTATCCGGATCGATGATATGTGCCGGATCTCCGGCCCAGTCAACCTCAACCTGTTCCGCAGGTTTGCGGTTGATATGCATGGTGGCACAGCGCTTCTGTTCATCCTGCTGAATGTAATAGCAAAACTGTGAGTACATAAGCGGCTCATCCCCGGAAAGGCGGCATTCCTCAAGGTATTCTGTCCAGAGGAGTTTCTTATTTACTCCATTGCGGAGAAGTTCCTTGCGGATATGCGAATAATCCGGCATACGCCTGTTTGATTGAGACTCAGGGCTGTTCTTCTTCGGGAACAGCAGCTGCTCAATCACTGAATCGGTCTGGTTTGGATCAAGCGGCCACGAGATGCCTTTTTCTCTGGCAGCTTTTAAAACCTTATTGACCGTTTTCTTGGATACACCGCAGCTAAGCGCGATGTTCGTCTGACTGAGACTCAGACTGGCAAGTCTGATAATCTCGCGGTATTTGGTCATAACAGACGACCTCCTTATAATGTATTTACGCTAAGAGACGCATAAATACATTATAAGGGAAGAAACCACGGTTTCCATGGCTCTGGAATCACGGTTTCCTTTACATCGGAACGCCGGTTTCCAACTTCCGGAATTACGGTGTAAAACTGACCGGAATACTCAGCGAAAGCGCCAAAGAAGGATGGAAAAGGGAATCCGTATGTAGAGAAGATCACACATCATATGCCGCTGCTGGAAGCAATGCGGACAGCAGCGAGGAAAATCTTCGCAAGAGCATTCTGCTAAAAAAGAGTAAAAAGTAACTGCAAGAGGACCAAGAAGAGTTATCTGAAAACACAATAAATAAACTGACATCAATAAATAAGGAAAAGTGCCAACGAATACTTGACACATACCGATCTATGTAGATGCCTTGATAATTTGGCATATCTATGGTAGCATAAGTAAAGAATCCTGATAAGCAGGAGGTACGCTTATGAATGAGCAGCTGCTGAAAATGAATGGCTTATCGATGGAAATTCTGGATGCGTTGTCGTTTGAGTCACATCTGGGAATTCCATTGAAGAAGAATTTGCATTATTTTGATAAGGATTCGTTAATTACTGAGCTGATGGCGATGACTGAGTGGCTGGATGAACAGGAGATCCTTTCAGATATTGCGTTGGATTATAGAGTCAAGAGTTTGGATTCCATCCTTTTGAAGTACGATCGCTACTATCCGAACCATCAGACACGGAAAGTGTTTAATGATATTTTGGGCTTTCGAGCTTTCTGTGATAGTTATGATCCAATATTGGAAGAATCTTCACAGTTCCGAATCGCTGATATGACGAATGGAAAAGCAGTGGATGATGGTTACAGAGGTGTTCATGTGTACTATCAGAAAAGCGGAAGACATTATCCCATAGAAATTCAGTTTAATACGCTGTTTGACAGGCAGCTGAATAACTGGCTTCACGATTACCTGTACAAGAAGAATTATCCGATAGATACGGGAAAAGTAATGCGTGAGAAATATGAAAGTGGATTTATCCGAAATGAGCATGAATTTAAGGAGGTGCTGAATCGTGTGTTATCTGGTAGCGAAAGATCGTAATGCACATGGTTGTTTTGCTCTGAAAACAACTCATGGAAAGCATCTGGTAGAATTAAAAAGGGAACTGAACAGAGCAGTTGGGTATAAGGGAGTACAGATTGTGACAATCAGCAGACCAACAGCGTATGGTGAATATGCACCGTATCATTTTGTGGATACAGAGCAGGAGTTTCAGTCACTGGTAAAAGGGCTTCGCCCATAAGTTGTGGAGAGCTTTAAGAAGGTGATTGCGGACGGAGTGTACCGGGAGGAGCTGTACTCTGATCTATGAGATTTGAGCATTGCGTTGCAGCTGAAATACGCATTGTAGCCCATCATTTACTGTGTTAAAATAACCCATAAAGGGGGACATAACAGGTATGCCAAAGAAAAATTGTTTAAATTGTATCGCTTATTGCAATCTGCTTCCTGATGGGAAATGCGGTCTTGGATTTGAAATTGAAGAAGTGCTGGAGACATCAGCAGGCTTCTCGATAGCCGTCCATCCGGTAGACGTGTCCTTGGCTGGCCGCTATTTAGGTCATAGGGGGGCGCTGAATATGGCGCAGGCAGTCGTCTGGGCTGGTAATCTGCAAACAGCTCAATTACAAGGTCTGATTTAAATTTTGCATTAAATCTCTTTCTTTGTCTGGACATAATAATGAATCCTCTCTTTCGAATTGATTTAAGTATATCAGATTCATTAAAATCTGTCCGAAAAAGTGGCTTAATTTACGACACCATTATACTGTGGAAGCTTTACTAACCCACAGGTAAATATCCTTTCTCCAAAACTTATATAATTAGATATTGCCTTCTTTAAAAAAATAATTGTATTTAATTCCGATAATCTGATATACTATATATAATTAGAAAGGGGCAATACTATGAATCTGAGAAAAATAACCTTTGGAAACTTCAAATGTCTTTATAAAGCATCTTTTGAACCGGGAAAGGTTAATGTATTTATAGGATCCAACGGTTCTGGGAAATCCACTATTCTGGAAGGAATAGGTCTGTTAAGCGCGGCCATGACAGACCGCGTTGATGCTGCCAGTCTTCAGCGCAAAGGAGTTCGTCTCAGCGTTCCGGCTCTCTACAAGTCAAATTTCAAAAGCATTAATCGGGTAAAGCCTACTGTTGACCTTTCGCTGGAATGGGATGATGGCAGCAGTTCGGACGTGTATCAGTATGATGTTCACTTAACTACCCCTACTGACACAGAGTATTGGAAGTATCATTCCGAAGTATTGTTCCAAAATGGGGTAAAGCGGTGGGGGCGCAGTAACGCATCCTCCCAGCAGAGCAACAGCTACATTGGCTTTTTCCTTATTGATGATGCGATTAACCTAAAAGCCAGCCGAAAAATCGCTGAGGATTTTTCGGCATACGGTATATTTCAACCTAACACCATTACATTGCGTGGCACTGCACCTGATACGAATCAAACGACTCCGATTGGGCTGAATGGCGGCCGCCTTGCGGAAGCCCTCAAGGCATTGATTCACTCTGAGGATGATGAAGTGTATTTTGGAAATCTCTACATGGACGATGTTCTTGATATGATTGACTGGGCCGCTGATATTACAGTAGCCTCCCCAAAGAAAAGCAATATCAATGCTAATGTTCCAACCACGCGCAATATTATCGAGTTCACAGACCGCTATATGAAGGAAACAGCTCAATTTACAGGCTATGATGCAAGCGAAGGTGCTCTTTATGTCCTGTTCATGCTTGCACTGGCAATGCACCCGCAAGGCCCATCCATTTTTGCAGTAGACAGTTTTGACCATGCATTAAATCCGCGTTTGGCCAAAAAGATGATAGAGGTATTTTGCGGTCAGATTTTGCAACAAGGTAAGCACGTTTTTCTGACGACCCATAATCCGCTGGTTTTGGATGGATTGGATTTGAACAATGACGATATTCGCTTATTTGCGGTGGATCGTGATGCCAGCGGCTATGCTCAGATCCAACGGGTCAAAGTTTCTCAGGAGTTGATTAATGAAGGCCAGCCACTGTCTCGGCTCTGGATCAGTGGGCGGTTGGGGGGTGTGCCTACTCTGATATGAAACACATAGGAATTGTTTGCGAGGGTCCTACTGACTATATTATTTTGAAAGGTGTCATTGACCAGATCACTGGTGAAAAAAACACCTATGTCATGCTCCAACCGGAAAACGATTTGACCGGGAAATACGGGAATGGATGGAAAGGCGTTTGGAAATGGTGTTATGATAATGCGTCAATTCGCAATGAATTGATGAAGAGTATTCAGCCAGCTTTGGATTTTTTAGTGATCCAAATGGATGGGGATGTGTCTCGAAAGGAAAAATCTTCGCATTGCTGGTGCGAAGCGACGCAGTGTGCTCATAAGGGGAAATGGAATCCTTTAGAGTGTGATACCACCTCAGCTGGGCGGGCTGCCTGTCCTATTGTCCTTCCGTGCCCGGGACATGATGCTTCTGTGACAGGGTATATGTCTCACCTCAAAGCTCTCCTTACTACATGGCTCAAAGAAACAGATGATACCTGTATTGTTATTCCATGTGATAGTACTGAAGCCTGGATCGTTGCTGCGTATGATCAAACCGATGGAATTGAGACGGTTGAAGCGCCGTGGGAACATATCATTGCACGTGGAAAATATTATCACAACATTCGGATATCCGGCCAGAAGAAACGCATCCGTATATTTGAGCAGTTTGTACCTACCGTCTGTGAAAACTGGTCTAAAGTAACCGAACTTTGCCAGAGTGCATATGATTTTGAAGAATCTCTTTTGGCGCTTGTGTAAATCCGTCCACTTCTTGACATAGTACCAATGGCAGATCCCATCACAATCGAAAAAGTATTGAATAATCCGAAATTCAGAATTACTCCAACCCGTCAGGGGCTGGAGTAATTCTGAGTCTGATCCTATTTTTCGTGTTTAAAATGTAAGCTTTCAGCTAGTCGGTTCTCTTTGGTATCTCCCAGTTTACATAGGAAACGCCAGGGCTGATATTCAGACAGTGGTGCTGGGGAGAGCAGTCCGTTCCCTGTTTTTCACTGAATGGATATACCGGTGCGCTGAAAGCGCCAGTCCGGTGTTTTGGAAATCACCTGTCCGAAAAGAGGAAATTTCTGTTCCGTAACAGTGCTGTGTCGCCCCTTTCGGCCATACAGACGGCGGTGGGAAGCAATGCGGATGGCCTTGTTCAGCTCGGCCAGCGAAAAGAACTGTTCATTACGGAGCACCGCGGTGATCCAAGTAGAATTGACACCTACAGAGCCCTCAACATTTGTCTTGTCCTTCGGTGCCGGATGCGGGCGGGGATGCTCTCATCGGCATCCGTTTTTGTCTGGATACCTTTGATTCCTTGGGAATCATCAGCGTCTCAAGCGCTGCATCTGTTAAGGTTTCATCCAACGGCCAGGATAAATGCATTTCCTGCGCTCGTTTTTGAACCTTGACTACGGTTTTCTGCGAAACACCGATGCTTTGAAC
>OLVT01002170.1_pt1 | contig 14176 bp, 14 predicted proteins | sample 1673241 | NCBI WGS metagenome assembly OLVT01 (sample SAMEA3178936, study PRJEB25190) | human gut metagenome | biome: human gut; feature: human-associated habitat; material: faeces | place: Austria | collected 2013 | reverse complement strand
ATTTTCGCGGGATTACCTTGAATATGCCTTCTGACCTGATCGGGCTTACGGAATTTGAACAGTATGAGGATGCCAATACGGACACGGTGATCTATTCATTTAACAAGATCGTGAGACTGCTGCTGGACTGCAATCCCAACACCTGTGAGATCCTTGGCCTGGATGAGGACCAGTACCTGATCAAATCAAAACTGGGCAGCATGGAAATGCAAAAACAGGAAGAAAACCGTAGAGCATTTCAAGGTATGTATGACCCGTCTCTGCTGCCGAGAAACTTATCATCCTCACTAGAAAGTGCCATGAATTTGCTGAATATGGTACAAGAAGATAATCAAAGGCTATTTGACTGTCAGCTGCTCGTCATGGTCAATGCGGAAACTAAAGAGAAAATGGATGAAGCTGTCAAAGCAGTAACAACAGCTTGTAAGAAAATCAGCTGTGAGATCGCACCTCTGGATTATCAGCAGGAAGAAGGACTTATGAGCAGTCTTCCGCTTGGTGTAAATCATATTCCTATTAAGAGAGCGTTGACAACGACCAGTACAGCTATTTTCGTACCATTTACCACACAGGAATTATTTATGGGTGGCGATTCTTTGTATTATGGACTGAACGCTACCAGCAATAACCTGATCATGGTAGATAGAAAGAAGTCGAAAAACCCTAATGGCCTGATCCTCGGTACGCCCGGATCAGGAAAATCCTTTGCAGCAAAAAGGGAAATGACAAATGTATTTTTTACGACCAATGATGACATTATCATTGGAGATCCGGAAGGTGAGTATTATCCATTGGTTCATGCTTTGGGAGGACAGGTCATCCATATTTCTCCAAACAGTAAGGATTACATCAATCCGATGGATATCAACATGAATTATTCTGAGGATGATAATCCGCTGGGAGTAAAATCTGACTTTATTTTATCCCTTTGTGAATTGATCATGGGAAGCCGGGATGGAATTGAAGCAGAAGAAAAGTCTGTCATTGACCGATGCCTTCCGCTTGTATATCAGAACTATTTTTCTGATCCGAAACCGGAAAATATGCCGATCCTTGGAGATCTGTATGATTGTCTCCGCAAACAGAAAGAACCCCAGGCACAGAGGATTGCCACAGCTCTGGAAATCTATGTCAACGGATCTTTGAAGGTGTTCAATCACCAGACCAACGTAGAACTGAATAACAGGATTGTCTGTTTTGATATCAAGGAGCTTGGAAAGCAGTTGAAAAAGCTTGGAATGCTCATCATACAGGATCAGGTATGGAACCGGGTGACTGTCAACCGAGGCGTGAAGTTTACTTGGTACTATATCGATGAATTCCATCTTCTTCTGAAAGAAGAGCAGACCGCATCTTATTCGGTGGAGATCTTCAAGAGATTTAGGAAGTGGCAGGGCATTCCGACAGGAATCACGCAGAATATAAAAGACCTTCTTGCCAGCCGGGAGATTGAAAATATTTTGGACAATAGTGATTTTATTTTGATGTTAAATCAGGCTGCAGGTGACCGGCAGATCCTGGCAAAACAATTAAATATCTCACCGTATCAGTTGTCCTATGTTACGAATTCCGGGGAAGGGGAAGGGCTTCTCTTTTATGGGACAACGATCATTCCGTTTAAGGATAAGTTTGATAAGTCCCTGAAGTTATATTCTCTCATGACAACAAAGCCAGAAGAAGTGGAACAAAGAGAAAAGGAAGTGAGGTCAAAATATGATATAAAATCAATATAAATGTCAAATCATTACAAATGTATTGAATTAGAAATGAGTCGGCATTATAATAAAGAAAAACGGAGGTGTGAAATATGTCAAGTACAATACAAATTCGTGTCGATGATGAGTTAAAAATGAAATCCGATCAGCTCTTTAAAGATCTGGGAACAGATACAACGACAGCAATTAGAATATTTTTAACGCAGGCTGTGGCAAATAATGGTTTTCCATTTGAAATTAAAAGAATCGTACGGAGTCCATATAGTCCTATGACGGAAGAGGAGATTTTAGAGAAACTGGAGAAATCCAGAGAGTCAGCGGCAAAGGGAAACTACAAATCAGCGGAAGCAGTTGTTTCAGAACTGAGGGGAAAATATGGATTATAAGGTTGTTGTTACATCAGATGCAGAAGAAGATTTCGATAGGTTTATTCAATATCTTCTCTTGGAAAAGAAAAATGAACAAGCAGCCAGAAATGTTCTTGACGATTTTGAAGATACATTAAATTGCTTGAAAAATGCTGCAGGAAATTTGTCTTTATGTGAGAACCAAAGACTTAGAGCATTAGGTTATCATAGAATTAATTTTTTAAGACATCGATATTTTATGCTCTATAGAATCGAAGAAAATACGGTGTTCATAGATAACATATTTCATGAACTTCAAGACTACGAAAACAAAATGATATAAAATCGAGATAACAAAATAAAGGAAAAGTGCCTTCACACTTTTGGGAAAAGTCATTTACTGTAAAAATGTAAATGGCTTTTTTGTTTTTCTCGGTGGAAAGGAGAATATATTTGGCAGGAAAAGAATTTGCAGGAAAAGACAAGGTCGTGACAAAAATGACAAGAGACGGTCTGACGGAAGAAAATCTGGCAGATGGTTTCATAATACCGCGAATGGTGCTACAGCAAGTGCGTTGGTGTATAGCATTTCCGAAACGGCTAAACTGAATCATCTTCGCCCGTATTACTACTTTAAATACATATTCACAGAATTACCGAATTTCTGTGATGAACAAGGAAATATAGATTCTACAAAACTGGATGATCTGATGCCTTGGTCAGACAAACTTCTAGAGGAGTGTAGAAAACCACGCCGCTAAAAAAGCGGCGTTTATTTTGAAGTTAGGCGTATGATTTGACGTTTACGTCCAGACCGTATTTTATTGCATATAATCATAAATGGAAAAATAATCTGTCATACAGGATGATTATTATGGTGCGGCGGGTTCTTCCGCAATTATCCGTTTTACCTTTTTATATTATTGGAAATATAGTATAATTAACATATCAAAAGATATGAGGAGGCAGTCAGATGTCAGGTTCACACAATACATTATGTATAAATAGTTTTTATCCTGAAACTGAATTAAATATAACGGAGATCAGGGAATATGAAAAACAGATATTAATACGAATGAAATCAATTTCAAAGAATTGTAGGTGCCCGAAATGTGGCTGTATAACAGATAAATATCATGGAACTTATATTCGTAAAGTCCAGGATCTCCCTATTTTAGGAAAGATGACTCAACTTGAAATTTGTTCTCATGAATATGAATGTATAAACGATGGCTGTGAAGCAACAACGTTTGCTGAAACATTTGATGGTTTTCTTAATACTTATAGTCGTATGACAGAACGATGTGCTGATTTTATCTGTACATTAGCAATGGAATCCAGCTGCGAAGGCTGTGCCCGTATTTGTAAGGCACTTGGCATTAAAATTAGTGGGGATACTGTTATAAGACTGTTTTTAAGAAAGTATGAATCTCTTCCCAGACCAGAGGTGGGTGATGTAATTGGCGTGGATGATTTTGCATATAAAAAACGACATACATATGGAACTATTATTGTAAATGAAGAAAATCATGAACCAATTGCGCTGTTGGATGGAAGAAATGGAGATGCACTAAGAAATTGGCTTAAGAATAGTAAACATATAAAAGTAGTCACTCGTGACCGGGCGAGTGCATATGCAAAAGTAATATCGGAAGAATTACCCGATGCTATGCAGGTGGCAGACCGGTTTCATTTACATCAGAATTTATTGGAGACAATCAAAAAGGCGCTAAATCATGCACTTCCGGCAACAGTAAGTATTCCTCATGTTGAGCAGTCCACAGTTATAGAAGAACCGTGTAAAAAAAATCGAATCTGTTGTGGATAACTCTTCTATTTTTTCAGAAAAACGGTATAAAATGGTCTGTCAAATACAGAAATTTTTAAGTGAAGGCTGTAGCTATCGTGAGATAGCAAAACGGATGGGGGTAGGACGAAATACGATTGCAAAATATCGTGAAGGAGATCCGAAAGAACTAAGTATGTACGGAATCCGGCAGAGTAAATTGGATATATTTTATGATTTCATTATTCAATGTTTGGATTCCGGGTGGAGTAAAAGTAAAACAATAAAAGAAATTTATGCAAAAGGATATACAGGTTCAAAGAGTAATGCCTTTGACTATTTGTGTAAGATAGAACAAAAAGAAAACAAATATTTTGAAGTGCAACCATATATCCGAACAATGACAGAAGGATTAAAATACAGAACAGGCAGTATCGGAAAAGAAAAGGACTATATCACACGTGAAGGGATATTCCGATATATGTGGATGAATACAGAATTAACAGTAGCACACAAAAACTATATTTATGATCATTATCCAACGACTTGGGAACTTTATTGTTGTATAAAAGAGTTTCGAAATATTTTTAAAAAGCGAAATGTTCCGCTATTATACTTGTTTATAGAAAAATATTGCAAAAGCGAGATTAAAGCAATAAAGAGTTTTGCTGAAGGATTAAAAAGAGACATAGATGCGGTTGAAAATGCGGTAGCCTATGACTATAGTAATGGTTTTGTAGAAGGGACAAACAGTCGGTTAAAAATGATAAAACGAACAATGTATGGACGCTGTAGAAAACGTTTACTAGAGGCAAAACTTAGATATGTGGGGAAATTCAGAAACGGATAATTGCGGAAGAACCTCAAACTCCGGACAGGTGGCTCAAAGGGTGCCGGTATAATCACAGGATTTGCAGGAGATTGTTTCCTGTAGAGAATGTAGCATGGACGATTAAAAATCAAGAGGAAATAAAAGAAGCAGAAAAGACCTTTGATGTTATCATATTTGATAGCTTTATTCCAGAAAAAGTATTTGAAGGATAATGTAAAGATAAAAAAAGCAGTATTTTCCAGTTGGAGAATGCTGCTTTTTTAGCGCTAGAAAATATTTAATCTTCAGAGTTTACCAAATGATTTACATTTTTTAAAGCAGTTTTTTGCTGATACATTAATTTATCAGCGCGGTTAATAATATCCGAAAGCTGCTGATCACTTGTTTCAGAAAACGCATAACCCAAGGCGATTTCTATCTGTAAAATATCAGTTTTTGAGTTATATTCAGACTGTAATTTTTTTAATATATCTATACTATCATAGACGCTAGAAGCAGAAATGTGATGTAAAGTAACGACAAATTCATCACCACCGATCCTATAACACTGTCCTTTATCTTTGAAAGCTTCTTTGATTATGTGAGCAGCATCGATAATATATTTATCACCAATTTCGTGACCATAGTTATCGTTATAGTATTTCAAATTATTAAGATCGCATAAAACGATACTAGTATTACTAAAATTTTCCTGGTATTCTGCCTCCCATTTTGTAAAAGCAGTTCTGTTATAGATTCCCGTTAAAATATCGGTAGTTGCAAGTTCTTTATAAATAGCATTTCTTTGCCCATCTCGTAATTGAATTGCCAAGTCGTTTAATACATCAATTGTAATAAAAAGTATAAACAATAGAACGACAAACCCACCTCTTTTATAGGAACTTAGGGTGTTCGAGTAAAAGCCGGTATAATCAACAATGGCAGATAATAATACTAGAATAAAAGGAATGAATGTAAGTTTAATTTTTAGGGCAAATCCAAATCTTTTCCAATAAAGAATCATTCCATAAAATGCATAGAGTAAAGCGGCTATCAGTAATAAATGAGTTAAAAGTGAACTTTCTTTAAATTCTAATATTCCAGATATATGTAGAAGAATACAGACAATCATATTAATAAAGGAAAGTCCGTAATATGTGTTCTTAATCCATTTCTTACAATCCAATTGCCAGTAATATATGGAAAATGCAAAGAAAAGTGCAGGGATTTGTAAGAACAAAATATATCCCATAAAATAGAGCGCAAAATGGTTTTTAAATAAAAGACATATAAAATCACTTCCCCGAATGAGCCAAAGACCTGTAGTTATAAGGAGGAGAGAGAAATATAGTCCCATTTTTTCATTTTTAAGTTCGTTGCGCACGATACTCCAAAATAAAAATAGTGCAATTCCACAGACAAAAGTCAAAAAGTATATTGTTGCATAGGGTAAAGCATGTAAGATATTATTGCTAAACATAACTTGTTGATCACCCACCCAAAATTGTGGATGATCAGTATTTTCGTCTGCGTATTTTCCATGGATTAATACTGTAATAGAACCGTGATCCAAAGGTAGTTCTATAAAATGAAATATTTTTCCTGGTGTTTTTCCAAGAAATGTGTTTCCGTCTTTTATCTCGTAAATAGGTGTAGTTCCATTGTAAACTTGAACTGTTTTTAGATCAGTAATAAAATGTAAACTTAAGCCTTCTTCATCGAAGGAATTCAAATGAAACACATATTTCGTGGTATGTGAATCTATTTTTTCTACAAAATTAGGAAGAGCTGTCTTGGATGCAGGATGTTCATTGATAGAAGAAGAGGCATTGGAATGGAAGAAACCGCTAATGATTAGAACCATTCCCAAACATAAAATAATAATAAATGTTTTTTCATAGATACCAATACTTTTTTTCATTCTTTTTTCCTCTGTCGATTTTGTGTTTATTGTATCATATTTTTTAGTAAGTGAATACAGTGAAAAGTTAAAAAGGAATCAAAGAAAAAATATATTGCATTTATTTATATCCTGTGTTATGATGAAAAAAATTAAGAACCAAAGGCAAAATCGGAGTAATCCGATGACGCAAAGCTATAGGGGCCTCTTACAATGAGTGTCAGCCAGTTGCCGCAGTACAAGCGTTTTGTACTGCGGTTTTTTTATGTCATTTTTTACACAGGCAGGAAAGGGGGAGTTGAGATAAATTTTTCATAAAGGGTGATAGATTTTTTGTCATTATCGTTTGAGGATTTGTTTGTTCAGAAAGAAACCTGTATCGGTTTGGTATGGAAGCGACAGAGAGGAGGAACTATTATGCAGCTAAAAATTACAACGGACTATGCAGTAAGGATCACACTCTATTTAGCAGCTCAAAAAAGAACGATTACCTCTCATGAGCTTTCAGAGGTTTTGTGCATTCCGCAAAGTATGGTTCTGAAAATAGGCAAAAGATTGCACGATGCGGAAATTGTGGCCATAAGCACAGGTGTTCAGGGTGGGTTTTCACTTCAAAAGAAAAGTTCAGAAATAAGCTTGATGGATCTTGTTAAGACAATGGAAGCAACAATCAAGATAAACCGATGTTTAGAGGAAGATGAATTCTGTGGCAGAGGGGCGGCTTATGATTGTACGGTGCGGAGGGCGTATAGAACGATACAGGAGGATTTGGAAAAAAGACTTTCTGAAATAACCATTCAAAATCTGGTGGAATGATTTTAGAAAAATTTACGTTAAAGGGAGAGAAATTAAAAATGAAAAAGAAAAAATTGATATCTAGTGTGTTGGTTTTCATGTTGGTGTTTTCGGTTTTGTTTTCACCTTCAACCAGAGCATTGGCTGAAGAGCATATTCCGATTGGAAATCTATCTCAGCAAGAAAGTACGGAGAATTTATCCAAAGAAGATGAAATGACAGAAGAAGGCGCCAAAGAGAAAGAAAAAGGCGACTTAGAAAATGAAGAGACAGATGAAAACAAAGCGACAGAGCAGGAATTAGCAGAACAAGACAATAAAGCGACAGAGCAGGATGAAACAGAGCAGGGAGCTGTAGAGGATGAATCGACAGAAACAATAGAAGATACGACAGAAAAGGAAATCGTAGAAGAGGATCGTCTTTTATTGGATGATAAAGCTTTAACGCAGGCGGGACAGCCTGGATACATAGGATGGAAAACTGCAAGTACGAGTGGATTTACTGACAAATTATATATAGCGATAAAAGGAGTTAATGGAACTACAGAAGTGGCATATTGCTACAATTTAGAGAAAACTTTTCCGGGTACAAGGGGGGAAGATTTTAGTAAGATTGCAAATGCAAGTGCAGTTGATTTTAATAGCTTAGTCGGAAATTCAAGACTTAGTGGAGAAGCATTGAAAACCAAAATTTTGCAAATGTGCTATGAAGGATACCCTAAAAATAGTAAATCCTTACAGAACCGTTATGGATTATCTAATGATGAATTTTGTTTAATAACGCAGGCGGCTATCTGGTATTATACAGATTCGGTAAATGTTGTACAAAGAGGGGGATATTATGATCAGTCTACAAAATTTCAAAAGATTGTTCGCCAACAAAAGGTACAAGATGCATTTAACCAGTTGATTAATACAAATGTGCAACTACCATCAAACTATGAACTGGATTTATATTATCCGACTAATAGTAGTAGTAGAGTACAAAATCTCCTTTCAACGAAATTTAAACAAGATACTGCGAAAAAATTTGAGTTTTCTTTGGATAAAAGAAAAGAAGATGAACAAGGCTTAGCAGGAGCACGGTTGCAGCTTTTGTACAACAACGGAAATCTAATTCAAGAATGGATATCAGATGGTAATGCAAAATTGTTTGAAGCAGAAGCAGGAAGCTATATCTTTAGAGAAATACAAGCACCGACAGGTTATGAAAAGGCAAATGATATCCATTTTAATATAGATAGTAACGGAAATGTTACTTCTAATAATGGAAAAGTAGAGAGTGGCAAAAAGGTCGTGATGATTGACAGACTAAGCAAACCACATATTGTAATCCGTAAAATTAATCCTGATGGGGGTGTTTTGGCTGGAGCAGATTTGCAAATTTTAAGCAGTGATGGTGCTAATGTTATCCAACAATGGACGACAGATGGAACAGAGAAGAGTATTGCCATAGATGCCGGAAAATATATATTTAGAGAAACAAAAGCACCTCAGGGATATGACAAAGTTGCGGATGTGCGGTTTTCTGTAGATGACAAAGGTAATATTACATTGGATAAAGCTTTGGACTATGCAAAGGTGGAAGGCAATAAACTTATTGTTACTGACAGCAAAGAAGTTCCGAAAATAACTAGAAAAGTAGAAAAAAAATGGAGAGATACCGGGTTCGAAAAAGAAAGACCAGAATCTGTTAAGATTCAGCTTCTTGCAGACGGACAGGCGTATGGAACACCTATAACCTTAAATAATGACAACGGCTGGGTTTATGAATGGACAGACTTGCCTAAAGTTAACAAAGATGGAAGAGAGATAGAATACGCAGTCAAAGAAGTGGAAATGGCGGGAAAAACTATCGGTATTGACTATATTCCTGATTATAAATATAAAGATAATACATTTACTGTTACGAATATTAAAGGTTTGGAAATGGTAATTAGTAAAGAAGTCATTGGAAATGGGGGCGATAAGTCAAAAGAATTTACTTTTGAAATCGAGTTGAATTTTATGACACATAAAGAACCAATAAAATACGAAGGAAGTGTATTAGAAAAATATAAGGGTGAAGTAGAAGCACCTAAAGATGGAATACTCAACTTTGATCCAAAAACAATGAAAGCAACAATTAAATTGAAACATGGACAGCAGGTTACGTTAAAAAACATTTTATATACACCTTACTTGATGTATACCGTTAAAGAACTAGAAGAAAATCAAGATGGTTATAAGACAACTTATAATGGCGTAGATGCACCTGCAACAGGAGAGTGTACTGATCATATAGTAGTTCGTGTAGAAAACACTAAAGAAGGTACGCCGCCTCCAACAGGAATTGTTGAAAATCATAAAGGTACAGGTGTATTAATTGGTATGTCCATGCTGGGATTACTGCTAGTGGTAATAGGATATATGTCACGCCTGCGCAAAGGTATAAAACAATGAACAAGAAAGATTCGATAAAATCTGATATGTTGTTTCTTTTAATAAAAATAGGTATTTTAGCAATCTTATTAGGTGTTACATTCGGATTTATTTTCGGAATCAGCCGTTGCAATGATAATTCTATGAGTCCGGCATTTAAAGATGGAGATTTGGCGTTCTATTATAGGATGCAAAAAGAATATAACATTGCGGATGTCGTAGTTATTGAAAAAGATAATGAACTACAGATAAGACGAATTATTGCAAAAGCCGGAGATAAGGTGGAAATTACCGAAGATGGTTTGAAAATCAATGGATATTTACAAAAGGAAACAAACATATATGAAGAAACACTACCTTATGTAGAGGGTATTTCCTTTCCAATAGAGGTTCCTGAAAACGAATATTTTGTGCTAGGCGACAGTCGAAGCAATGCGAAAGACAGTCGAATATATGGAACTGTAAAAAAAGAAGAAATGAAAGGCGGAGTGATGACCTTAATTCGCAGGAGAGGATTATAACATGGTATGAGCGCAAAAAGCAGCGTTTATATAATAGAAGACAAACAAAGATAAGGAAAAGGAGTTTTAAGATGATGAACAAAAAGGGATTAGGAACATTATTATTGACAGGAGCATTATTAGTAAGTGCAAATACTTCTGTATTTGCAGCGCAAGTGCCGACAGTTGGAACCGGAACAGAAGATAATGGAGCAACAGTATCTGTAACAAAGAATTTTGAATTTGCAGAGGGTATTTCAACACCACAAGTGACCTTTAATTTTTCGGTGACAAAAGTAACGCAAGATGCCCCGGACGCAACGATCACTGGTATTGCATATACAAAAGACGAAGCGGCAGGTGATGTTAAAGGTGGAAAATATACGATATCAAAGGATTCACAAATTGCTTTTGGAACATTTCCGCATGCAGGAATGTATGAATATAAGGTGACAGAAACCAATGATGGCGTAGAAGGCATCACATATTCTACAACGGAATATATACTTCGTGTTTATGTTGCCAATAAGGCGGATGGCTCAACATACATTAAAACGATCACAGCAGAAGATAATCAAACCAAGAAAGACAAGGTGTTATTTACCAATACATATGTGAAAAATGGAGGAAGTGAGACTCCAGATAGCGGAAGCAAAGCGTTGAAGATTGAAAAACAGACAACAGGTGACCTGGCAGATAAAACAAAGAAATTTACGTTTAAGTTAATATTAACAAAAGCGGCAACTACAAATGAAACTACAGTTACAGGAAAGATTGGTACAAGAGAAGTTGAATTCACATATGGACAGGAAAAAGAATTTGAACTCTCTGATAAAGAAGCGCTGGTATTTGAAACTCTTCCTGCTGGAACTAGATACGTAGTAACAGAAGTTGGAGTCGAGGACGGATATGTGCCAACAGTAAATGTAATTGAAAACGGTGCGAAAAATCCAGAGAAAAAAGGTAATGACAAAGATGATTTAACCTCTGTAAAAGGTGGTGAACAGTCTAATCTTGTTGGAGAAAATGAAAATAAAGTTGTATTCGTAAATGATTTTAGCGATGATAATGTACCGATTACAGGTATTATTGAAAACAATATGCCATTTATTCTTTTAATTGGTGTAGGTGCTTCTGCATTTGGTGTATTAGCAGCTGCTAAAAAAAGAAAAAAATCTGAAGCATAGTGAGTGCTAAAAAGAAAATAATTCAAATATTAGATCAAATTGTAAATTGGCTGATTGTATTGTGCTTTCTTCCTATTTTACTATATGGAGTATATGCAATGTGGGACAGTTATCAAATGAATCAGCGAGCAGATGCTTCCATTTATGAAACATATAAACCGACCGCAAAGGATAGTTTATCCTTTGCGGAACTTCAAAAAATCAATCCGGATGTATTCGGGTGGTTGACTGTAGATAAAACACATATCGATTATCCATTAGTTCAGGCAGAAGATAATGCAAAGTATGTGAATACGGATGTTAAGGGACAGTTTTCTCTTGCTGGAAGTATTTTTCTTGACTGCAATAATAAGAAAGATTTTTCGGATATAAACAATATCATCTATGGTCATCATATGGCAAAGGACGCAATGTTTGGTGAATTGGAATATTTTGAAGAACCGAAATATTTTGAAGAACATTCTTATGGTAAATTATATTACGATGGAGAATGGCACAAAGTTGAATTTTTTGCTTTTGTGCATGCTGATGCATATGATAATGTTTTATACAATACAAGCCCGAATAACAGGTTAGAATATTTGGATTATGTCAAAGAACACGCAAAATATTTGAAGAAAACATCTTTTGATGATAATGAAAGATATGTAACGCTATCTACTTGTACTTCAGAGAGTACAAACGGCAGACATCTTCTAATTGGAAGAATTTTAGAAAATACTGCTGATGAAAAAGGAGAACCGCAATATGAAGAAAAATAGACAGATACTTGTGTTAGCAGCTCTATTGTTTAGCTTCTTGTGTTTTCCTGCTGATAAAGTTTTAGCTGCATCAAATGTAGTAGAGGTTCCGTTAACAGTTAAGCAAAATTTTGAAGAAAATAGCAATGAAAAAGGAATTGATCTTACTGGAACTTATGAATTTCGTGCATTAGACATAGGCATTCCTATGCCGGAAGATTCTGATAACGACAGACATGTTTTTGTACTTGATGGTAATAATGCGGAAAAGATGATTTCATTGCAGTTCCAGCATGGCGGAGTATACCGTTATCATTTGGTTCAAACAAGTAAGGATAAAGAAAATTATACATATGATAGAAGTTCTTATATTATAGCTGTTTATATCAAAAACGGAGAAAATGGGAAATTGGTTCCACAAGTAATTGCAGAAAAAAATGATGGTAAGAAGTATGGAGAATTAATGTTTTACAATTCATATAATAAGAAGGTTGACAATCCTTCAAAACCTTCAAAACCATCAAAACCGGCAGAACAGGTACAAACAGGGGACAGTACAGATATAAAATTGCATGTAATGATTGCCTCAGTTGCATTAATTCTGATCGTAATGTTAGGTTATTTTAAGAGAAATAATCAGAAAGAGAACAATAGAGCTTAGTAGTCAGGGTAGTCATATAGGTGTATGACTACCTTTCTTATGTAAAACGTAAGACTGGGAGTGAGAATGTTTGTTGGGAGTTTTTTTACTAATAAACATGATGACGATATAGAGTAGTAAGCGATAATAAAATCCCAGCTTGTAAAATTGAAAATTAGAAGTTTCCAAAACAAAAAATCTGGTGACACGAGGAGGGCGTTTGAGATGCTTGAATTGATAAACGTTATGTTTCCAATCATGTTTATTATTGTGGTTGGTATCATTATTTTCTCTTTGGTGAGAGGAATTATCACATGGAATAAGAATAATCAGTCACCTAGATTAGCAGTGTCAGTTGTCGTTGCTGCAAAGCGAGAAAACATTACGCATCATCAACATGCAAATGTAGGTGATTTGAGCAGTGCACACGGATTCCATACTACAATCAGCACTTCGTATTATGTGACGTTTTTGGTGGAAAGTGGAGACAGAATAGAGCTTTGCGTTTCTGGAACAGAATATGGGATGCTTGTAGAAGGGGATACTGGTAGGCTGACTTTTCAAGGAACGAGATATTTGTCGTTTGAACGAATATGAATTTGTAAAGGAGGACTATGTATGCGTATATGGAAAGCAATATTTAGCGTATTAACTATCATTTTTGGCTCGCTGGGACTGATGAACATAGTTTCTACTGATATAACACTACCGATTATGTTCGTATTTATGGGATTAACTTTTTTGACAAATGCAAAGGAGTGTTATGATAAGGGTGCGAAGAAAGATGCTATGATATTTGTAGGCATCGCAATTTTCGTCTATGTAGTCACAGCATATAATCTGATAAGCAGACTTATGTAAATAAGAATTTACGTGGAGGTGAAAGTAGCATATGAAATGTTTAGATTGTGGAATGGAAATGGAACAGGGAACTGTTCAAGGTATAGGACAAGGTGGTGGGCATTGGTACGAATTTACTTCTGATGAAGAAAAAAACTGGAAAACTGGAATAAAAGGCTTTTTTACGCAAAAAAGCATTAGCCTAAAAACATCAGTTATAGAAAGTCCTGCATGGCATTGTCCTAATTGTAAGAAGGTTTTAATGTGGATGGATAGTAAAGAATAATTCCAACTTGTAAAATTGAAAATTAGAATTTCTGGAGGTTAAGTAGTGAATATTATTTATACAGTGTTGGCAGCCGTAGCGGGCATGGCTTTGGTGGTTATCGTTGATATGACAATTACAAGAATATTCGATGAAAAAGTATTTTTCAAAAAACTTGATGTTAGAATATAAATAGTACAAAATAAACATGACCATTTTCAATAAATATT
>OLVT01002169.1_pt1 | contig 14177 bp, 9 predicted proteins | sample 1673241 | NCBI WGS metagenome assembly OLVT01 (sample SAMEA3178936, study PRJEB25190) | human gut metagenome | biome: human gut; feature: human-associated habitat; material: faeces | place: Austria | collected 2013 | reverse complement strand
AAAAAAGACAGGAATCCGTCTACGCCCAGTGATGCTACGCCAAATGATGCCACGCCAAGTGATTCGACACCCAGCGATGCCGTAGGAGACGAGGATTATAAGTGGGAACTGAAATCTATCGGAAAGGAAAAAAATACGGATTTTACTGTTGACATTCAGTGGGGCGCTGTCATGTCCGACGAGGAGTTTATGGAGGCAGTGGAGAATGCCGAGCTGGTAGCTCCTGATTCTCATGCGGGTCAGACGCCTGTATGGATGACAGAGAAAGGAAACTTTGACAGCAAAATTAATCTGGATGACGGAGAGGACTACGAGTTCAGTGCCGGAAAGCTCGAAGCGGACTTCTACGCTGGCTGGTTCTTCCCCGTGGGAGGAAATTCTACCCAGATTAGCGGAGTAAATGCTGTGACACCTGACGGTGTGGAGTTAACTGTTACTGACTTGGAAGAACTGAAGACGGTGGGAGAATTGTCAGAAGCGCTTCCGGAGGGAATGGATATCAGTGATATCAGCGATACTATACAGCTTGATATTAGCTTAGCGGAGGGTAGCGTAAAGAGCGGTCAATCAGTGGGAATCAATATTGTCCTTCCTGATGACTTCGCAGAGCGTGTGACCGAAGGCAGGGATATCGCGGTTATTCACTTTACGAAAGACGGCAAAGCTAAGCTGGAGAAATCCACCTACGACAGGGATAACAGAACGGTAGAGTTCTCCATGACGAGCTTCAGCCCGGTAATCCTGGCTGCTGTAAGTGAGACGGCTCATGTGACAGTTAAGAATGTGCCGGGAGCAGTTACTAAAATTTACAGTATAAGTGAAAATGAGGACGGAACGACAACTCAGACGTATGTTCCAATTGGAGAAGAGGTAAATATTCCGGCGGGCACAGAGCTTCAGCTTCGCGGCTTCTCCATCAATGCCCGATTAGAAGGATTTGAAATCGATAATGAAGGAACTGTGGAAAGCTGCGACTCCTGCGAGAAATATACAGTTAAAGAGGGGACAACTGTTATCACTCCTGTCGTGAAAGATAGACAGAGCTCTGCGCAAGAGGAAGAGGAGTGGACGTATCTCGAGGCGGATCCGTATCAGGTGGCTACAGAGAAACCGGTGAAATATGAGGGACAGGTAGTCCGCATCGTTGAAGACGGTTCAGGCAACTTCCGAGAGATTCCAGTAGTGAATGCAAGGATTCCGGAAAAGGGTGCTAGAGATGCTGATCTGTTTACCATAACAGCAGATGGAAAACTGACAAGTAAAGAAGCTCTTCCTGCGGGATGGTACTATATTGAACTTTGCACAGAGTATCAGGGAGAAGAAAAGTGGGAGTCTGTACAGGTTAACATCGGCAGTAGTGTGACATTCTATATGTATACCGGCCACGGTGCAGGAGTGAGAAAGACATTCTATACAGATTATCTGGATGAAGTATTCGTTTATACCGGAACGCCATTTGGAGAGGCAGAGGAAAGGCTCATGACGAAACCGGCCATGTTCGGCGGCTACGAATTTGCAGGATGGTTTGAGGAAAATCAGACAGCTAGCGCTATCGACGAAGGCAGGCCGCTCGATGAAGAGAATCTGATCGCTTACGCCCGCTTCCAGAAAGACGGAAACCTCTATGACCCGGAGATCAAACCCTATGACGGAACACAGGATCCAGGCGATAATACGGACGATCCGTCTCAGCCGTCCAGCTCAGGCAGAAGAGGTTCCGGCGGCAGCGCTACCGGTTCATCTTATTCCGGCGGAACAATCTACGGTGACTGGCAGCAGGATGCAGCAGGCTGGAGATTCAGGCAGACAGACGGAACCTATGCGGCAAATAAGTGGGGACGTATAGACGGAACCTGGTACTACTTCGGAGCAGATACATACATGGTAACAGGCTGGTTCTATGACGGATTCAACTGGTATTATCTGAATCCGATCTCTGACGGAACACGCGGAGCTATGAAGACAGGATGGGTTTACGATGCATCCTACGGAAAGTGGTTTTATTTAAGCGCATCCGGCGAGATGCTGACAGGCTGGCAGGTTATCGACGGAAAATACTACTACCTGAATCCTGTCTCTGACGGGACAAAGGGAGCTATGGCAGCAGAACAGTGGGTTGACGATTATTATGTCAACGCAGACGGAGCCAGAATAATGGCAAGATAGAGGTACTAAATAATGGAGACCTTACTGCCTTTCGTAAAATTGAAAGGCAGTAAGGTTTTTCATTACACGGAATTTTACCAATTCTCTTTCTTCCTTTAAGAAAAGAGTACCTTCCGGTATCTTCCATTCGATCCCCTTCCAAAATAAACAAGAAAATGCTATACTAAAGCCACAGTGAAGCCGCTGATGGCTTTTTGTTTTTCCTGTGCCGATACTGCAGGTTGGCTGAATTAGCGCCTGCATGTGTGCCGGTCAGGTGCGCCATGCGGTTAAGGGAGATAAGGAGAACAATACAGAATGAAAAAGATGATTTCATGGAATGTGAACGGCCTGAGGGCCTGTGTGGGAAAGGGCTTTCTCGACGTATTTCGTAAGCTGGACGCAGATATTTTCTGCATTCAGGAGAGTAAGCTTCAGGCCGGTCAGATTGATCTTGATATACCGGGGTACTATCAGTACTGGAGCTATGCTGACAAAAAGGGCTATTCGGGAACTGCGCTTTTTTCAAAGGAGGAGCCCATCAGCGTGGTCTACGGCCTGGGAATTGACGCCCACGACCACGAGGGGAGAGTGATTACGGCAGAGTATGAGGACTACTATGTGCTGACCTGCTATACGCCCAATTCACAGAATGAGCTGGCCCGTCTGCCCTACCGCATGGAGTGGGAGGACGCCTTTCTCGCCTATCTGAAGAAGCTGGAAGAGAAAAAGCCGGTCATTTTCTGCGGAGACTTAAATGTGGCCCACAGGGAGATCGATCTGAAAAATCCCAGGACAAACAGGAAAAATGCGGGCTTTACCGATGAGGAGAGAGGAAAGTTTTCCGCCCTGCTGGATGCAGGCTTTATCGATACCTACAGACATTTCTACCCGGATACGGAGGGGGTCTACTCCTGGTGGTCCTACCGCTTTAAGGCCAGGGAGAAGAACGCCGGGTGGCGTATCGACTACTTCTGCGTTTCAGAGAGCCTGGAGGACAGGCTGGTGAGCGCTTCCATCCACACGGAGATTATGGGCTCTGACCACTGCCCGGTAGAGCTGGTGATCAAGTAAAGGGCTGAGGGCCGGAGAAAGCGGGAATAAGAACCCTGCACATTCAAGACAGCCAGAAGCCATAAGCCGACACCGCTGAAACCAAAAGACAAAAAGTCAAAACTATAGGCCGGAACGGCTGAAGCGGGAAGCCAGAACAGGAGAGAACGGACATGAATTTACTGACAATCGAACATCTCACAAAATCATACACAGAGCGTCTGCTTTTTGATGACACTGCATTTTCCATCAACGAGGGGGAAAAGGTAGGAGTGATCGGAATCAACGGAACCGGAAAATCCACGCTGTTAAAGATAGCGGCCGGACTTGAGGAGCCGGATCAGGGAAGCGTGGTGAAGGGGAGGAACCTCTATATCCGCTACCTTCCCCAGAACCCTGTCTTTGAGCCCGGGTATACGGTATTGGAGAGTGTGATCCGGGAAAATGAGGGCCATGAGCAGGCCTGGGATCTGGAGGGACAGGCCAAGAACATGCTGATGAAGCTGGATGTGCCGGACTGGACGGCGAAGATCGAGACGCTCTCCGGCGGCCAGAGAAAGCGGGTAGCCCTGGCGAGCGTCCTGCTCTCCACAGCCGATCTTCTGATCCTGGACGAGCCCACCAACCATTTAGACAGCGCCATGGCTGACTGGCTGGAGGAGTATCTGAAAAAGTTCAGGGGCGCCCTTCTCATGATCACCCATGACAGGTACTTTCTGGACAGTGTGACCAACCGGATTGTGGAGCTTGACAAGGGGAAACTCTACAGCTACCAGACGAATTACGAGGGCTTTCTGGAGCTGAAGGCGGAGCGGATGGCCATGGAGGAGGCGTCAGAGAGAAAGCGCCAGTCCATCCTCCGGGTGGAGCTGGAGTGGATGAAACGGGGAGCCAGGGCGCGTTCCACCAAGCAGAAGGGGAGGATCCAGCGGTTTGAGGCCCTGAGCGCCAAAAGCGGCCCTGAGTATGACGGGGAGGTGGAGCTTGGCTCCATTGCAAGCCGCCTGGGAAGGACCACGGTGGAGCTTAAGAATCTTAGCAAGGCCTACGAAGGAAAGACTCTGATCCGGGACTTCAGCTATATTTTTCTGAAAAATGACAGAGTCGGCTTCATCGGACCCAACGGAAGCGGAAAATCCACTCTGATGAAGATGATTGCCGGGTGGGTGAAGCCTGACAGCGGGGAGATAGAGATCGGCCAGACAGTGAAGCTCGGGTATTTTTCCCAGGAAAATGAGGCCATGGACAATGACCTTAGAGTCATTGACTATATTAAAAATGTGGCCGAGTATGTGAGGACGCCGGACGGCAGCGTCTCCGCCTCCCAGATGCTGGAGCGGTTCCTGTTCCCTCCGTCTGTGCAGTATACGGTGATCGGAAAGCTGTCCGGCGGAGAGAAGAGGCGGCTGTACCTGCTGAGAATCCTGATGGATGCTCCCAACGTGCTGATTCTGGACGAGCCTACCAATGACCTGGATATCAGAACGCTCACGATTCTGGAGGACTATCTTGACAGCTTCCAGGGCATTGTCATCACTGTCTCCCACGACAGGTACTTTTTAGACAGGGTTGTGAGAAGGATTTTTGCTTTCGAGGGAGATGGAAAAATCTGCCAGTATGAGGGCGGATTTACAGACTACCAGGCTTCAAGACAGGAGAGAGAGGAGGCAGAGGAAACTGCAGGAGCCAGGGCCGGAAGAGAAAAAGGCAGAGAGGCTGCCGGGGACGGTGAGGCCGACGGCAGTCAGGAGAAAAATTCCAGAAAAAACTGGAAGGAGGGCCAGGTTAAAAAGCTCAAATTCACCTACATGGAGCAGAAGGAGTGGGAGACCATCGAGGATGAAATTGCAAAGCTGGAACAGAGGATCGAAGAACTGGGGCCTGAGATCGACAGGGCTGCCAGAGATTACGCAAAGCTGTCTGCTCTGATGAAGGAAAAGGAAGAGACAGAAGCGCTTCTGGAGCAGAAAATGGAGCGATGGATGTACTTAAATGATCTGTCAGAGCGGATTGCGCAGCAGAACAGCCGTTAGCTGTTAGTTATATTTAGGAAGAAACAGAAAATAATTTTTATACAGGCGTGAAGCCCGGGATTGGAGAGATTGGCGTGAAAATAGAAAAACTGATTATGTCAGAGGAAGAACCGGGATATTTTCAGCCGGGAGTGACAAAGACAGAAGGCGGCGTGTACATCTGCACGGAGGCTGCCGGGGAAGAGGTGAGCCTCGCAGTATATGAGCAGGAGCAGGGGCCGGATGGAGAGAGGAAGGAGAAACGGAGAGTGTTCCCGTTCCCGAAGGGCTCCCGAATGGGCAGGATGCGGTGCATGAAGCTCCTGGGAGAGGATTTTTCCGGCCTGACCTATGCCGTTTTATCGGACGGAAAGGAGATGCCGGACACGTTTGGCCGTTCCTTTACTGGACATGGAACCTGGGGAGAGCTTTCCCATGTGGACACTCCCCTGAGGAGCAGGTTTGAGCTTGAGAGCTTTGACTGGGAAGGCGACAGGCCCCTTCAGCTCCCGTATGAGGATATGATCCTCTACAGGATCCATACAAGGGGGCTGACCATGCGGGCTGGTTCAAAGGGCGCGGATGGAAAAGAGGAGGAAGCTGAAAACGGGGCAGAGCCTGGGACCTTCAGGGCCATTGCAGAAAAGATCCCGTATTTTAAGGAGCTTGGCATCACCTCCCTGGAGCTGATGCCGCCCAACGAATTTGAGGAGGTTATGCTGCCTGACGGCGCAGACGGAAATCCTTACGGCGTGGACCGGCCCACCGGAAAGCTTAACTACTGGGGATACACCCCCGGAATGCTCTTTGCGCCCAAGGAGTCCTATGCTTCCGGGGCGTGTGGGGAGAAGAATCCGGTGCGGGAGTTCAAGGAGCTGGTGAAGGAGCTTCACCAAAACGGCCTGGAACTGATTATCGAGCTGTACTTCACCGGAAAGGAGAGCGCCGCTGTCATCTCAGAGGCAGTGCGCTTCTGGGTGAGGGAGTACCACGTGGACGGCGTGCACCTGGTGGGAATTGCCGGCTGCCCGGCCTTAAGAGATGATCCGTGGCTGTCAGAAACCAAGCTGTTTGCTGCTTTTTGGGAGGAGGAAACACCGGGCCGGCGCCATCTGGCGGAGTACAATGACGGTTTCCTGATTGACATGAGAAGGCTTCTGAAGGGCGACGAGGATCAGATGAACAGCCTGATTTTCAGAAACAGGAGAAATCCGAAGGGCTATGGCGTCATAAACTATATGGCCAACACAAATGGCTTTACCCTCATGGATGCCGTCACCTATGAGATGAAGCACAATGAGCAGAACGGAGAGAACAATCAGGACGGAAGTTCCTGGAACTATACCTGGAACTGCGGCGTAGAGGGGCCAAGCCGCAAGAAAAAGGTAGCTGCCATGAGGCGCAAGCAGATCAGAAATGCGCTGCTCATGCTTTTCTTAAGCCAGGGCACGCCTCTGCTGCTGTCCGGCGACGAATTTGGATTTTCCAAGGGGGGAAACAATAATTCCTACTGTCAGGACAACGAGACCTCGTGGCTGGACTGGGGGCTGCTTAAGACAAACAGAGACATCTTTGAGTTTACGAAACAGGTGATTGCCTTTAGAAAGAAACACCCTGTTTTCCATATGGCCCAGGAGCCGAAGGTGATGGATTACCTGGCCTGCGGACACCCGGATGTCTCCTACCACGGCGTGAAGGCCTGGTGCCCGGAGTTTGAAAACTTCCGCCGCCAGCTGGGGATCATGTACTGTGGCGAGTACGCAAAAAAGGCGGACAATACACCCGATGACTACTTTTTTACCGCCTATAACATGCACTGGGAGCCCCACGAGTTTGCCCTGCCAAAGCTCCCCAAAGGGATGAAATGGCATCTGGCCTTTAACACAGATGACAGAGAGAGAAACGGCATCTACGAAGAGGGAGAGGAGCCGTGCCTGGAACAGCAGAAGCAGTTTCTGGTACCGGCCAGAACCATCGTAGTCTTCATCGGCTTAAAGGAAAGAGCGGAGGAGAACCGGGGAGAGAAGAGAGGAAAAAAGGAAAAGCAGCCGGCAGATAAGGAAAAGAAAAGGGCAAAGAAGGACCAGGAGAAGAAGGCCAAAGAAAAGGACGGAAAAAAGAAATCCGAGAAAAAGGCCTCTGCGAAAGGACCGGAGCAGAGCGGAGAGTAAAGCGTGAAAGGCCGGAGTCATGATGAGGAAAAGGAATAATATGAGAAAAGTAAACAGCAGGGAACAGAGACGGGAGCTTTTCAGGGCTCCGGCTGTGTCCGGGGCGCTTCTGTCTGCAGTGCTTCTGCCTGCAGCTGTACTGTCGGCTGCAGCCTTGCTGCAGGCGGGATGTTCAGCCCTTCCGGTACCGGTAAGGTCTTCTCTGACAGAGACACAGGAAAAGGAAGGAGCCGTGAGGGCGTTTGCCGCGGGCCCGGGAACACAGGCCTATCCAGGAGGAGACCCTTACAATGAGTATCAGTGGGGATTCCTGAACAATGGCCTGTTTCGTCTGACTGACAAAAACAGCGGGGCGGGAGCCGCGTTTCAGAATCTGACCTCCCGGACAGGCGGGCCTGCCTACGGGCCTGAGGTGGACAGCCGGGGAACTACCTTTGCCAAAGCAGGGATGGATATCAACCTGACTCCTGCCAGAGCTGCCTATGATGCCGTGGAGGGGAAAACCGAAACGGTTGTGGCTGTTATCGACACGGGAATTCAGACGGATCATGAGGAGCTGTCCGGCGGAATCTGGACAAATGCAGATGAGACCCCCGGAGACGGGACAGACAATGACGGAAACGGCTATGTGGACGATGTGAACGGATGGAACTTCTATGCCGGAAATAATCAGCTCTATTCAGGCAGGGAGGATAACCACGGAACTCACTCGGCCGGAACCATTGCTGCGGCTAAAAACGGGAGAGGGATCACCGGCATCTGCGATCCTGCCTATGTGAAGATTATGCCAATCAAAGTCCTGGGAACGGAAGAGGGGATTGGGACGCCGGAACATGTGGCTCAGGCCATACGCTACGCAGAGGCCAACGGGGCATCTATCTGCAATCTGAGCTTCGGCACAGCCAGATTTAATCAGGAGCTCTATGACACCATGAAAAATTCCGGCATGCTCTTCGTGGTTGCCGCCGGAAACGGCGACAGAAGCGGAAACGGTATCAATATTGATGAGTCTCCGGTGTACCCGGCGGCCTTTGACCTGGACAATGTGATCTCCGTGGCCAGCATGAGGCTGGACGGAAACCTGGATCCCAGCTCCAACTACGGCCCGGCAGGCGTTGACCTGGCAGCTCCGGGAAAGTATATTCTCAGCACGATCTCCGGAAACCAGTACGCCTACATGAGCGGAACCTCCATGGCAGCTCCCATGGTGACGGGAGTTGCTGCCATGATAAAATCTGCTTACCCGGATACAGATACGGGAAGACTTCGCCAGCTCATCCTCTCCTCTGTAAAGGAGAACAGCGCTATGGATGGAAAGACGGCCACAGGCGGAATGCTGGATGCCGGGAAAGCCATGGAGCTGGCCGGAGGGGCATAGGGCTGAAACCCGGATGGAGCAGAAAGATAAAAGGCGGAGAACGGAGAGATGGAGGGCTGAAATGACAGGCGCCGAGAGGAGACAGACAGAAAAGCCAGATGCAGGAAGCCATAAAACTGCAGAGATTGTTCTGAGCGCATTTCTGCCCCTGCTGTTCTACGGGCTTGCAGCGGAGACGGCACTGATTGTTCTGGAAGCTGTTTGGCGTATGTCAGGTATTTGGGCTTCTGCCGGGGAGGCGGGAGCGGCTGTGTTTCTGACTGAGGTTCTTCCCCAGGCTGCAAGCGGCATGGGGGCGGCTGTCATAATTTTCTGGTACTGGCCGAGGCCTGGAAATACCAGGATGGAGCAGGAGGGAGACGGCCGGTTTGGAGGACCGCAGAGCAAGGGAAAATGGGTGAGAGCTGCCTGGAAGCTTCCCGCCGCAGGTGTCTGCTACTGTATTGGGATGAGCGGACTCATCTGCCTTTCCGCAGCTGCCCTGGTGCCGGCAGAGATTTCTGAATCTGCGCTGGCACAGACGGCTGTGAGCGCCGCGGAGCCGACAGTTTCCCGGGCGGGCGGCGCGGCGGCTGCAGCTCTGACTTTTCTCTGCACGGGCTTTTTGATCCCGTTTGCCGAGGAGGTCTTGTTCCGGGGCCTGATGTATAAAAGGCTCAGAAGGAGGTTTGGCGTCTGGGCCTGCGCTCTGACAACGGCTGCTGTATTCGGGATCTATCACGGAAATGTACAGCAGGGGATTTATGCGGGGCTCATGGGACTTTTTCTCGCATTCCTTACAGAGCGCTTTCACACAGTGACAGCCGCTGCCTCTGTTCACATAGCGGCGAATCTGACAGCGCTGACCCTGGATGCGGCCGCCTTCGGTACGTGGATGGAGTCAGGACGCCTGAGCGCATGGGGGCTTACGCTCACTGCTCTGGCTGCGTGGGCATATCTTATCTGCCGGCTGTATGCAGAAACGAAAGCACTGTGACCGAGTATAAGGATATAATGAGCGCAAGCGAGCGGCGAATGACGATCACAGGCTGTGCTTTTGATATATTGGAAGGCAGCGGGGAAGACCGGCAGAAACAAAGCGGAACAGGAAAAGGGAAAACAGAGGAGACAGAGAAGACAAAGGAGACAGAACAGGATGAAAGAGAACATCTGGTTCGGGAACAGGAAAACGATGGGACAGGCAGACAGGAGGGATGCCCTTGACAGAAAAGAAATTTCACAATAAGGTGTGCTTTGCGGCCTTTCTGTTCAGCCTTATGGTGGTGATGATTCACAGCTATAATGCAGATATGTTTCTGGCGCTTCCGGCTGAGGGCGGGGCTTCAGAAGTGGTCTGGCAGTTCCAGCACATTCTGGCAGACGTTCTGGGGCCGGTGGCAGTGCCCGGTTTTTTCATGCTGTCTGCCTACCAGTTTTACAGGAAGTGTTCCTATAAAGATATAGGGCCCAAGATGGAGCGGAGGATACGGACGGTTCTGCTTCCTTACCTGCTCTGGAATTTCCTCTACTATCTGGGCTATGCGGCAGCCGGACGCATCCCGTATCTGGCCTGGATTTCAGACAAGACAGCGGTGGAGCTCAGCATTCCGGCTATGGCAGATGCGGTGCTTCATTTTACCTATAATCCGGTGTTCTGGTATATGTACCAGCTTATTTTCCTGCTCGCTCTCTCGCCGCTTCTGCATCCGCTCTTGAAAAACAGGGTTTCCGGCATTCTTGTGATTGGGGCGGAGCTGTACTGCATCAAAAATCTGATTCAGATACCGATTGTCAATATGGACGCCCTTTTTTATTACAGCGCAGCCGCCTACGGAGCGCTCCATGCAGAAGATTTTCTGGAGGAACGGCGGCTGCAGGGCAGGAAAGGGACGGCTGTCAGAGCCGCCGCTGCAGTGATCGGAACCGTGCTTGCAGTTTACTTTTACCAGGGCATCACAGTCAGGCATTCCGTGTTTGAGACAGTTCTCTACCGGTTTACCGTGCCTGTAACCCTCTGGATGGCGGTGCCGGGAATGAGGCTGCCGGATGCCAGGGAGTGGATGAAGTACGGATTTTTTCTCTATACTATCCACTTTATACTGGCGAGGGGAATCAACAAGCTGGGAGCAGCTCTCCTTCCCCACTCCGCCCTCACGGCCCTGCTTCTCTACCTGGCGATTCCGGTTATCTGTGTGATTCTGGCCTGGAAGCTGGGAGAGTTCCTGAGAAAATATGCAGGGCCTCTGTGGAGGGTAATCAGCGGGGGAAGATGAGAAAACAGGCGGCAGCCTAGTTTTTGCTCTCCCACCTGCCGGAGGCTCCGCAGGGGAGAACCAGTCCGCTCTCTGTTACCGGGAGGCCGATTTCCTCAGAGCGCACCGTTCCGCCGAACTTCGGAACCAGCTCTGTGGAAAGCATGTAGGTGAGGACAGACGGAGCCAGCCCTGTTGTGTAGGAGTTAATCAGATAGAACAGAGGCTGATCCGACAGAAGTTTGGCGCAGAGCTGCACAAAGGGGTGGATGGAATCCTCAATTTTCCAGATCTCTCCCTTAGGTCCTCTTCCGTAGGACGGAGGATCCATGATAATTCCGTCGTAGTGATTGCCGCGCCTGATTTCCCTCTCCACAAATTTGACGCAGTCGTCTACGATCCAGCGGATGGGGGCATCGGCAAGATCGGAGGAACGGGCATTTTCCCTGGCCCAGGTCACCATTCCCTTGGAGGCATCCACGTGAGTGACATGGGCGCCTGCCTTGGCGGCCGCCAGGGTTGCGCCTCCGGTGTAGGCAAACAGGTTGAGAACTTTTACAGGTCTTCCGGCCTTTCGTATCTTCTCTCCAAACCAGTCCCAGTTCGTGGCCTGCTCCGGAAACAGGCCGGTATGCTTGAAGCTGAAGGGCTTCAGGTTGAAGGTCAGCTCTCTGTAGCGGATGGTCCACTGCTCGGGCAGATCGAAAAATTCCCACTCGCCTCCTCCCCTGGAGCTTCGGTGATAATGGCCGTTCATCCGCTTCCATCCCTTGTGCCTTTTCGGTGTATCCCAGATAACCTGGGGATCCGGCCTGACAAGCAGATACCTGCCCCAGCGCTCCAGCTTTTCACCTCTGGAGCAGTCTATTACTTCATAATCTTTCCAGCCGTCAGCTATCCACATATGTATTGTTCTCCTTAAATTTGAATTTTTATTTTCGGCTAAAACAGCAGCCCTGAAGTTGCAAGAACCTTTCGGCTGCCGTTTTTTGGTTATGCATGATGCATATGAGTATTATATATTCCGCAGGAACGGGTGTCAAAGAGGTTTTGCGTTTTGTGCGGAAAGGCTTCAGCCATTGTGCAGAAAATTTCGTAATAGAATTGAAAGATTATTTCGCTTGAATATTTGTCCGGCTCTTGCTAGAATGGTAGATAGGAAAAAATGGGTATTTGCGGGAGGATTTTGAATGAAGAGAAAAGGAATCGCCGTATTGAGCCTTTCGGTCGCGCTGGCTCTGGCCGGAGCGACGGCCAGCCTCGCCGAAGGGTGGCAGCAGTCCGGCGGCAACTGGGTATATTACAATTCAAGCGGAAATAAAGTGACAAACGAGTGGAGAAAAGGGGCTGACGGCCTCTGGCGCTACCTCGACTATAATGGGAACATGGCCCTCAACACCTGGGTGGACGACGAGTACTATGTGGACTCCAACGGAATCATGGTGGCCGGAAAGTGGATGCAGCTGGCTCCGAAGGATGACGGCTGGGATACAAATGCCGGACAGGTCTGGTACTACTTCGAGAGCGACGGAAAGGCTGTTTCCGACAACTGGCAGAAGATTTCCGGAAAGTGGTATTATTTCAACAGCGACGGCGAGATGCAGACCGGCTGGGCAGATGACGATCTCTATTATCTGGGAGACGACGGAACCATGCGCACAGGCTGGCAGTATCTGGAAGATCCCGATGCGGACGACGATGACGACGACAAGATGCGCCCCTATGAGGACGACGAGGATCACCACTGGTATTACTTCCAGAGCTCCGGCAAGCGCTACATGCCGGAAACAGGAGGAGACAATTACAAAAAATACAAGATAGACGGCGTCAACTATTACTTCGACGAGGAGGGCCGGATGCAGACCGGCTGGATCTGCGTGACCGGGGATGAGGACAACTTCCGCGACTACCGCTATCTCCAGGACAACGGAAAGCTGACTGTGGGCTGGTACTCCACCTATCCGCCGGAGGACTATGACGGGGATGTGGAGGACGAGGTACAGTGGTATTATTTCGAGAGCGACGGCGAGCCAAAGGTAGGCCCGGCTGTGGAGGAAGCCACTGTCCGGGATCTGGAAAAGATCGGCGGCGTGACCTACCTGTTTGACAATAACGGAAACCCTGTCTACGGCCTCAGAAACCTGAAGGACGGAAATGATTTTGAAACCTACTATTTCGGTGACAGGCAGACAAGCTCCGTGCAGAAGGGCCGCATGGATATCGAGGAGGGCGACGGCACAAAGTGCGAGTACTACTTTACCGAGAGCGGCAGCAAGGCCGGCCGCGGGTACACGGGAGTGAAGAATAATTACCTCTTTTATAAAGGAAAGCTTCAGGAGGCTGACAGCGGCACGAAGTACGAGGTAATCCGTGTGGACGGAAACAATTACCTTGTAAATACATCAGGCAAGATTGCCAAAGACACAACCGTCAAGGACTCCAGTGGCACACGGTTTGAGACGAACAAGTCGGGAATCGTCATTGAAGTAGATAAAGAGTCCAACAACGGCGACGAGTACGCAAGAGACCCCTACGAGCCGGTTCCGTGGGATTAAAGGGGCAAGAGAAAGAAGGGCAAGAGAAAGAGAAGGAAGGACAGATTTTTGTTCCAGCGAAGTCACAAAAATCTGTCCTTCCTTCTCTTTTTGCCGGGGGGAGCGAAAACGAGAGGGGCCGGAAAGGAAGTTCCTCTTCACCTTTTCTCCTCTCTTTTCGGCGGGCCGGAGTACAGTGGGGAGCAGAAGAAGGAGGTTTTTCAGTGACTTCGCTGGAACTGAAAACCTCCTTCTTCTGCCGTGTATCCCCGTCCCGCCCTCCCCTCGTCAAAATGCCCAAAAACCTCTGAAAATCCACGGAAATTTCTTTGAAAAAAATGAGGAAAAACCCTGAAAAATCCCTTGCAATTCAAGGAAACTTATGATATGATACAGAGGCTGTGGCATGATAGCGATGAAGCGTGAGGTTGCTGCCTGAGAGATGGCAGGTTTTCCGTGGAGCGAATGTCAAGTTAGGAAACTGGCGACAAGTCACTGTACAACTTTAGAGAATACCTGATTATATGGAGGATTCAGTGTGGAGTTTTGTATGACACACACGGATATGTGTACAGTCACCGCTTGTCGTGCTTCAAATAGTACGAAAAGGAGGCGACTTTTTTTATGGCAAGTCAAGTAATGAGAATCACATT
>OLVT01002168.1_pt1 | contig 14177 bp, 8 predicted proteins | sample 1673241 | NCBI WGS metagenome assembly OLVT01 (sample SAMEA3178936, study PRJEB25190) | human gut metagenome | biome: human gut; feature: human-associated habitat; material: faeces | place: Austria | collected 2013 | reverse complement strand
TAAAGCGGCCGGAAGCACGTGACTTTAGTCATGTGAGGTTCACGGATAATAACATGTCTGATTTTAGTATCAACGAAATGCAGGAAATGCAGAAAGCGGGAAAAATGCGGACTGAAAAACAGAAGACCGGAATTGTATGGGATTCTCACAGGAGGACGAAAGTGAAAAACCGGAAGCTGCGTGGGAAAATCCTGTCCTTGTGATAGTCAGAGGGATCAAGTATAATGAGTCATATAAAATGTTGACGGGAGGAATTTGCATGGGAAGTTATTTGAATCCGGGAAATGAAGCATTTGCGGTTGCATTAAATTCTGAGATTTATGTTGATAAAACAGGACTGCTGACTTATACGAATAAAGTCATGAACACTCTGCAGGGATATATCTGCAACAGCCGCCCGCGGCGGTTTGGAAAATCAATTACGGCAAACATGCTCACCGCGTATTACAGCAAGGGCTGCAGTTCGAAAGAAATGTTTTCCGGGCTGGAAATCAGCAGGGCAAAGGATTTTGAAAAACATCTGAATCAGTATGATGTGCTCCACTGGGATATCCAATGGTGTATGGAACCGGCAGGCGGACCGGAGCGGATTGTTTCTTATATCTCAGAAAAAACGATTTCGGAGTTAAAAGAATATTATCCCCATATACTTCCAGAAGAAATCCGGTCACTGCCGGAGGCGCTGTCGCGGATCAACGCGGCATCCGGGACAAAATTTATTGTGATTATAGACGAATGGGATGTTCTGATTCGTGACGAGGCGGCGGATCTCAAAACACAGGAAGAATATATCAATTTTCTGCGGGCGATGTTCAAAGGGACGGAGCCGACAAAATATATTCAACTGGCATATCTGACAGGTATTTTGCCTGTAAAAAAAGAAAAGACACAGTCGGCGCTGAACAATTTCAAAGATTATTCGATGCTGCATGCCGGGCCGATTGCACCATATGTAGGTTTTACAGAAACAGAAGTTCAAAAACTATGTGAAGTATATGGTCAGAAGTTTGAAGAAGTCAAACGATGGTACGACGGTTATCAGATTGGGAAATATCATGTATACAATCCAAATGCCGTTGTGAACCTGATGCTCGAAGGCGAATTCCAGAGCTACTGGTCCGGAACCGCATCCTATGAGGCGATTGTTCCGCTGATCAATATGGATTTTGATGGCCTGAAAAGTGCCGTAATCGAAATGCTTTCAGGAGATCATGTTCCGGTTGATGTTACCTCTTTTCAGAACGATACCGTTAGCTTCGCCAATAAAGACGATGTGCTGACGTATCTGATTCACCTTGGATATCTGGCCTATGACCGGACATTTAGAACTGCTTTTATTCCGAATGAGGAAATCCGTCAGGAATTGATTCTGGCAACGAAAAGGAAAAAATGGAATGAGTTGATTGTATTTCAAAAAGAATCAGAGCAGCTTCTGAAAGATACAATTCAGATGAATGGAAACGCAGTAGCAAAAGAAATTGAAAAAATTCACAGGGAATATACTTCTGTGATTCAGTATAACAATGAAAACTCACTCAGCAGTGTTCTGTCCATTGCCTATTTGAGTTCCATGCAATACTATTTCAAACCAATCCGCGAATTTCCCGCGGGTCGTGGATTTGCAGACTTTGTGTTTATTCCAAAGCCGGAGTTTCAGAATTATTACCCGGCGCTTGTTGTGGAACTGAAATGGGACAAAAGCGTCAGAGCAGCATTAGATCAGATCAGAGACAGAAAATATCCGGAGTCTGTTGCATGCTATGCAGGGGAGCTTTTGCTGGTGGGAATTAACTACAATGAAAAAACAAAAGAACATGAATGCCGGATTGAAAAGTATGAAAAATAAGGGCATATTTCAATTTCAGTTTACAGAGATAAAAGAGTATGGATAAGATAGAGATATATCATTATTTAAAAAGGCAAAATATAGCGTATGAAATTACGGAACATAAGGCGGTTTTCAATATGGAAGAAGCAGATGCTGTTGATTTGCCGTATCCAGAGTGGGGCGCTAAAAATTTATTTGTTCGCGACGATAAAAAACGTAATTATTATTTGATAACGATGAAAGGGAACAAGCGAGTAGATTTGAAAGCGTTTCGCAGGCAACGTGGTCTGCGTGCACTTTCTTTTGCAGCTGCGGAGGAATTATTTGATATTATGAAACTGATACCCGGTGCCGTTACGCCGCTTGGTATTCTAAACGATGCCGAACACAGAGTTCAAGTCTTCATGGACGTGGAATTTGTCGGAAATAAAATTGGTGTTCATCCAAATGATAATACAGCAACCGTTTGGATGCAGGCTGATGATTTAATGAAAATAATTCAGAAGCATGGAAATACTGTGGAATACGCATGTATATAATCGAAAGGTATTGCTGAGAAGTCTGAAAAAAGAAAAGTTCACAAACAAAAATGGTTCTCATTCTGCATTAAATATGTTTACCGAGTATTCTATGACAGATCCCGGTGAGCTGGCGGAATATTTTGGCTTTACGGAGCAGGAAGTAGCTGCTCTTTGTGAAAAATATGAGATGAGCTTTGAAGAGGCAAAAACGTGGTACGATGGTTATCAGTTGATTGCGCATCGGCAGACTGGAGACGAAATTTATTCCATGTATAGTCCGAAATCTGTGGTAGAAGCCATGCTGCGCCACAAATTCGGAACCTATTGGAACCAGACGGAAACGTATGAGGCCTTAAAAATTTATATTCAAATGGATATGGATGGCCTGAAAGATTCTGTGGTTCGAATGCTTGCTGGTGAAGCAGTTCCGATTCATATCGGAACATTCAGTAACGATATGACCACGTTTGCAACGAAAGATGATGTGTTAACTCTGCTGGTGCACCTCGGTTATCTGACCTACAACAGCATAAATGAAACCGTGAGCATTCCCAATAAAGAAGTTTCCCGGGAATATGTCAATGCAATCAGCACAATGAATTGGCATGGTGTAGCAGATTCTGTGGAATCTTCCCGCAAATTACTGGAATCTTTATGGGCAATGGATGCAGATGCCGTCGCAGCCGGAGTGGAAAAAGCGCATGAGGAAATTTCAATTCTCCAATATAATGATGAAAATTCTCTTAGCTGTACCATTCAGCTCGCCTTCTATTTTGCACGGGAATACTACACTATGGTTCGGGAACTGCCGGCAGGAAAAGGATTTGCCGATGTATGCATGATCCCAAGACCGTGCAATCTGGATAAGCCGGCGATTGTGATCGAATTGAAATGGGACAAAAGTGCAGTTGGAGCAATCGAACAGATCAAGGAAAAACAGTATGGAAATGCATTGAAAGACTATCAGGGAAATCTGCTGCTTGTCGGTATCAATTATAATAAAAAAACGAAGAAACATGAATGTGTTATTGAGGCAATGCAAAAATAAAAAACGGAAGTCTCATATCTGCGTAGTAAGGGCGGCGGATATGGGACTTTTTGATAAAGACAATTAAAATTTATGGGAGGGAACAGAATGATTATTGATTCTTATGATATCACCAGCGAGCCGATTGTAAAGTTGGAGAATTTTTATGGGGAGAAGCAGCATCTGGTAAAAAAATGTATGGTTATTTTTTCAAAAGTAATATATGAATACATGCTTGAAAAATTCCCATGCCGACAGATTGCAGAAGTAAGAGCATGCAATGGAAATATACCGGTTTGGACTCTGCCATATGAGGGAGAAACGATTGGTTTCTATCTGACGCCAATTGGTTCGGCTCTGGCAGCAGGAACGATTGCCGAAGTCAATCATTTAACAGGAGCATCCGTCTTTATCATGTTCGGTTCCTGCGGCAGTTTGGATAAAGGAGCAACCGAAGGAAAGTTTATTCTCCCAACGGAGGCATACCGGGGAGAAGGACTGTCCTATTATTTTGCAGAACCGCAGGACTACATAAAAATAAAAAACACGGACAAACTGGCGGAATTTTTCAAAGAAAGGAAACTGCCATACGTTCAGGGGCGCGTATGGACGACGGACAGTATGCTTCGGGAAACGGTAAATCTTGTAAACAAACGAAAAGAAGAAGGATGCATTGTCGTGGAAATGGAACTCGCAGGCGTTCAGGCGATCTGTGATTTTTATGGATTTGAACTGTATGATTTTCTTGTTGCGGGAGATGTACTGATCGAAGAAAACTATGAAACGGATGGATTATCTGCCGCTAACCACGATCTGGACAAGCTGTTTCTGGCGCTGCAGATAGCGAAAAGTGTATAAAATTACAATGTTTGAGGAAAAAGAAATATTTCAGAGCCGTTTGCAGAAACTTTTAGATAATACGAAAGCGGGAATTATGTATGGAGAATGGAATGACAATGGGCGATTGCTTACGGACGAATAAATTAATCATTTTAAGAGGAAATTCCGGCAGTGGAAAAACAACTATTGCAAAGGAATTACAGCAAGTGTTCGGAAATAATACAATGCTGATCTCGCAGGATGTTATCCGAAGAGATATGCTCAAAGTCAAAGACGGAGAAAATACAAAGGCGCTGCCTCTTCTGGAAGAACTTCTGCGATATGGAAGAAAACACAGCGAGATTGTTATTCTGGAAGGAATACTGAATGCGGAATGGTATCGTGCATTATTTGAGCTGGCAGTAGCTTTATATGGAAAAAATATATACGCATATTACTTCGACATCCCCTTCGAGGAGACCGTGAAGCGCCACAAAACAAAGCCGAACTGCAATGATTTCAGTGCAGAAGATATGCAGAGATGGTGGAACGAAAAAGATTATACATCCGTTCTGCATGAAACCAGAATAACGGCGGATCAGGACAGAGAAAGCATAGTTCGTGACATCTGTCAAAACATAATATCCAATGGAAAATAATTGCTTCGGACAGGGAATGATCTTTGTTCTGCCAGAGAAATATGATAAAATAGAAACAGAAATAAATTTTTGCAAGCCTGTCGGTGGTAAAGGATTTGGAAGGAGCAGACCCATGAAATCAGTAATTTCCATTGGAAATCAGGATTTTATATCCATCAGAAAGAATAACTGTTTTTATATCGATAAGACGGATTTTATCAGGGAATGGTGGGACAATCAGGACAGTGTTACTCTGATCACACGCCCAAGAAGATTCGGCAAGACCCTGAATATGAGTATGGTCGAATATTTCTTTTCCGTAAATCATTCCGAATGCAGCAAATATTTTGAAGACCTTGTCATCTGGAAAGAGGAAAGATTTCGTAAGCTGCAGGGAACGTATCCGGTGATTTCCCTCAGCTTTGCAGATATCAAGGCAACCACATATGAGACTGCAAGAAGAGCGGTAATTCGTAAGCTGGTGAAATTATATAGTACTTTTGAATTTGTCAAATCCAGCAAAGTATTAAATGAAAAAGACCGCGCCTATTTTGATTCCGTTGAAGAAAATATGTCGGATGATGCGGCAGCAGTAGCTGTCAATTATCTGTCCGATTATCTGAGCCGCTATTACGGAAAAAAGGTGATTATTCTTCTGGATGAGTATGATACTCCTTTGCAGGAATCGTATATTCATGGGTATTGGGAGAATCTTACTGCGTTTATCAGAAGCCTGTTCAATTCCACATTCAAAACGAATCCCTATATGGAACGGGGACTGCTGACAGGAATAACAAGAGTCAGTAAAGAATCTATCTTTTCCGATCTGAATAATCTTGAAGTTGTAACAACAACATCGGAAAAGTACAGCGGCTCGTTTGGCTTTACAGAAGAAGAAGTCTTTCATGCGCTGGAGGAAAATGGGCTGTCTGATGAAAAAGGAACCGTCCGCTATTGGTATGATGGAGTTTCCTTTGGAAAACGGAAGGATATTTACAATCCGTGGTCCATTACAAAATATCTGGACACGGGAGAATATGGAACGTACTGGGCAGACACCAGCGGAAATATGCTGATCTCCAATCTGATCCGTCGAAGTCCTGCAAAGATCAAGACGGAAATGGAAGATTTATTAAATGGCAGAGTGATCTGCACAGAATTGGATGAGCAGGTTATTTTTGAACAGCTTGGCAGAAAGCGGGGAGTCATCTGGAGTCTTATGCTTGCGAGCGGATATCTGAAAGTGGATCGGTACGAAATGGATAACCGAACAGGAAAGCGCCAGTATGATTTGAAAGTGACAAATCATGAGACAATGCTGATGTTTGAACAAATGATAGAGGACTGGTTTACAGAAGAAGATTCTGCATATGGCAATTTTAAAGATGCTCTGCTTGCCGGAGATCTGGATTATATGAACCAGTTTATGAATCAGGTAGCACTTCAGACCTTCAGCAGTTTTGACACGGGCGGAAAACCGTCAGAGGAACTCGAACCAGAAAGATTTTACCATGGATTTGTCCTTGGGCTGATTGTCGATCTGGCCGGAAAATACAGAATCACATCCAACAGAGAAAGTGGATTTGGACGGTATGACGTAGTAATGGAGCCATTGAAAGAAAACCTGGATGCGATTGTAATGGAATTTAAGGTTCAGAACACATCAAAAGAAAAGTCGCTGGAAGAGACGGTGGAGCATGCACTTCGTCAGATTCAGGAAAAACAGTATGACACAGAATTGCTTGCCAGAGGAATCGCAAAGGAGCGGATCAGGCATTATGGATTTGCGTTTCGGGGGAAGAAAGTGTTGATTGGAAATTGACGCAGACCATCTATGGGCATTGGAGAAAAACACGCGTGCCATTGCGTTTTACAACCGCCACGGATTTCAGTGGACAGGAACGAAACAGCTGGAAGCAGGAACGACAGAATATCTGATGGAATTAAGACGATGAGAGCGCGGCGTGTTTTCTGTTCTTCCTGTAAAAATTAAAGCAGGAGAAAACGGTCTTGTATTTTAATCGAATCAAGTAAGTAGCGAAGCGGATTGCGAATATCCGCTTTACTGAAGCAAAAATAGCCGAAAAGCCTGTTCTACCGTATCGGTCATATTTTCTGACGCATTTTTCACATCCATAGCTTCTTCGAGTGAAACGACGCTTCGCAGAATCGGGAAAAAGGCATCAATTCCGGCGGCGTTGCATGCAGATGCATCCTTTGTGACACAGCCGGAGAACGCAAGGACAGGTTTGCCGTATTCTTTTGAAAGTTTTGCAACTCCGATCGGCGCTTTTCCCATCACGGTTTGTCCGTCGAGCCGTCCTTCGCCGGTGATGACAAGATCAGCATCTTTTACATCATCACGAAGCCGGGTTTCGTCCAGTACGATCTGAATGCCGGGTTCCAGCGAAGCAGAAAGAAACGTCTGAAAAGCAAATCCAAGTCCGCCCGCAGCGCCTGTTCCGGGAATTTCCGCGTCGACGTTCGGGAATGTTTTCTGGCAGAGCGCGGCGTAGGAGGCAAGCGATGTGTCCATACGTTTGATCATGACAGCATCTGCGCCCTTCTGCGGTCCGAAAACGGCGCTGCAGCCGTTGGAACCGCAGAGCGGATTCGTCACATCACAGGCAATGCGGAAGGTACATTCCGACAGTTCCGGCAGAACGTGATCTGTCGTAATCGCGGTAAGAGATTCCAGCCCGACGGCACCAAAAGGAACCTGTTTTCCTTCTGCATCGAGCAGTCCGAAACCGAGTGCCTGCAGCATACCAATACCGCCGTCATTCGTGGCACTTCCGCCGATTCCGATAATAAAATGGCGGCAGCCACGCAGAACCGCATCCTGGATTACTTCACCGACACCGTATGTCGTTGTATACAACGGATTTCGCTCCGTATCCGAAACAAGCGTAATTCCAGCTGCACCGGACATCTCAATAACAGCTGTCTGTGCTTGTTCTATTACGCCATACGTACACGAAACTGTCTTTTGTGCCGGTCCCGTCACAGGAACGGACACAAACTGTCCGCCGAGTCCTTCCGTCAGAGCCTGTACCGTCCCTTCTCCTCCGTCCGCCAGTGTCCGCACAACCGTTTTAACATCTGGATCCACCCTGTGAATCCCTTGCGCAGCAGCATTCCCGGCCTGAAGAGACGAGAGACTTCCTTTAAATGAATCAATTGCAATTGCAACCTTCAAACTTTCACTTCCGTTTCCTTATAAGATACCATGATTTTACCATCCCCATGTCCAAATAGCAACGCACACCCCCGAAAATCCCGTAAAATCGTGGAAAAGAACCGATAAAATATACTTTCCGCTCTTGACAACGCTTGCAGCCCCTAGTTATAATAAGGCATGAAAAACGATGACGAAGACAGTAGTCTGCGCGTGAACGGTACAGTGAAAGCGAGCCGGGGATGGTGGGAGTCCGGTACAAGTAGCGGCAGGTGAACATCACTTCCAAGTTGCAGTTCTGAATCTGCGCGTCCGGCGCATAAAATATAGAAAGCCGGAGAGCAGTGGTAAGAAGTTGCCGGCCGTTCCCCGTTACAGGAAATGCATATGATAGTATGTAACAGGTGGTTACGATAAGTACAGCTTTCGTCCTATTACAGGGCGGGAGCTTTTTCTTATTTTACGCGAACAAATCAAACGAGAAACTTAAGTTTTAGGAGGTACAAGCATGTACAAGAAAGTTTCAACCGACATGAACTTTGTCGAGAGAGAAAAACAGGTTGAGAAGTTCTGGGAAGACAATCAGATCTTCGAGAAAAGTATGAAAGTGCGTGAAGGAAATCCGTCCTACGTATTCTATGACGGACCGCCGACCGCAAACGGAAAACCGCACATCGGCCACGTAGAGACCCGTGTTATCAAGGATATGATTCCGAGATACCGTACTATGAAAGGCTATCAGGTACCGAGAAAAGCAGGCTGGGATACCCACGGACTGCCGGTAGAGCTGGAAGTTGAGAAAAAGCTCGGTCTGGACGGAAAAGACCAGATCGAAAAATACGGCGTAGAGCCATTTATCGAGCAGTGTAAAGAAAGCGTATGGAAATACGAGGGAATGTGGGAAGACTTCTCCCATACTGTTGGCTTCTGGGCTGATATGAAAAACCCATACGTTACGTATCATAACGACTACATCGAGTCCGAGTGGTGGGCATTAAAAGAGATCTGGAAGAAAGGTCTTCTGTACGAAGGACACAAAATCGTTCCTTACTGCCCGCGCTGCGGTACCCCGCTTTCTTCCCACGAAGTAGCACAGGGATACAAAGATGTCAAAGAACGTTCTGCCGTTGTCCGCTTTAAAGTAAAAGGCGAGGACGCATACATCCTGGCATGGACCACCACACCGTGGACCCTTCCGTCCAACGTTGCACTCTGCGTCAACCCGGATGAGGATTACGTAAAAGTAACAAGCAAAGGATATACCTATTATATGGCAGCCGCTCTGGTAGATACCGTTCTTGGAGAAGGAGCCGAGGTTCTGGAGCATTATCAGGGCAAAGATCTCGAGTTCAAAGAGTACGAGCCGCTGTTCCCGTATGCTGAGAAAAGAATCGGAAACAAAAAAGCATACTATGTAGTCTGCGATACCTACGTAACACTGACCGATGGTACCGGTGTTGTTCATATCGCTCCTGCATTCGGTGAGGACGACTCCAAGGTCGGCCACAGATACGATCTTCCATTCGTACAGTTAGTAAACGAAAAAGGTGAGATGACAGAGGAAACTCCGTGGGCAGGCACTTTCTGTAAGAAAGCAGATATGGCCGTTCTGCAGGCACTCGAGGACAAGGATCTTCTGTTTGATGCGCCGCTGTTCGAGCACAGCTACCCGCACTGCTGGAGATGCGATACTCCGCTGATCTACTACGCACGTGAGACCTGGTTCATCCGCATGACTGCAGTAAAAGAGGATCTGATCCGCAACAACAACACCATCAACTGGATTCCGGAGAGCATCGGAAAAGGACGCTTCGGCGACTGGCTGGAAAACGTTCAGGACTGGGGACTTTCCAGAAACCGTTACTGGGGAACTCCGCTTCCGGTATGGCAGTGTGAATGCGGCCATCAGGACTGCATCGGCAGCATCGAAGAGCTGAAAGAAAAAGCCGACAACTGCCCGGATGACATCGAGCTTCATCGCCCATACATCGACGCAGTGACCATTAAGTGCCCGAAATGCGGTAAAGAGATGCACCGTGTACCGGAGGTTATCGACTGCTGGTTCGATTCCGGATCCATGCCGTTCGCACAGCATCACTATCCATTCGAGAACAAAGAAATCTTCGAGAAACAGTTCCCGGCACAGTTTATTTCCGAGGCTGTAGACCAGACACGTGGATGGTTCTACTCCCTGCTTGCAATTTCCACTCTGCTGTTCAACAAAGCACCATACGAAAACGTTATCGTTCTTGGTCTGGTACAGGATGAGAACGGACAGAAGATGAGTAAATCCAAAGGAAATGCAGTCGATCCGTTTGAAGCATTAGAGCAGTACGGAGCAGATGCGATCCGCTGGTATTTCTATATCAACAGTGCACCGTGGCTTCCAAACCGTTTCCATGGTAAGATCGTGACAGAAGGACAGCGTAAATTCATGGGAACACTTTGGAACACTTACGCATTCTTCGTATTATATGCGGAGATCGATCAGTTTGACGCGACAAAATATCAGCTGGAATACGAGAAACTTCCGGTTATGGATAAATGGCTGTTGTCCAAATTGAATACATTGATCAAGACTGTAGATACAAATCTGGAAAATTACCGGATTCCGGAAAGTGCAAGAGCACTTCAGGAATTTGTGGATGATATGAGTAACTGGTATGTCAGAAGAAGCCGTGAGCGTTTCTGGGCAAAAGGAATGCCGCAGGATAAGATCAACGCGTATATGACACTTTACACAGCACTTGTGACTGTGGCAAAAGTAGCTGCGCCAATGATTCCGTTTATGACAGAAGATATCTATCAGAATCTTGTCAGAAGCATCGACAAAGAAGCTCCGGAAAGTATCCACTTATGTGACTTCCCGGTTGCAGATGAAGCGTTGATCGACCGTGAGTTAGAAGAGAATATGGATGAAGTTCTGAAATTAGTTGTGATGGGACGTGCATGCAGAAATACTGCAAACATTAAGAACCGTCAGCCAATCGGAAAAATGTTCGTGAAGTCTTCTGTAACTTTACCAGAATTTTACCAGGAGATTGTGGAAGAAGAGTTAAATGTAAAAGAAATGGAATTTACAGATGATGTTCGCGCATTTACTTCATATACATTTAAACCGCAGTTGAAGACTGTTGGACCAAAATATGGTAAAATGTTAGGTGGAATCAAAGCTGCCCTTGAAAATCTGGATGGAAACAAGGCAATGGATGAGCTGAATGAGACAGGATCCCTGAAACTGGATGTGAATGGACAGGAAGTGACATTATTTAAAGAGGACTTGCTGATCGATATGGCACAGATGGAAGGATATGTTTCTGAGAGCGACAACGGTGTGACAGTTGTGTTGGATACAAACCTGACAGAAGAGCTTTTGGAAGAAGGATTTGTCAGAGAGATCATCAGTAAGATCCAGACAATGAGAAAAGAAGCAGACTTCGAAGTGACAGACAAGATCACAGTATATTACGAAGGAACAGAGAAGGCCAATGAAGTGTTCGCAAAATATCAGACAGAGATCATGGGCGAAGTGCTTGCGACAGAGATGAAGCAGGAGACTCCGGCAGGATATGTCAAAGAGTGGAACATCAATGGTGAAAAAGTAAATATGGGTGTACAGCGTTAATTTAAGAGAGAGTTACACAGATTAAAGAGACGGTACACGAGCATGATCCCCGCACGTCAGAAAGAGGTGCGGGGATAAAAGAGAGAGGAGAGAGAAAGTGTCGGATTTTAAGTTTGATAAAGAAGCGTTTAAAAAAGAAGTCAAGAACAATGTGAAGACTTTGTATAGAAGAACGATAGATGAGGCAACACCGCAGCAGACATTTCAGGCGGTGTCTTATGCTGTAAAAGAATATATTATTGACAACTGGCTTGCGACTCAGGAAGTATACGAAAAAGAATCACCAAAGACAGTGTATTATCTGTCGATGGAATTTTTGATGGGAAGGGCACTCGGAAATAACCTGATCAATTTAACTGCTTATCAGGATGTGAAAGAGGCTCTGGAAGAAATGGGAATCGATTTGAATGCAGTGGAAGATCAGGAGCCGGATGCGGCCCTTGGAAATGGTGGATTGGGACGTCTTGCAGCCTGCTTTCTGGACTCTCTTACTTCTCTTGGCTATCCTGCATATGGATGCGGGATCCGTTATCATTACGGAATGTTCAAACAAAAAATTAAAAATGGGTATCAGGTAGAGACACCGGATAATTGGTTGCAAAACGGGAACCCATTTGAAATTCGCAGGGACGAATATGCAAAGGAAGTCCGCTTCGGCGGTACGATCCGTATGCAGCACAATTATGAGACTGGAAGAGATGAATTTATCCAGGAGAATTTTGAGTCCGTGCTTGCAATTCCATACGACATGCCAATCGTCGGTTATGGAAATAATGTAGTAAATACATTGCGGATCTGGGATGCGAAAGCAATCACATCTTTCCGTTTAGATTCTTTTGATCGTGGGGAATACCACAAAGCTGTGGAGCAGGAAAATCTTGCAAAAACAATTGTGGAGGTGCTTTATCCAAACGATAATCATTATGCGGGAAAAGAATTACGTTTGAAACAGCAGTATTTCTTCATCTCTGCAAGTCTTCAGGAAGCCATTGATAAATACAAACGCTCCAACGATGATATTCGCCGTCTGCATGAGAAAGTGATCTTCCAGATGAACGACACTCATCCGACTGTAGCGGTTGCAGAGTTAATGCGTCTTCTGATGGATGAGGAAGGATTAAGCTGGGATGATGCATGGAATGTTACAACAAAATGTTGTGCATACACAAACCATACGATCATGTCTGAGGCGCTTGAGAAATGGCCGATCGATCTGTTCTCCAGATTGCTTCCGCGAGTATATCAGATTGTAGAAGAGATCAACCGCCGTTTCGTAGAAAAAGTGCGCCAGATGTATCCGGGAAATGAAGAGAAAGTCAGAAAAATGGCAATTCTCTACGATGGACAGGTAAAAATGGCACACCTTGCAATTGTTGCAGGATTTTCTGTCAATGGTGTTGCAAAGCTTCATACAGAGATCTTAAAACACGAAGAGCTGAAAGATTTCTACGAGATGATGCCTGAGAAATTTAATAATAAAACAAACGGAATCACACAGAGACGATTCTTACTTCATGGAAACCCACTGCTTGCAGACTGGGTGACAGAGCATATCGGAGACAAGTGGATCACAGATCTCTCCGAGATGGCAAAATTAAAACCGCTGGCAGATGATCCGAAAGCAAGAAAAGAATTTATGGAGATCAAATATCAAAATAAAATCCGTCTTGCAAAATATATCAAAGAGCATAACGGGATTGAAGTGGACCCAGAATCAATCTTTGATGTACAGGTTAAGAGACTTCATGAGTATAAACGTCAGCTGTTAAATGTGATGAACATTATTCATCTCTATTTCCGTATGAAAGCAGATCCTAACTTCCGTATTTATCCTAGAACCTTTATCTTTGCCGCAAAAGCAGCACCTTCCTATACCTTTGCGAAGGAAGTTATTAAGCTGATTCACTGTGTGGCTGATAAGGTAAATAACGATAGTGATATTAACCGTTATATGAAGGTCGTATTCATTCCGAATTATGGGGTATCCATTGCGGAAATCCTGATGAATGCTGCCGATGTATCAGAACAAATTTCTACAGCCGGTAAAGAAGCAAGCGGTACCGGTAATATGAAGTTTATGATGAATGGTGCGATTACCTTAGGTACGATGGATGGTGCTAATGTGGAAATCGTAGAACGTGTCGGCTATGAGAATGCTGAAATCTTCGGTCTTCGTGCAGATGATGTGGCCTTGATTCGTCATGAAAATTCTTATGATGTTTGGAAAAAATACAATCAAAACGGTGATATTCAGAAGGTTGTCAATAGCTTGGTAGACAGTACCTTCTCAAATGATTCTAAAGATTTCAAACAGATTTATAATGAACTGATGTTCAAAAATGATGAATATCTGTTGTTGGCAGACTTTGAAGCTTATGTGCATGCGCAGGGCAATATTGAACAGCGCTATCGTAATGCAGAAGCATGGGCAAGAATGTGTCTGATAAATATCGCACAGTCTGGCTATTTCTCAAGTGATCGTACGATCAAGCAGTATGCGGATGAAATCTGGAATATTGAACCGGTAAATATGAAATAAAC
>OLVT01002165.1_pt1 | contig 14199 bp, 7 predicted proteins | sample 1673241 | NCBI WGS metagenome assembly OLVT01 (sample SAMEA3178936, study PRJEB25190) | human gut metagenome | biome: human gut; feature: human-associated habitat; material: faeces | place: Austria | collected 2013 | reverse complement strand
GCCGAGATTACGGCGTGGGTACTCTCCCCGCCGACCGGAAGGGAACTTCCCTCCAGATGGCCCGCGGCTTTTTCCAGTACTTCCTCCGATGTGGTGTGGTAGATCGGAAGATTCACATCGATCTTCGGGATCTCCACCATTCCCATCATGCCGTCCCCTGTAATATTCAGACAGGACATGTATTCCTCGTCCGGTTCATCGGACGCTTCCGCTACCGCAAAAGAATCCGGAAGGATGGATGGAAGCAGGGCCTCATTGTAAGCCTGCGCTTTCGCCCACTCAGCATCGTAGTCAATCTCTCCGGCCTCCTCTTTCCGGGCGACCGTGTCCTCATAACTGCTGATGAGCCTCTGCTGCCGGTAATTGTTCCACTGGTTTGCCACAAAAGGATACAGCAGCAAGGACAGACCAGCTAAAAATAACAGAATCATTGCAATCGTTAAAATCAGTCGTTTTCGTTTCATCCGGGCTCTCCTTGTTGTTGTAGTTTGTTATCATTTGAGTTCTTCTTTATTATAGAAGAAAAGTTGTATCCGGCAGGGCTGCCGGGGCGGGATGAAATTCCCCGCTCCCGGGCTTCTGCCGTATGTAGTGAAGTTTTAGATGTTTGATTTCCCTGCTGTCAGCAGTCAGGAATCAAAACTGAAATTTAGTTTTCACCGTGTTTTCTGCGGCTTGCGAAGTACAGGCCAGCAGCAGCGATCATGATGACACATCCGCCGATGGTGAAGATTGTTGTACCGATACCACCAGTTCCTGGAAGCTCAGCGAGTTTGGTGTCAAGGAAGTTTTCCTCTACTAATGTCGTGTCATTCTCTATTACTTGAACAGTTAATCCGTCACTATTAACGGAATATCCATTTGGTGCTTTTACTTCTTCAAAATGATAATATCCTTCTTCCAAGCCTTTAATTTGCAATTTTCCATCTGTTGCTACAAGAGTATCTGTAGCACCGCCTTCACCTTCTACAGCCTGTGTGTATTCAGCAATTCCATCCTCTGGTAAAGCATCATCTGTTATAAATTTTAACGGATTACCTTTGCTCGCCGGATCCCAGACTCCATTATCTCCAAGATAGTATACTTTAAATTCAGCACCCTCAAGTGTTACCTTGGTATCCTCATCTATCTTTGTGATCTGAATGCTACCAGATTTTCCTGATGTATTTCCATCATCATATTCTACTGTATTGGAATCAGCCGAAACAGTATTATTATATTGCTCATCAACTACGATTGCTTTATATGTAACCGTAACTGTTTTTCCAGCATTTCCCTCTGTCAACAGGTTCTTAAAATCCATTGTTAATGTACTAGTTGCTCCATTATTTTCGGACTCTACTATATCTACTGATTCTGTAACAACATCGCTTCCAAGCATTACTTGAACCTGATTGTCCAAAATATTCAATCCAACTGGTTTATCAGTAATAACAAACCTATTTAAAGTTATAACGTCACCATCTTCGTTTACAGTTGTATATGCCGGAAATACTGTGGAAATTGTGAAAGTAACAGTGTCTCCTCTGTGTGCGAAGTTATCATCTGCTTCCTTCGTTAAATCATGAGACTGTGCTTTCGCATTAATCTCCACATCTTTACCGATAATAGAGCCATCTTCAACAGTGTTATACGTGTTAGCAATCATGATATTGTATTCAGCTTTACTATCAGAAGCGATTACAACATAAGCTCCAATATTTACCTGTTCAAATGTATATTCTGTACTTGTCAAGCCACCATTTTCTTCAGTTTCTGTGTAGGTCTTATATGCTGCCTGGTCTTGTGCAACCTTATAAAATGCATCATACTGGCTTGAATCTACTACATATTCGTTGTTAGCTTCATCGAAGCCTACATATCTTTCAGCCCAGTCTGCTACGACCCATTCATAAGAATTCGTTTCCTTATCCCTTTGTAATGAAATAAACTGCACTAATTTTAATGTGGTCAATGCATTTTCAGACAAACCCGTAATTTTGATATTTTGCTTTGGTTCTACGACTGGCTCTGTCTCTGCAAATGCTGTCAGCGACATTCCCATTACCATTGCCAAGGTTAATAACAAGGCCATTACTTTTCTTAATTTCCTCATAATTCTCTCCTTTTCTTTAATTCTCTTTGTTGTTTTCAGCTTCCACCTTAAAAATTCTGCCGTTCTTTTCTGCTGTGGCGGATATGCTGAATGGTTATTTATACTCCTACTTTTTCAGCACCTCCCTGTCCTTAAGCTTATATAAAATCAACGTTCCTGCCATTAAGAGCAGTACTCCGCCGATTGTATACCCGAAGGTGCCTGAGCCACCCGCTTCTGGAAGATCATAGATGGCTTTGTTTTTAATCTGGATTGCTCGTTTTGCCTGATCCTCTCCAGCATTCTGGACATCCACGATCTGCCACATCCTATCAGAATCCGTATCACTAATTTGAGTTCCGGCTTGGTCAATCAGGAATATCTGCATTCCGTCTTGAGAATGTTGTACTTGGAATAAGATGTCTTCTTCCAACAAGCTAAACCCATTCGGCGCAACCGTTTCGGTCAGCTTGTAGTATCCTTCCGGCAGTTCCAATTCTTTGGGGTTGCTTTCTGTAACCTGAATCGAACCATAGTCTTTCATCGGATTTGATTCCCAACTAATAGGATCCGTTCCATCTTTTGTGCCTTCATAGAGTGCAAATCTTGCACCGTCATACTGCTTCTCATAATTAGAGCCGAATTTCTGCAGATCAATCAAAACTTTGTCCGGCTGATAGCTGTTGATAATTTCCAGTTCCGCGTTGACGGTTGGATCTTTTGTATAATGCGCATAATATACCTGGCTCCACTGGCTTGAACCGGAAAAGATCAGTTTTGTTTTATCGCCCTCTTCTTTAATTGATACCGTCCCACGGTAATTGATCCCATCTTCAATTCTTTTATCGGTACTGAAGAAAGCCGTTTGCTCAACTGTAATATTTTTAAAATTAGCGTCAGCGTTGCTCATTATCTGAGAAACAACTGCTTCCCGTTCCTCGGAGGATAAGGTATCCTTTGTCCACACAAAATATCCTTCCTGGCTGGTAAAGCTACCGGCAATCAGATTCGGTCTATACGGCAATTCGATTTCCGTATCATTACCTTTTGGAATCCGCTTTCCATTATCGAACGTGTACTTTGCCGGCTGGGTCTCAATGGAAAGCCCTGTTGATGTAAATTTAAGAACCTGTTCTTCACTCAATTCTTTTCCGTTGACTGTAATGGAATCTAGTACATAGCCCGGAATATTTGCGCCACTTTCCCGAACGAGGTACTGACCTGCTGGCAGAGTTTCTAGTTTCCAAGTATAGGTCTTTCCGTCACTACTAACTTCTGGGGAAGGAGACCCATTTAATGTCAAGATGGCTACTGGATTGGAAAATTCTGTATCCTCAGCTTTTGCAATCTCAATCTGGAAATTTTCCGCTTCCGTTTTTGGATCGCTCATCCCCTCAAAAGTTTTCTGCACTTTGATGTATGGCATATCCTGTTCCGACTTGAGATAGTTGGTTACCGTAACCTGAGTATCCTCTTTTAAGATCAGCACACCGGTGGCTGCTCCCTCTGTTCCTGGGTCTTCTGCATTTTGTACTTGGTAACTTGGTTCCTCATATACATCTGAATCCAAATCTACTTCCACTACCTTAAAGCTTGTGCCGGATGGAATATCCGTAATGGCAGCGGTCTCACCTTTTTTTAAGGTGATGATCCCATTCTTTGCGTCATGCTCTACTTCGTTTATATAATATTTTCCACTGTATGGTATTCCATTTTCTTTCCCGGCTTCCTCTCCCAAATACACCTTCACGTGATATTGTTCTCCACCGTCAGATCCATTCAATTCTTTTGTAATTTGTAGTTCTTTTTGGTTCTGTATAGCAAGTTTATTATTAAAGATCACAGTACCTCTTTCATTAAGGTTGATCTCTTCTGTCCGGTATCCTTTCTGGGTTACACTGCTTCCATCATTACCTATGAGATCTACCTCAACACCCGCAATCGTGACCTTATCGTATTCTTCCGAACTTACATCCAACTCCGTGACACGATACACGGTATCTATCGGAAAGCCTGTCAGGTAAGCCCGTTCTCTATGCTTAAGTTGAAACTTCCCATCTTTATCTATCGTAATGGTTCTTAAGTAGTTATTGGAATCATCAAACACTTGGAGTTCATTCGTTTCGGTTTCCGTTCCATCCGCATTTGTTTTGGTAATTTTTTTCACCGGTTGCCAGTTCCCTGTTGAATCTTTCGTCTCTACCTGGAAGGTGAACTCCACATCACTGTAAACACTAGCATTGGAATCTGTGATGTTCTTTCCGACAATGATCGTCCGATCCGGGATTGGCTGGATATTAAATTTCAGATTACAGTTGGAATCCCCCGCTCCTCGCTCAAGATAGTAGAAATCAAGCCGGTGTTCCGAGAAGTCCTCAAATGCATCCTTTCCAAAAATCTCCCGTAATGTCGTATTGGCTCCATACTTCGGACCAGACGTCCCCGACCAATCCCTGTTAACAACGTTATCCACCTTAACTTCACCTGTGGCAAAATTGATAGAGCCTCCGGTCGCGCCATGGATACCACCAATGTCAAGGACCAGTTGTCCATCCACGAATACCCAGACGTCATCATCACCTGAGAATTCAAATACCATGGCGTTCCCATTAATTTCTCCGTTTTCCGGCTGGATGAAGTTGAAACTGACAGTCATCCCATAATACCAACTGCTTTCAGCAGCGGGTTTAGTCAAAGGCATGAAGTCACCAAGATCATCACTCCCTTTTGATACCGGGTCATTGTATACGGTAAAATCTTTGGAACTTCTGTCATAATATGCATAATTATCATCACTGTTATAGAAATAGTATCCGTCATTATCCTTTTGGAAGAGATAGTTCAGCCCTTCCCCAACTCTGTTGCTACTGTTGAACAATGCTGTCGATGTATTCCTATTTTCATTTCCGACCGTTGTCACAGGGAAGCCCGTTGTGGAAAAAACGTTCCCTCCTGTAATGTTTTGCCCGCCTGCCGTAACCAGCTGTTTACTTACAATGCCCTGTACTGCTCGGCAGTCATCATTTGCATAAGGTTTAGTAGTATTTTGATTCCGTCCAATTTCCCAATTTCCAATCCAGTCATTATATCGATTATTCCTATGGTTGCCAGCACCATTAAACAGAAGGCCGTTCATGCTATCATCTGGATCATAATCAAACAGATTAATCTGGATCAGGTCACTGGTATCTTCCGTTGGGATTGGAGTAAGTGCGCGGAACACAAACCATACTGTAGACCCTCCAACATCACGCCAGGAATCTTGATTATTACGACGCCATTGATTCGTACTACTTCTTCTCTGGAACGCCTCCGCTTTCTGGGCATATTGAAAGTTTGATCCTACTCGCGCTTCCTGGAAGACATACTGGGCTGGAACGCTGATCTTGGCAGCAATAGAGGATGCATTGGTTGCATTGCCATTATCTAGATAAACATCCCCCTTCTCACCAATTTCATTGCCATTTTCATCCACAACCATTACATTTAAGGTTCCATTATTATAAGATCCCCAGTGAATAACATAAGTAGAAAACTGGTCTGATATCAGGCGTACTTTTTCTACTTGCGCCTTTTCGGTTGTTTCTACAGAGACCGTCTCATCCATGTTCTCCACCACAATGCCGTCTTCTGCAGTCTGGTCTTCTTTTAGATGTTTCACGGTGACTGCAGCATCCTCTGAAACTCCTTCTGGTGCTGTAGCTTTCCGGAACTCCATGGTAACGTCCACATCACCGCTCGGCTCTACTTCTTTGCCATCCACAAGAAAGCTGATATCGTAAGCCAGGAAACCTTCCATGATTTCCTTATTCTTATCGCTGTCTTCGCTCAGTTTCTTTTCTGTCAGATCATACTGATCATTGATTTTCTTTGCCTCAGCTTTTTCCTCTTCGGACATCTGATCAGTGATTTCTTTCTTCACAATCGGAGTAACAGAAAGCTTTGCGCCTTCTGGTACGATTCCTTCATCTGCTGTAACTTTTACAGTGACTTCACTATTTTCATAGGTCTCATTAAATGCAGGAGAAACACCTGCCTCTTCCTTCGTTTCCTGAGTTTCCTCTGCCGGCGTTGTTGTTTCAGTCTCTTCCGACTGTGTCTCTACTGCCTCATTCTGTGTTTCTGTCCCGGAAGTTTCCGCAGATGTAGTCTGATCCTGCGTATTCTGTGCAGTCTGATCTGTCTCTGTCTGTGTTGTCTCTCCGCCGGAAGCTTCCTCTGTCGGCTGAGCGGCTGTCGTTTCTTCCGGCTGTGTCTGCGCTGCTGCTTCGTTTCTGTCTGGGTTTCGGTCTCCGTTTGGGTTTGTGTTTCCGTTTCCGCAGTCTGCGCATCCGTCGAAGTGCTTTTCGTCTCCTGTGCCGTCGTCTGGGCTGCTGTTGTCTCTTCCACTGCAGGTACTGTTCCTGCATCTGCTTCCGCAAGTGTGGACATTCCCGTGCTCAGCATCAAAACCATGCAAAGCACGCTTGCTATGACTCTCTTCCTTCTTTTACTTTTCATGGTCTCCTCCTTTAGCTTCCGCTTTCTTTTCTATTGCCTGATCCATCAGTTTCAATTTCCTTCCCCCTTCTTTTCTTTCTTAATCGAAACAAATCTCCCCTCAGTCAAGCAAAATATTGCAGGCACGCATTTGTTCCACCATATTCTGTAATTCCTGCCATTTCTTTCTGTCCCCGGAGTCCAGGCACTCATGATCCCCGATCCAGAGCCAGGGATAATGCCGGACAATTTCCATCAGCAGTTCCCCCGCCGTGGCGCCCATCCGGTTCGTCTGGATTTCGCACCGTGTACCGTAAATCGTGCCGAGGAAAAAGCGTCCTTCCGTATCAGACGTAATCTCTTCCACGGGAAGCCGGGTCCGGATTGCGCCGTCCTTCCCGCTCTGCTCAATACAGGCCAGCAGGATCCGGTCTTCATCCAGGCTGTCGGACTTTCCTTCCTCCGTTACAAACAGAATTCCATGGTTTATAAATTTCATCCTCTGGGGTGAGATTGTGATGTCTCCCCGTTTCAGGCTACTGCATCTATTTTCCATATCTTTCCTCTGCCTCATTCCATAGAACGCAAACAACCACATAATATCAATTATGTGGTACATGGCTTTTCCTTAATTAAAAAGTGAAGTCCTGTTTTTCGGTGTCCCGTCGATTTTTCAGATGATATGTAAAAGGCGGGTGTTATTTTGATGCATAAAAATTGTGAAATCTTCCGTTGCTGCATTGACGCAGTACGTTTTTTGCTATAAAATAGGGTAGAAAACTAAAAACTGGTGACTAGATGAGATAGGCCGACTTTGCATTACCACATAATTGATATTATGTGGTGTTTTTTATTTTCCCCTTTTCCCTCTTAAATCTGCAAGACGGTCATGCGATCGAGCTGTCTTTGATAGAGTTCTCCTGTATTGGAGGTATAGATTCTTGTCACGTTCAGGCTGCTGTGTCCGAGGACATCCGCAAGTCCTGTAAGGTCTTTGGTTGTCTGATAGTAGACTCTTGCAAACAGGTGGCGGAGATTGTGCGGAAAGATTTTCTCGCCGCTGACTCCCGCCTTTTCTTTCAACGCTTTCATCTCGCTCCAGAGATTGCTCCTGTCTTTTGGCTTTCCGTTTTTCGTCACGAAAATACATCCTGACCGGATTTTCCGCGCTGCCGCATATATCAGCAGTTTTTTACGGATGCTTTCCGTCAGAAAAATTCTCCGGTATTTTCCTTTGTTGTGTACCTCGATTCTCCCCTTTTTCACCTGCTCCACCGTAAAATACTTCAGTTCGCTGACCCGGATTCCGGTGACAGCGATCGTTTCGATGCACAGGGCAAGCTGTGCCTTTCCCTCCTTCCTCGCTGTCTTCACCAGACGTTTGTATTCTTTCCGGGTCAACTCTTTCTCCTCCTGCAAAAACAGGTTCTTCTGTGTTTTTACGCGCCGGATTTTAAGCTCGCAGTATCCGCAGAATATCAAAAACTGATTCAGAGCCGCCAGCATGGAATTCACGCTGTTTACCGCATAATGCTCGAGAAGCCATTCCTTATAGGAAAGAAGACGCGGCTTGTCCACTTCCTGATCTCCTCCAAGAAACGAAAAAAAGCACTTCAGATCCGTGATATATTTCCGGATTGTCGCCTCTGCATTTTCTCTTTCATACAGATACATCTCAAACTCCCTGATTTCTGTCCCCTGTATCTTCAATGTCACTTTTTCCTTCATACTGATTCCTCCTTGAACCTACTGTTCCCCATCTTTTACCCTTCTATTAAATAAAGATGGTCTGAACTTGAAAAAAGGTTCACCTTTTCGTTGATTCTGCCGTATTTTTTTGTCATAACTATCGGAATATGCTATGAATAGACGTTTTCTCCTTGCTTTTTTCCCTCTTCCGGGTATATACTGTTCCTGATCAAATCAGGAGAGTTATTCTTTTTGTCCTTTGGTTTCCGGCCGTTCGGCCACATTTTTCAATGATTCATTTTTACAGACGGGAACAGAGAAAACAGATATAGAAAGGACTTGCTGTTTATTGTATTTCACTTTATTCACTGGTACAATAAAATTAATTTCAATGTCTGTCTGTTTGTCTTTGCTCCCTTCGGAAAGGAGATTTATGACCAGCAGACAAACAGATCCGATTGAATGGAGGGATTAGAGAATGTTTTTTGATCACTTTGAATACTATGACGTGCAGGCAACCAGACGGGAAAGTAAAGCAGAGGGGAAAGCGGAAGATGTACTCTCTATTTTAGAAGATCTTGGCCGTGTGCCTGACAATTTACACACACGAATTCTGGAAGAGCAGGATCTGGATCTTCTTACGACCTGGGTCAAGGGATCTGCCAGAGCAGCCTCCGTGGAGGAATTTATCATGAAATATCTGCCGGAGTTAAAGGAATCATAATAATTGCTCTCAGATCTGGATGTGTAAACCCCGGGAAGAGTTCCTGTCACGGTCTCTTCCCGGGGTATTTTGGGCAATGACAAGTCATTTTCATTTGCTTCTGGAATATACTCCAGTCCTCACTTTTCACAAAAAGCCTCCGGTTATCAGGATGTCAGATAACCGAAGGCCTTTCTAAATAGACAATGCAATCAGGCAACTAATCTAAAAATACCGGAAGTTTTCCTGCCAGATAAAGTGGAATATTGGTAATTGCACCATCTTTTCGATATTCTCTTTTTGATAGACGTACCGCATGGGTTGGATTTCTTTTTTTTATATAATTTTTAAAAGAAGCCGCTGACTTATCTGTCCCTGCCTTCACCTCAATCGGCACGATTTCCATCCCATGCTGAACAATAAAGTCGATCTCCTCCCGTGAAGTGGAATAGTATCTTGGCTCTACTGCCTCTTCAAATTCCCGTGCCCTGGCCCCTTCTTTGACCACACCATATATAAATTTCTCATTCTCTTTTGCAAGCTGTGTCACTATACTCCGAAAGACCATCAAAATGCGGCCACTGTTTATTTTTCCATTGTGTTTAGAAAAATCATTCTCATAAACTGTAATCAGCTCCTCTTGTATCTGGCTGACCTGCCTTGGATCTTTACTTTCCATCCATGCAACAACACATTCGGGCATCCCTCCGATAATCAAATAATAATTGTAAGCCTCCATCAAACGGTTATGAAAAATTTCTTCAATAAATTTTTACACATTTTTCCATACTTTTCTACTCTCATTTTACACATTTTTATCATATTGTTTTCTTTCGTTTCAAAACATAAAAACCATCAGGCATCTCTGACTGATGGTTTTGACATTTCATGAATTTTCCCCTTCTCTGTTATCTGGCCGGTACTGCTTCTGTCTCAATGACAAATTTCACAGTTCCTTCCATCTCTTCCAGTTTTCCGGCAAAAGTATCGTATCTGCACTCTTCGCCTGTGAGTGCCTTGAACCGGTCAGCAATATCCTTAAACTCTGTATCCGTCACTTCCTGAAGTTTGGAAATTCCTTCTTCTTCAAACTGTTTCATTCCATTTGCCAACGTCTTGGCACCGGTGCTCAGTGTATCAATGCCGCTTTGTACCTGACCGCTTGCTGTTTTCAAAGATGCACCTCCGGATACCAGTTTCTGCGTTCCGCTTTTCAGCGTGGCAGCGCCTTCCTTTAGCGCCTGACTGTTTTGAGAAAGTGCAGCAGAACCGGAGGAAAGCCGGCTTCCTAAAGTGTCCAGTCCGTTGGAAAGCTGTGTTGTACCGCCCAGTAAGGTCTGTGCGCCTTTCCGTACCGACGGACTGCTGTCTTTGAGTTTTCCTGCTCCGCTTTTCAATGCTTCATTATATTGTCCAAGACTCTCAAATCCTTGCTGAAGATTCTGAATCCCTGCTGCTCCATTCTGCAAGGCGTCCGATGCTTTTCCCAGTTCAGAAAGGCCTCCCGACAGAGTCCCTGCTGCCTGGTACAGTCCCTGCATTCCGCGGTTAAGAATTTCAACCTGCCGTGAAATTTCCTGCATAGATGTTTGTGGAAGTGCGTCCTTCTTCTCTTCCATTTCTTTTAGTCCGTCCTGCAGTCCTGTCATCCGGGAAGAAAGCCTGCCGGATGATGTCACAACTGTCCGGATCTCTGATTCCAGCGATGATGCATTCCGGGACAGTTCTTCCGTATCAATTCCGGAAAAGTCCGGCATTTCTACTGTATCCAGTCCGGAAAGATTTTGCAGGTTTTGTGCGGATGTGCGGGCATTCTCCAGGCTTTGCACGGCTGTCTCTATCTGAGCGGCAGCCTCCTCCTGCCCTGCCGCGCGAAGTGCCTGTATCTGCTGATTAAGCCCGGCCTGAGCCGCGGCAATCTGTTCCTCTCCTTCAGCCGCCGCCTTTTTTGCCATCTGTATTTTCCGGTTATTCTCTTCTACCGTCCGGTTGATCTTTGCGACCTGTTCACTGCATCCTTTCTCCAGCAAACCAGCTTTTTCGTTTACCTCATTCAGCAGACCGGCCAGTGTTTGAAGAGATGCCGTAATCTCCGACGCAGGTCCGGCAATCTCCTTTTCAATATCTTTGCCAAGTTCGCCGGCGGCTGAAGTCAGTTCCTGCCCGGTCTTCGTCATTTCATCAACCTGTTCCAGCAGTTTCTGAACGGTCTCTGACTTCAGCGCCTGACTGAGTGTTTCCGTTCCGTCCGCAAGCTCACCGGCGGCCGCAAGAAGGTCTTCCTCTGCGCTTCCTGTTCCGTCCGCGCTCTCACTTAGTATCCGGGCGGCCTCCTGTATTCTGGTCAGGCCTTCGGAAAGTGCAGACAGTTGCTTTGCTCCTTCAGCCAGCTTTTCTTCTCCGGCCACATAGGTATTGACTCCATCTGCCAGAGTGTCCGCTCCTTCTGTATACTCTTCGATTCCGGCAAGCAGAGTATTGACTCCGTTCTTATACTCTGTAATAGTAGCGGACAGTTCCCCGTTCTCGCCAAAATACGTCTGAATTCCCGCATTTAACGTGTCCGTACCTGAGGTATATTCTGCGATTCCGGCAGCAAGGGAAGCCGCGCCCGCATCCAGAACATCGATTCCGCTTTGCATCGTATCGATCCCCTGATCAAATTCTGCATATCTACTTCCCAGCGTGTCAGCTCCTTGGGACAGCTCTTTTGAGCCCTGCACCAGTTCCAGTGCCGCATCTTCCATTTTCGCAAGAGAATCCGACAGTTCATCTAAACTGTCAAAACTATCAGGATCAATTTCGTCCAGTACGTCTGTCAGTCCGACCGTATAAGTCGACGGCATTGAAAAATCTTCCACATCCGCAGAAATTGTCAGCGTATCCGGAATCGTAAGTATTTCTGCCGCCGCCTCTCCTTCTTTCATACCAAGACTTTCTTTCAGCCCCGGCATAGCTACGCCCAGAATGATATTTTTATCCCCGTCATTGATAACTTTCCCGTTGTCAATTCTGACATCGGAACATGTTTTATTTGGAAGGATCAGTCCTGTCACAAGAACAATCGGGCTGAATACTGTTTCTTCCCCGCCCTTTACGCTTACCGTACGCTTTGCGTGATTTTCATATGTAATCCGGATTTCCAGATGGCCGTTTTTCCCATCCAGTTCTTCCGGCGAAATCTCTTTTCCATCCAGGATATACACTGTTTTCATGGAGACCGGAAGTTCCTGTTCTGTTGTCCCCTGATAAAAGATGTCCTCTCCTTTTGCCTGCCATGTAAGCCGGTTTCCATTTTGCGAAACGTTCTCGTCCCCTTTGATGTTTTTGATCCCGTCCAGAATACTTTCGTCAGCGACTGTTCCGGTACTCTGAATCCCTTTCAACTGTTCGGAAACGGTTACCGATTTCTGCTTTCCCGCAGCATCTGCATTAACATAAACCGTTTCCTCCTTACAGACCGCATTACTTCCTGCATTTTCGCTTCCTGCAGCGCACACCGGCACCGCAGCCAACACCACCGACATCCCGGCCGCCAGAGACGCAGTCATTTTCTGTTTCCATTTTCTATTTCTGCTCATCATTCATTTCCTTTCCTTCATTTAAAATCAGGCTGTTTTTTTCTTGCCCGAAAAACCTGCCGCATTCTTCTTTTGTCCAAGAAATCCGATGGACGTTTTGCATACTACACCGTCAAAAATCATAAACATAGCCGGAAGAATGAGAATTACTACACACATGCTGATCAATGCACCTCTTGCCAGCAACGTACAGATCGAGCTGATCATATCAATATTGGAATATGCCGCCACACCGAATGTAGCCGCAAAAAAGCTCAGACCGCTGCTTACGATCGACGGCATGCTCATCCGGTGCGCGATGGAAACCGCCTCTTTTTTATTTTTTCCTCTTCTTCTCTCTTTCTGATATCTGCTTGTCATCAAAATAGCATAATCCACAGTTGCTCCAAGCTGGATTGTACCGATTACAATGCTTGCGACAAACGGAAGGCTCTCTCCCTGAAAATAAGGAACCGCCATATTGACCATAATGGCAGATTCAATCACCGCAACAAGAATGACCGGGAGGGAAATCGATTTAAAGGTCAGCATGATAATGAGAAAAATTGCAGCTATAGACACCAGATTGACCATTTTCAAATCGATATCGGTCACGTCCTGCAAATCCTTCATCAGAGGAGCTTCCCCGATAACCATGGCATCGCTGTCGTAGGCTTTTACGATCCTGTCAATTTGAGCAATCTGCCGGTTTACCGCTTCTGTCGCCGCCCCGTATTCTGAACAGACAAATGCCAGCTCATAGTTCTCGCTTTGCAGCATCTCTTTGACTTCTGACGGAATCATAGATTCCGGAACTGCCGGACCGATCAGGGAATTCATACTGATACTCCACTTCACGCCGTCCACCTCATCAATCTTTTCCATCATCTCCTGTTTTTTCAGGCTGTCCATATGTTTGTCCATCAATACCATGTGCACATTTGCCATATCGAAATCCTTCTCCAGTTTTTCATTCGCAATGTTGCTTGGCAAAGACTCCGGCAGGGACTGAGCGATGTTGTAATAAATTTCCGTACGGCTGTTTCCATACGCCGCCGGAATAATCAGAATAAGAAATACCCCGATCCACACTTTGTAATGTTTTGTGATAAATCCGGAAATCCGGTCCATATTTGTCAGCAGCTGCCGGTGGCTTGTCTTTTCAATTGCTCTATCAAATACAAGTACCAGCGACGGGAGAATGGTTACGCAGCACAATACGCCCATCAAAACGCCTTTTCCCATGACAATTCCAAGATCTCTTCCCAGCGCGAAGGTCATGAAGCACAATGCCGCAAATCCCGCAATTGTTGTAACGGAACTTGCGATGACCGACTGGAACGTGTTTGCAATCGCATGCCCCATGGCCCGTTCTTTCTCACCCGGAAAACGTTTTTTATTTTCTTCATAGCTGTGGAGCAGAAAAATAGAATAGTCCATTGTCACCCCAAGCTGCAGTATCGCCGTCAGCGACTGAGTGATATAGGAAATCTCGCCCAGAAAAATATTTGTTCCCATATTGTAGAGAATCGCAAGCCCTATACTCAGCAGAAACAATACCGGAACAAGATACGATCCCGATGTCAGTTCCAGAATGAAAAGGCAGAGCAGCACTGCAATGACAACATAGACCGGCATCTCCTTCAGACAAAGATTTTTGATATCCGTTACAACACCGGTCATTCCGCTGATAA
>OLVT01002162.1_pt1 | contig 14218 bp, 7 predicted proteins | sample 1673241 | NCBI WGS metagenome assembly OLVT01 (sample SAMEA3178936, study PRJEB25190) | human gut metagenome | biome: human gut; feature: human-associated habitat; material: faeces | place: Austria | collected 2013 | reverse complement strand
CTCTCCTTCTGCAGAGGACTGCATCGTTTCTCCTGCCTGATCGCTCTCCCCCAGATACAGGCAGATAGCCCCGTACATTCCCCGGTCCTGTCCCCGGTTTGCAGAATGCTTAAATCTGGCCGCGATCTCTGCCAGCTCCCGGTCCGTCAGCCCGAAAAACGGAGCCTTTAAAACGGCGGTAAGGGGAATATCCTGCATGGGGTTATCCAGCACTGCCAGAAAATTCAGCATCGTCTCCACCTCAATGGTGGTAAAATAGCCTGTCTTTGACTCGGCAAAGGCCGGAATGCCCTGGTGTGCCAGAGTCTCCACAAAGCTCTCCGCCCACCCTGAGACGCTGCGCAGAAGGATGACAATATCTCTGTACTCCGCCTTCCTGTAGCGCCCAAGCTCCTTGTCCCAGACCGGGCATCCCCTCTCCGGATCGGTCAACTCTCTGATCCGCTTTCCGATCATCCTGGCCTCCAGCTCCTGCCTTGTGTAGTCGGAGATGTCATCGTCCAGCTCCTCCAGCACGCTGTCCTTTGTGTTAATGAGGAGGATCTCCGTGGAAAACGGATCTCTCTGCTCCTCTAAAGGCCCATCCTCTCCGGCTTCCCCTGCAGTCTGTCCTGCAGCAGACCCAGAAAGCTCCGCCTCTTTTCGGCCCCTTTCCTGTGGCAGGGGCTCAAAGGAGGCCCCCGGGTGAAGGGCTGTCTCCTCTGTGTAGGAGATGGAGCCCAGATTCTCCGTCATAATCCGGTAAAACACGTCGTTGGTGCTCTCCAGCACCTGCCTGCGGCTTCTGAAATTCTGGTGAAGCTCAATCTTCTGATAGAGACTGCCTTCCTTCGTGTAGGAATGGTACTTTTCCAGAAACAGCTCCGGTCTGGCCAGGCGGAATTTGTAAATACTCTGCTTTACATCGCCTACCATAAACACATTGGGTGTTCCAAACCGTTCCCTGGACACTGCCCTGATAAGGGCCTCCTGCACCAGATTGCTGTCCTGATACTCATCCACCAGGATCTCGTCAAACTGCCCTGCCAGAAGATCGGCCGCCTCGCCGGGCCTGTGTTCTCCCCCCTCCTTTTCCTCCTGGTACAGCACCTGAAGGGCCAGATGCTCCAGATCGTTAAAATCCACCAGGTTTCTCTCCCTCTTCTTTGCCTCAAACCGTCCGGCAAAATCCTCCGCCAGCGTAAGGAGCATGAGAACTGCCTCGCTGCTTCCTGCCAGATCTGCAAGGATTTCCTCCTCGGAGGCAAACAGAAACTGCCCCTTCATCTTCTCCACAGCCTTCTTGATCCGCTTCCTGCACTCAGACACCTTCTCCTTTTTATCCGGGTTCACCGGTGAATGTTTCCCCCGGACAGCGGCCAGCTTGGGAAATTCAAAGCCTGACGCCGCCTGCACGAAGCTGTCGTACCCCGACACCTCCCGGAGCTTTTCGGCATTTGACAGATCGGAGAGAATCATGGGAAGATAGGCCCCGGGCCCATCCTCCTCTGAGCAGAGCCTGGCAGCCTCCTGAAGCTGACCCGCCCACTCTGCCTCCTCACATCTTCCAGCAGAAACTGCATCCACCCGGTTCTGTCGAGGGCCTCCACAGAGGTGTCCGACAGCTCTCTCCTGCACTCGTCTATCCACTCCTTCGGCCAGGGATTGCTCTGGGAAAAGCTGTAAACCTGATAGATGTAATCGTCTATCCCTCCGTCTGCCTTTCCGGACGCATAGGTTTCCACGAAATTTTCAAAGGCCGGATCATGTCTCCCATACCAGTCCTCCAAAAGCTCCTCCATCACATCCCCCCGCAGCAGAAGCATCTCGCCCTCATCCCCCACGCGGAACGCAGGGTCAATGTCCAGGCAGTCAAAATGTTCCCGCAATATATGGAGGCAGAAGCTGTCAATGGTAGTGATCTGGGCATACTGCGCCATAATCGCCTGCTGCTGCAGATGTTCATTGCCCGGATCCTCTTTCAGCTTCTTCTCGATGGCGTCGTGGATCCTCTCGCGCATCTCCGAGGCCGCCGCCTTGGTAAACGTCATCACCAGCAGCCTCTCAATATCCCCCGGCCTCTCCCCGTCCGTGATCATCCGGATGATTCGCTCCACCAGAACTGCGGTCTTTCCGCTCCCGGCAGCGGCTGAGACAAGGAGATTCCTGTCCCTGCTCTCAATTACCTGCCTCTGCTCCTTTGTCCAGTTTACTCCCATGACTCTGCACTGCCTCCGTTTCCGTCTTCCTGACCGCCTCTGCTTCTGCGGTTCCCTGTTCTGCCTTCTCCGATTCTGCTTTCCTCTTCCTCCGCCTCAATCTCCTCCCAGACTGCCTCCGGTTTCATTGCCTTAAAACGGCGGAAAGAATAGCCCTCTGTCTTCAGATCAAAGCCGCAGATTCCGTGATAAGGACAGTAATCGCAGGCGGTGCGGTCTCCCCGCTTGTAGGGATCCACCGTGATCCTTCCGTCCAGGATCTCCCGTCCCATGGACTGGATTTTCCGGTTGACGAACCCGGTCAGGGCCGCAAAACGCCTTTCGCTGGCTACCGAGGATCTGGCCTCCTGAATGAGCCCCGCCTTGAAGGCCACCGGGATCACATCAGACTGGGTCTCTATCTCTCTGTCCAGATGGGAGATGGCGTCTAAATCACTGTTTACAAGCCCGTTCATCCTGAGGGCTCTCAGGATTTCCTCCTGGGTCTCCTCCTCATCCATGTCCTCTGTCTTTTCCACCATTGGATCTGCGATATTGTAATAGAAAATTCCCGCAGGCACGACCTGCTTGTCCGGGTGCTTCCTCTGTTCCTTCTCCATGGCCGCATCCAGATATACCACCAGCTGCATCTGAAGCCCGTAGAACAGCTCCGTCAGCTCGAATTTCGTCTGACCTGTCTTGTAGTCAATAATCTTTACATAGATTTTGTCCTCATCCTCACACAGATCCATCCGGTCAATGCGCCCCTGAAGGTGAACGGCCTCTGTCCTGGAAACAGGGATCTTCATAGCCTTCAGATTATCTGCCGGCGTAAAGGTAAGCTCAAAGCCGGCCGGCTCGAAATCTCCCTTCTTAAGCTGTTCCGTGAGGGCCCACACGGTCCTGTCTGTGATCCGCTCCACACGGCGCCCCAGATATTCATTTCTGGAGGAAGCTGACACCACCGTATTCCCATACTCCGCTGTCACCGCCGAGACGCAGCGTCCCACAAGCTCCTTCCTGTCCTCCGGAGAGAGGGTGCGAAAGCTCCTTCCCTCCTCCTTCATGGTCTTAAAAAACAGGTCAATGGAGCTGTGAAACAGGTTTCCGATATCCGCTGCAGCCAGCTCATACTCTCTCCTCTCCCGAAGCTCCAGCCCGAAGTTCAGAAAATGGGCGTAGGCGCAGGCTGCATACCGCTCCATTCTCGTCACGCTTCCGCGAAGGATGGGGCTGTACAGCCTGCCTGCTGCAGTCCGCCCGATTCCCCTGTCCTCATAGGAGCAGAAGGAAGCCTCCACCAGACGCCTGGTCATCTCCCTGTACCCGCTGTCCGTATAGAATCGGCGGTAAAGCTCCAGGAATTTCGGCTGGGAGGAGGACCCACTCCTCTCGCGAAGCCCTCCGATTAACGCCCGCCTTCCAGCCGGAAGGGACCAGGCTGCCTCCTCAAACTCGTCTGACCGCGTCTCCGTAAGCTCTGGAAACAGCGACTTCACCTGCCCGATCAGGCTGGAAGGGCGAAGCCCCTTACCCGCTGCCGAGGTCTGGCTCCAGGTCAGAAACAGAGTGTCCGACGGCTTTGTCATGACAAGATAGAGGTACAGCCGCTCTAAAAAGCCCTCCTCCCTGGCCGTCGGCGCCAGCTCCACACCCTTTTCCTTTAAGAGCCTCCTCTCCGCCTCTGTCAGGATTCCCCCTCTCCTGACAGCAGACGGCACGATTCCATCGTTGACTCCCACAAAAAACAAGGCCTTTATGTGGGAGAGCCTGGTTCTTGTCAGATCTCCCGCTACCACGCGGTCTACCACAGCCGGGATCAGTCCCACCTTGATCTCCTCAAAGCCTGCATCCAGGATCTGTGCATACTCCCTCCGGCTGACCACCTCGTCGCCCAGGAGGGCAGCGACCCGGTCAAACAGCTCCATCACAAGCCCGTAAATCTGGCTGTACTCCTTCTCAAGCTCTGCTTCCCCCATCTCAGAAAACCGTTTTTCCCACTCTCCCAGCTTCTCCTCTGCGTGAATCTCCTCCAGAAAATGCACAAGGGCCGCCGTCATTTCCCGAACCGAGGACGAGCGGTCGGAAAATACCTCCCTTAAAGGCCGAAACGGCGCCACAATCTGTTCCCGGAACTCATTGAGCTCGTCCAGATTTAACAGCTCTCCATCCCGGTACACCCGTTCCCACCGGCTGTTCCAGCGCTTATACCCCCTGATTCCCAGAGCCTTCACATAATTTTCCAGTCTTGAGAGCTTCTCCACATCCTCCACGGCCATTCCCGTTTTCAGATACCGGAACACGCTCTCATAGGAAAAGTCCTCGGTCAGCGTTTCCATGGAGGCCCTGAGAAGCTCTACCATGGGATTTCCGAGAATATTTTTCTTGCTGTCCAGAAAGCAGGGAATTTTGTTTTCCTGAAACTGCCTTGTAAGCTCCCCGGAGTAATCGGACAGGGCTCCCGTCACCACCGCAATATCCCGGTAGCGGTACCCCTCTTTCTTCACCAGCCTCTCAATCTGGGCACAGACAAACTGGATTTCCCGGATGGGATTCTCCGCCTGATGAAGAATCAGCCCACTCTTTCTGTGGGGAGCCCCGCAGCCGGTCTGATTCTGTTTTTCTTCTTTCCGTTTTCCTTCTTCCTGTTTTCCTTCTTTCTGTTCCCCTCTGCGCCCGTACCGGAACAGCTCCCTCTCAATCTTTGAAAGCTCAGGGCTCTCTCTGAATCTCGGGCAGTCTCCCTTAAGAAGAATATCCTCTGTGCGCCCTGCTCCGGAGGAGGCGGCCAGATCCGTAAGCCTGCACACCGTATGGCTGCTTAGGTGAAACAGGTGCTGGATGGGCTTTTCTCTATAGGGATTCTCCTCCGGATTCATGGTAATGGTCACCGTCACCTGTCGGCAGTAGGTTAAAAGCAGCTCCAGAAGCCTGTACTGCACCGGCGTAAACCCCGTGTATCCGTCCAGGGTCACCACACTGTCCTTAATCAGCTCTGAGCGCGGAATTACCCGGCACAGAATATCAAGGATCTCCTCCTTTGCAATGAACCGGTCCTTCGTATATTCCCGGAATCCCTCATACAGCTCGCTCATGTCTGAGAGCTTCTGGCGCAGCATGGCGCTCTGGGTGCCCTCTGCCATCTCCTTCAGAGCCTCTCCAGTGATCCCATACTGGAAAAACTCCGACATCATGGATTTCAGCTCCCCGATAAAGCCGGATTTGTCCAGATGGCTTCCAAACAGGCGCAGCTCCTTTTTCCGACCTGCGGCCACCTTCCTTAGCACCATGGACTTTCCCATATCGTCCAGAACCGCCGGCGTCTCCACAGCCAGCTCCTCGAAAATCCGGTAGGCCAGACGCTCAAAGCTGACAATATCGATGTTTCTCACGCCGTGGCAGGGATGCATGGCCACAATATCCTTCTGTGTCTGCATGGTAAACTGCTCCGGCACAATGGCAAAGTATTTTCCTTCCGGCTCCTCAAGTGACTGCCGGATCAGGTTTTCGTAGAGAACATGGGTTTTCCCCGAGCCGGAACCGCCGATAATAAACTGTAATGACATGGAAAGCCTCCTTTTCCTCTTTGTTCCCTATTGTACTACAAACATCCGTTCTCCTCAACCGGGAAGTTTGCCGGCCTCCCCGCAGGTGAAAAGGAGAAACTGCCTAAGACCTGTCCTCAGAACGATTTTCTCTTGTCATCTAGTATTCAATACTATATAATATAACTATGAGGTGACAAGGTATGAAAACAAATGAAGAACGCTTAAACGCATTGATGGACTACGTGGACAGCTTATCCCGCATCAATCCGTCTGATATTCCCAATATTAACCTGTATATGGATCAGGTGACAACCTTCATGGATACTCACCTGGCTTCTTCCCGGTGGATCGGCGAGGACAAGGTGCTTACAAAGACCATGATCAACAATTACGCAAAAAACAATCTGCTCCCGCCTCCGGTGAAGAAAAAATACTCCCGAAACCACATTCTGCTTCTGGCCTTCATCTACTATTTTAAGAATGTTCTCTCCTTCAGGGATATCGAGCAGATCCTCTCTCCTATCACAGAATGCCATTTTTCAGACGGCTCTGTGCCGGAGCTGTCTGAGATCTACAGCGAGGTCTTTTCCCTTGAAAAGGAACAGCGGGAACGTCTGAAGGAGGATGTGCAGGTTAAATTTGAGGCTGCCATGAAAACCTTTTCCGATGAGCGCTTCCCTTTATGCGGGAGCGATGAGGACAGCGACCGGCAGTTTCTTCAGCTCTTCTCCTTTATCTGTGAGCTGGCCTTTGACGTATATCTGAAAAAGCAGATGATCGAACTGATTGCCGAACAGCTTCGGCAGGAGAATCCGCCGGAGGGAAAGAAAAAGAAGGACAGGAAATAATGGCAGAGGGGCATAAAAAATATTGCAAAAATACCGACCTGTGTCAAGTGAACGGGAAATAAGAAAACTCTATGTAAATTTGCATAGAGTTTTTCTTTTGTTTTTTCAAAACTACTTCCTCCACAGGATGCGCAGCCGTCACCGAGAGGGATCTTCTTAGGGGCGTGGAGTGTTATCCCCCGACAAGCATTTTTGTCAGTGCAATCTGACCAGATAATTCCTTCTCCCATCAACACCAGGAAAATACACACTGCTCTAACCTTAATCTCCCGGCTGACAGCATCCCCATCCATTTGAAAGTTCTTTGCCTCCATTCGAAGTGGATTTTTGAAATATACGTATTTTATATAGCACAAACGCTGCAATTTGGCATATTTTTCGCCACATTACCTGGTTGTTTCTGTCTCTCACAAAAAGCGTACTCAATATGTACTCAACACATAGCAAGTTGTTGCAATGTTATAGTGACTTCATCACATTCAATAAGTTCTGGTAACTGTCCACGTCATGATATTTTACATTACTTGTAGACATTTCGTTAAACAGCTTCTTAGCACAGGAAATTTTAGCCTGCTCGATCGGTTTAAGATTCAAACTATCCATAGTACCCTTGGTTTCTGCTATAAAGAAAATGTGCTTTACAGTTCCTTCATAAAAAGCTATCGCCCAGTCAGGTGAGTAATTTCCCACTGGAGTAGGAATATGGAAGCCCTTCGGCAGTTTTGCATATACACAGACTTCCTGTGCTGCATCTAAATCTTCCACAAAGCGACGTTCAATGCTCTTTTCTGCCAAGCCATCTGTAAATACATAATCCTGAATTGCCTTATTCGCGCGAAAGGCTTTATCAAAAGTCTGAGCGCTCTTTTCTGCGGTAAAGATAGAACTGTCATATTCGCCTTCAATCTGATTATACGATATATGCTCGACAATCATGGTTGCTTTTTGTTCTTTAATGAGCTTGACGACTTTGGAGATGAACTCCTCCGGGTTGTTCTTAAACATATAGAGTTTATCTGCTCTCAGCCCTTTCAGAATAGCGGCTGCTGTTTTGCGAGTCAGAACAGTTCCTTCCGCAATTTTGCCAATTAAATCGTATTTTATCTGGCTTGTCTGTACATGAGATAATGTATAAGTGCCAGAACTTTCCCTTACAAACGAATCGCCGCGGCTTATCTCATATTCATCCATCTGGGACTTTTGTCTGCCAATCGTTGTTGTATATTGAAGTTCTGAAACAAATAGCTTCTCATTGATATGAGCAACCGACTTACGGATAAGTTCAGCACTGTCAAACTCAACCGTATAAGCATATTTGTGATTGATCTGCTTCCATAATGCCTGAAACTCAGCCTTCGCAAAGTTCTCATTCAGAGGATTCTCTTTAACTTTCGTTTCATGGCCATCAGAAAACATATCCTTGAGAACACTATCATCATAAACAGCCTGGATCAGCGTATGGATTCCCTCTGCCATAGGTTGAATTTCTTCAGGAAGCGGAGCAACGGTTCCCATCTTCACATCTGCACGATACTTATCCGTAACCTTACGCTTCATATCGACATAGCCATTACTGATAAGATAGAACTCAATCACATCGGCAATACTACTGTCGATAAGAGTAAGCGTTCCATCCACCTTGACATATTTCCCCTTGAAATATTCGCTGGTGGCGGCCGTCGGTCTGTCATACAGAACGGTCTTAATGTCGCTCTGAAGATCGGCCACGAAGCCTTTATAGCTTTCGCTTGCGATAACTGTAAGCATATTGATGTCATGAACACTGTCGCCGCAGCTTTCAACATCCATACGATTGCCATGTTGGTTGACGCATAGGCGAAGGCCGCGGCCAACTTCCTGGCGTTTCGCTGTCTGACTGTCAGAATGCTTCAGCGTACAAATCTGAAATACATTCGGGTTATCCCATCCCTCTCGCAAAGCAGAGTGAGAGAAGATAAAACGTGTCGGCTCGTCAAAGGACAGCAGACGTTCTTTGTTCTTCAAAATCAGATCGTAAGCGGAAATATCGTCAGAAAACTCGCTGCCACGCTTCAGCTGACTGTCGATACTTCTGCCGGTCTTTTTGTCAATACTGAAATATCCTTTGTGAACCGCACTTACATCACTGCACATAGATTTCAAATATTTCTGATAAGGAGTATCGAAAACAGTAATATAGTCGTTGAGTACATTCAGGTATTCCTCCTCGAATATCCTCCCATATTCGCCCAGGATTTCGTTGCCATCCGCATCGTACTGACGATACTTGGAAACTTCGTCAATGAAGAAAAGAGAAAGGGACTTGATTCCCATATTAAACAACTTTTCTTCCTTCTCAAAGTGAGAAAGGATAGTTTCCCGAATCTGAATCCTGCGCATGTCAGACTCTGACACATCGCCGGAAACTTCACCGGTTTTGATCACTTCGCCGTTGGTAAAGGTCACCGTGCCACGGAACGGATCAATATCAGAAATCGTATATCCCTTATACTGTTCCATCTCCTGAGATACATAATACAGGTCATCTCCGACGCCTAAAACACGAGTTTCACGGTTAATGGACTTATTATAACCGATTTCCAGCTCGATACGAGCCATCGGCGGTTTCTTGGAAGAGAGAACGATCTGCTCCAGGAACATATAACTATCCGTCCCCCGGAAGTTCTTCACTTCAAATCCCTTAACCTCAATCCTCTTAACCAAACGCTTATTGAACGCATCCAGCGCGTCCAGAACATAAACCGTATTATGCTTAACAGCATGGGTCGCAGAATAATTCAGCGTAAACAGGGGATTAAAGTTCTTCAGCGCCTTCTGGGTAACAGCGCCTCCCATCTTCTGCGGTTCGTCCAAAATGATAATGGGTCTGTTCGCTTTAATCACATCAATCGGACGGCGGGAGCCAAACTCATCACGCTTGGAATAAATAATACGGGCTTCCTTGCTCCTGCCGTCCTCTTTCAGGGAAGAAGCAAACGCCTGTGTATTGATAATCATTACATTGATACCGGAGCTGGACGAAAAGTTATCCAGCTGGTTCAGGTTTGCGCTGTTGTAAATGAAGAAACGGGCTTTTTTCCCGTAATACTCCATAAAGTGATCGGCGGTAATTTCAAAGGTCTTTTTCACGCCCTCACGGATGGCAATGGACGGAACAACAACAATGAACTTACTCCAGCCGTATTTTTTATTCAGCTCAAACATGGTCTTGATATAAACATAGGTCTTGCCAGTACCCGTTTCCATTTCAATATCAAGGCTGCACCTGCCCAAGTCTTTCACAAGATTTGGGGACTGTTTAATGTTATTCTGACTTTGCAGCTTCCGAATGTTCGTCAGCAGCTGTTCGTCTGTCAATTCAACCACTTCGTTCTTGTAGCCAGTATCGTCATCATCTATGTCATAGATGTTCAGCTGACGTTCCCCGTCCGTATCCAGAGAATACTGCTGATCCATCTCAAGATTTAACCGCATCTGCTGATTTTCCTGTCTTTTACCGACATCTCTGATGTAGCTGATCCTGTCGTAGTATCCCTGTCCCTGGAACACCTTAACAACAGCGTCGACAGCATCCGTTTGATATTGCTGTATCTTAAAGTTAAACTTCATCTTTGCGGTTCACCTCCTGTTCCAGCATAAGGAAACGGTCAAAATCGCTCTCATACAATCGATCCTGAACGATACGGTACTTTTCGTATTCCGTTTCCGCATGGAGTTTGGCCTGCTCTGCACTGATTTTGCCAGGGCCGGTCAGCAATTCATTTCCATTAAATTCCAGGAAACCATCCAGCCGCTTCGCCCAATCTTCCATACTCATGGGAATTTTGCGCTCTGCCTGCAGCTCTGCATAGTCCAGATAAAGTGACACAATGCGCTCCAAATAATTCATTTCTTCCTTGCTCAGGTAATTTTTTGCAATCGTCACATCGGCTTTCAGAATTTTACCGTCCGGGGCGTTCTCCCATGTGGTCAGACCCATGTGTTCCTTATTTGCGTCAGCGCGCTCCACGATCAGTTCAGCCGCTGTGTGGCGGTGGACAGCAAAGTGCATCTTGTTCTGAACCGTCTGGAAAAACAGGCGGGTGGTTTTTGCGTTCTTGTCGTAATCAAATGCCGTAGCGTACAAATCCGTTACTTTCTGATAAAACTTGCGCTCTGACAGGCGAATTTCACGGATCTGCTGTAACTGGCGTTCAAAATATTCATCCGTGAACATATGACCTTTTTTCAGGCGTTCTGCATCCATCGTCCAGCCTTGAATGGTGTGGTCTTTCACGATTTGCCCCGCCCACTTGCGAAACTGTACCGCCCGCTGATTATTCACCTTGAAACCAACGGCAATAATCATCTGAAGATTGTAGTGATCCTGGCTGCGGCTGACCTGACGATTTCCCTCGGTTTGAACTGTCAGGTATTTCCTGACAGTTGCCTCCGGTGTAAGTTCACCATCCGCATAAATTCGATTTATATGCTGAGAAATCGTCTGCTTGGTTACGTCATACAGCGCTGCCATCATTTTCTGCGTCAGCCAGATATTTTCGTCCTCATAGCGCATTTCAAAGCTGGTATCGCTCTCCCCAGTGGAAGCAACAAAAGTCAAATATTCTGCCGCCGAGCTGCGGATCGCCAATTCTTTTTTCTTTTTGTCCGCCATATTACAGCACCTTCCTTACTGTGTCAGGACTGTACGTGGCAAAAATCTGCTCAAAGTTCGCAGCGACACTGTCATTTGCCAGAGAGCTGTCACGCATCACAAAATAATAAGGCTGCTTCTGAGCAATCGCCTTGATTGTTTCATCTGTTACATCTGCATCAAAGCAGGCAATCAGGAATCCAGCGGCAACATCAAATACCTTCTTGCCTGCAATCTCTGTTTCCTCGATTTTACTGGAAAGTTCGATACCTAAATCAAGCATTACCTGGAACAGCAGATCTTCGGGGGTTCTGTCCTCTTTGATGTTGTCTGCCATCATATCCAGAAGGTTCAATTCAAAGTCAGCAGGGCTGTAGTAAACCTCCTTCATATTGGATGTATCACACTTCAAAACACGGAAACCGATGTCAAGATCTTGCGTTGTTAAAGGACTATCCTCTTTAATTTTCTTACCGGCACGACGGATGCGTTCTTTGCCGATTTCGCAAATATTTTTGTAACCAGCTTTATATGCTTCGCTCTTCTTGTCGGTTTTTTCCGGTAACTGCACCATGATAAATTTGCGGTGTCCCACATCCTCTGCATTCAGCTGCATAACAGCATGAGCGGTAGTAGCGGAACCAGAGAAAAAATCCAAGATAGTATCGCCCTCTTTTGTGGAATATTGCACTAACGCTTTCAATAAAGATGTTGGCTTTGAATAATCAAATACATTACTATCAAAAAGCTGCGTAAGATGCTTCTTCGAGTTATCATTTGAAAACTCATTTTCAACAAATTCAAGAGTTGAAATTGCTTTTGTTCTATTCATATACTCAATCGAGAACTTCGTTCCGTTTTTTACGATACGAGCATTTTGATACGTTTTTGTATAAATACGTGAGTAGTTCTCATATTTCTTGACTACGATAAAACCATTTGCATATCCAAAATCAAATAGTTCTTTGCTCCATCGCCATGCCCAATCTGCTCGTGAATGTTTCCCGCTTTTTCTTTCGAGATACTTTTCATAAGATTGTCCAGGATAAATTGTTTCTCCATTAATAGTAATCGGGTAATCCAAACTAGCACTATACTGCAAACTATCATAATCTAAAGTTTGATTAAGCTTGTATTTGCCACGCTCCGCTTCATATTCATCACTGAATTTGAAACCAGAGTCGGTATGCGAAGGCAAATATAGACGAGGCGAATCTGATTTACTATATGCAAGTATATAATCATGGTTTTTTGCAATAGCTTCAGTTGTTTTTCCAGCCTTTTTGGTTACACGAGGGAAGCAAGCCATGAAATGATTTTCGCCAAAAACCTCATTGCACACATTGAGCATATTAGAAACCTCATTATCATCGATACTAATAAAGATTACTCCATCATCTGACAATAAATCCTTTGCAAATCTCAGTCTAGGATGAATCATATTGAGCCAGTCTGTATGGAAACGACCATTGCTTTCCGTATTTTGCACAAGCCGGTTACCTTCCTCATTAAACTGTCCGCTGTTTGCCATGTACTCCTCTGTGCTCTGTGCAAAATCATCCTCATACACAAAGTCATTTCCCGTATTGTAAGGAGGGTCAATGTAAATCATTTTAATTTTGTCAAGATAAGTTTCTTGTAACAGCTTGAGCACTTCAAGGTTGTCCCCCTCGATATAGAGATTTTCGGAATCAAATCCACCCGGAGTGCCGTCCTTACCCACACTTTCTTCACGGCAAGGACGAAGCGTTTTGGCAATAGGTGCATTTGCCAAAAGAACCGATTTCTTCTTATCCGGCCATGTGAACTGATAACGTTCCTCATTGCCATCAACCACCGTGCAGGAAATCTCCTGCATCAGAACATCTTTATCAATCGCACGGACTACTTCACCGTTTTCATTGATTGTTTCCGTAACGGCATTCGGGAACAATGCTTCCAGCTTTTTGAAATTTTCATCCGCCTTGTTGGGCGTGTGCATTTTTAACTTATCCATCCTTCATTCTCCTTAACGTGTTTTCACAAGGTCATATCCCGAAGCATCATTTTCACTCTTATCGTAAACGTTGTTGATGTATTTGTTTGGGTTCGCCAAGAAATCATCTTCCGTAACATAGGCTATGTAAGAGCCAGTCAAGGAATTTACCGTCTTGCATTTAGTGCAAGAATAAATCTTCGGATTTTGATTAAACCTGTTATTGTTAATGATGTCATAAACTTTCGTTTCTTCATAGCTTATAGATAAACAGCCATCTTCGTTTTGATTAGATGATTTGAACCATCCATAGCCACCATTATACTTCATTATGACTCCGACAACCCCATTTGTGTGTGAGGTTCTATTCTTTCGGGTGATATTCTTCAAACAATACTCGATTTCCCAGTCAATCCATTTACTCTTCTTCATATTTGGAGAAATGATGACTATCGTAACCGAGGTGTCATACATCATGTCCTTCAAATTCTTCTTGATATTTTCGGTTGATGTATCAGTTAAATCTGGGGAATCGCTTGTTTCTCCTTTGTAATAGGTTGCATCATCGCCAAGTGCTTCTATGATTCTATCTCTCAAGTCTCTGGCTTCCGAATATTTATAAGAAATAAATGTCTTATGTGCCATACTTTCCTCCTTTATTTTGGGTAGCGATTACGGATTGTAATAGCTTCCTCAATCAAATCCTCAATATTTTCTGCTATATCTTGATAAACGTAGTTGCTGGAATAGAATGCTGAATCGAACACCTTGCAAACAGAACTCATCTTCACATCGTTTCCATCAAGAGGTGTATCCCTTTCAGCAATATAGTTGATGGTTTTATCTACATAAAACGAATCAAAAGGGTTCTTGCCTTTATTAGCTTGTTGTTTTCTGGAATTTTCAAGTTTATGTATGTAGATACCAACTACACCTTTTCCTTTTTTCCAAGCCTGTTCAATTTCGTATTTAACCCATTTTCGGGATGCCGTATGCTCACCGATAAGAACAACCACGCAAGAGCGCATAGACATTTC
>OLVT01002159.1_pt1 | contig 14243 bp, 20 predicted proteins | sample 1673241 | NCBI WGS metagenome assembly OLVT01 (sample SAMEA3178936, study PRJEB25190) | human gut metagenome | biome: human gut; feature: human-associated habitat; material: faeces | place: Austria | collected 2013 | reverse complement strand
ACCTTGCCTTGCAAGCTGTTCCCATCCAGCAAGTTTAGAATTCATCTATTCTCAAAAGTATCTTGTCATAGTATAATAGACCCAGCGACAAAACAGGTTTTACAAAGGAGTAAACAAATGCTTTTAGTAATAGAATGTGTGATTGCGTGCGCTATATTTGCGGCAATTATATTACCAACACAATATAAAAATCCTATCAAGTATATTATGTCATATCCGCCAGAGATAAGGAAAAAAGTGGAGTCCTTACCGCAATACAAAGACACTATTAAGAATACAGAAAAAGAGCATATACTAAAGAAACTTATTGCTATTTTGGCATTCGTTGTTCTTTTATCCGCAGTTGCTTATTTTTCCGGAGCAAAAACCTTTTCAACCGCTTTTTTTCATGTGCTTATTTTATTTGTTGTTGTAAACCTATTTGATATGCTTGTGTTGGATATTGGGATTTTCTGTCATAGTAAAAAATTAAGGATAGCCGGAACCGAGGATATGGATAAAGAGTACAAGAACTATTTATTCCATGTTAAAGGCGCTGTTAAAGGAATTGTGCTAGGGATTGTGATTTCACTTTTATCAGCAAGCATTGTTCAAATAGTATCCATTCTATAAAATTTAGTGTTTTTTTCCATACAAACTGGATCTGAACTTTCAAAACTGAATACCAGCCGTTATCGGCGGCACCACCGAGCAGGAGATCTTGAAAGAGGTTTCCTGCTTTTCTTTTCAGAAAGTTTCCTTTTGTTGTTGCTCTTTTCCTGTCTCTTACGTATGAAATAAGTAACAGAGCCATATGAAGCGTTAAGGGAAGATATCGTATTGAATAAACAGAAGATCATCCACTCTATAAAAATGCAGCCCTATTGTTCTTATGAAAAGAAAAATGCAGGAGGAAATTTCTATGGTAAAGAAAAAAGGCGTTTTATGTTATGACCGGGAGTCTGGGAGGTATGACATTTATTTTGGAAACGGCAGCTACTACGGCGGTCTGCATTGCGGAGACTGTTTTGATGTAGAGATGGATGGAGACTGGGTGCCGGTTCGGATTGAAATGGATGACGACTGGTATCTTGTGGGAGTTCCCAAAATCAGACTGGATGGTCTGACAGTCCGGGCTGATCGATACGAATGATCTTGTCAGGAGGGCGAACATGAAAAAGGAATGGGTGAAACCTGAGATCAGGTTTATTACGGATCCGGATATTATCCTGGGATGCCTCTATGAAGTGTATGGACAGGAGCAGAAATCCGTATTGGCTGGGAAGAATATCCGGCATACAATGATCTTCCCTTTTCTCCGGATGCTGGCAAATAACACAAATGGAGATGTCAGGGATCTGGAAGCTCTGCATCAGCGGCTCTGGAAGATATACGAACAAGAACCGGAAAAGCAGGTGTTTGTACAGCAGGGCCAGAAAATCCTGGATGCTGTCAGGAAAGGAGAAGATGGCGGATGATTTCCTATGAAAAAGCAAAAATGGGGAAAAAACTGATGAAACAATTTATTGCGGAAGGGCAACTGGAAAATGCGGCGTTTATTGGGCTGATGTACCAGATGCTGATCCGGACGGGGGATGCAGTAACGCTGCGGAAAAGTGACCTTGACGGGAGGCCTGTTTTGAAGGCATCCAGCAAATACGGAAAACTCTATACAAACCGGCATGGCAATCCTTATCAGATCACCAAACAGTTGCAGAGACTTCTGAACTCCATTAACGGAGACTCTGATATGATCTTCACACGGAGACGGGAGTATTATATGCGTTTCTTCCACAGATATCGGGAGAACTTTCATCTACATGACTTCCGGAGGGAACATTTGAGGAACGAAGAACTGCTTGAGAGCCAGAGACGGAAGAAACAGTCCAAACCAGCCCAGCGCTTCACCGTTGAGGTAAAAGACGGGAAGCGGATTTTCAAAAGGGTGAGCAGCACCTAAGCTGCCCCCTGTAATCATCCAGATCGGACAGCGGAAAAAATCTGCTGTCCTTTTTGCGTTTTTATGCTGTGAAACGTATGGATTATATATAGGAAGCGTGTCAGAACCGTGCCATTTCCTGAACGCAACATAATAGCAATTATGTTGTGTTGGAGGCATGAAAGACAGAAGAAATCCTATCTGGACGCAACATAATTACACACATCTCACAGAGAAGTGAGCGCAACATAATCGCAGAGAGGAATGAGTACTGTGGCATTACTGGATGATTATAAAAAGTTCCTGAGAGAACAGGGCAAGTCAGAGAATACCATTAAGACCTACAGCGGTCATGTAAATGAATATTACCGTTGGTACAAAGATACTTTCGGAGGAGAACTTACTCTGCTTTACCATACCAACATTTTGGATTTTCGGTCATACCTGCAGAACATTAAAAAACTGAAATTTAAAAGCATTGATACGAAACTATCCTCTCTGACCAGCTTTAACGAGTTTCTGGTGAAGATCGGAGTTCAAAAAGATCTGGTCATTACAGCAGAGGACCGGCTGAAATTCCAGCAGGACATTGCAAGCCCGGCGGAAATAGAAAAGAAAGATGTGGAGGCGTTTCTCCAGAAGGTACTTGTTGATACCGGGAAGAGAAACTATGCGATTGCGGTGATCCTTGCATATGCCGGCCTGCGTGTCAGCGAGTGTATCAGCATCGGCCTGACAGATATTGATTTTCAGGCACGGGAACTGTTGGTGACTGGAAAAGGCAATAAGCAGCGGATCGTATTTATCAATGACAAGATTATCCATGCAGTTCGTGAGTACCAGAAGGTAAGGAACTCCCAGTCTGAGTATCTGTTTGTCAGCCGGAATGGTGGGAAGCTCCACCGCAGCAGTGTGAACCGGTTTTTCAATCAGTGTTCAGATAAGATCACACCGCACAAGCTCCGGCACTATTTCTGCTCTCATGCCCTGGAGATGGGATATACGATTGCGGAAGTCGCAAATCAGGCTGGCCATGCAAGCGAGCGGACAACGTTGATTTATACCAATACGAGCCGTGAACAGATGAAGGAGAAATCAAACCTGTTGTAAGTAACTATAAGAATAAAATTGTCTTTGTATAAAAGGACAATAAGTTGATTATAATAAAAGTATGAGGTATAATAATGACAAAACTAACGAAGGACGTGGAATGTATGGAGATGATAAGACGAAATTTATATTTGAATAAGATACGTCCATTCATTGACCAGGATCTGATCAAGGTATTGATTGGCCTTAGAAGAAGTGGAAAGACGATCCTGCTTTCGCAGATCCGGGATCTTCTTTTAGAGCGTGGAGTGCCAAAGGAAAATATCATAGAGATCAATTTCGAGTCCCGGCGTTTTAAAAAGCTGGAGGATGCAGACAATTTCTATCAGTACGTCACAGAACGGGCAGAGCAGGCGGATGGAAAAGTATATCTCTTTTTTGACGAAATTCAGCATGTGAAAGAGTGGCACTCAGTCATCCCTTCCTTCCGGATTGATTTTGACTGCGATATCTATGTGACAGGCTCCAACAGCAAACTGCTGTCCGGTGAACTGGCAACAAATATGGCAGGAAGATATGTTTCTTTTCATGTGTATCCTTTTGTACTGTCCGAGATACAGGAATTTTATGAGGTCAATGGACTCCCATACACCAGGGAACAGCTTTTTACGGATTACCTGAAATATGGCGGTCTGCCGATGCGCCTGGTGCTGCCGGATGAACATTCCGTCCGCACATATCTGGAGGATGTCTATGATTCTGTCGTGATGAAAGATATTCTCTCCAGGTATGCGATCCGGAATGAAAATCTTCTGAGGAAACTTCTGGAATTTCTGCTGGACAATATCGGAAATCCGTTCTCTGCACGCTCGATTAGCCGTTCCCTGATATCAGCCGGCCAATCGACCACAGTGGATACAGTGCTGAATTATATTGATAAGCTGCGGGCAGGTATGATCCTTTCAAAAGCGGAAAGATATGATATTAAAGGGAAAAACATCCTGGCTTCAACAGAAAAGTATTATGCGGGTGACATCGGGCTTCGTAATGTGAGCAAAGCCAGCGAGCAGATCGACACAAGTAAACTGTTGGAGAATGTGGTATATCTGGAGATGTTAAGCCGGGGCTATGAGGTGAAGGTGGGAAAACTGGATACCCAGGAAATTGACTTCGTATGTTACAAAGGACAGAAGAAACTCTATATCCAGGTGGCCTATGTATTGTCAGAGGACTGCATTGCAAGAGAATTTGGCAATCTGGAGAAGATAGATGACAATTATCCGAAATATGTGATCAGCAGCGATATCGTAGATCTAAGCAGGAATGGAATTGTCCATTATAATATCATTGACTTTCTGCTGGATGAGAAGGATATATAAATCAGCGAAAAAGGAGCCGTCCGTGAGGGCGGCTCCAATTAATATCCCATTTGTTTATACATATAATTAATCTTTGACTATTTTGCTTCATTATTTCAGAGGCATAGTCAAATAAAATGTGGCCCCGCCACCAGCAGTATCTTCAAATCCTATTTTGCCTCCAAGTATTCTTGAGAGTTCTTTTGCAATACTTAATCCCAGACCAAAATGAGATTTATCTGTTCGAGATTTATCTGCACAGTAAAAACGGTTAAATATAAAAGGTTTGTCTTCTTCAGCCACTCCGCATCCATGATCAACAACATAAAAGGTCAATTCTTTAGAAGTCTGTTTTGTTCGTATCTCAATGGTGCTGTTTTCTGGTGAATAGTAGACTGCGTTATCAAGATAGATACTTAAGATCTGAAACAGTCGTTCCCGGTCTGTATAGAGTACAGGGTAGCTTTCTTCACTAATATCAAGTTTTAAGAAGATGGATTTACGGATACATACTGGCTCAAACGCCTCATACAGTGTAATCAATAATGTATCAATATTTACATCATTCTTCTGGATGGTCCATTTATCAGCATCAGAAGACGCAAGGAGAAGCATATCTCTTACGAGCTTAGACATTCTGCTACATTCTGAGTCAATCGTTTTCAAGTAGCTTTGTGCCTGGGGGTCTTGTATTTCTGTATTATGGACTGCTTCAACATTTGCCATGATAACAGCCAGCGGTGATTTTAATTCGTGTGAAGCAGCGGCAACAAAATTTTTCTGGCTCTGCAGGATTTGCTCAGTTGGCTCGAAGGCTTTTCGCAGGAGAAACCTGCTGATAAAGAGGATGCTGATCAGGGAAACGATCCAAATAGATAAATATTTTGGAGCTTCCCGTAACAGCAGGTCTACAATAGATGTCCGCTCATAGAATAAAGCTAATGTATAAACAGTTCCCGCTTTCGTGCTGACTGTAGCCGGGATAGCATAATAGTGGTCATGATCTGCTCCATTAATTTCTATAAATCCGCCCTGTTCCGTTACCGTCTGAAATTTCTGACTGTCCGCTGCGCTTTCCGTGGAAATGCTGTTACTCATTTTTTTGAAGAGATTGGCAAAGTCAGTACCGGTATCAGGAATACTTTGATATAGCACCTTTCCTTCAGAATTTTCTAAAATGCTGTAAACATTTGTCCCGCTTTCATAATTTGAGAGAACCGCTTGCGGGCTAGAAGTATCGTCCTCCAATTGATAGATGATCAGGGAAGTCATACGTTGAATATAGGATATATCAGCAAGCTGCTGTGACTGATACATATTCCAGAGGGAAAAACACAGGATCAAAGTAATGATGACCATTAGGATTCCTGCTAAAAACAGATGTAGTCGGTTGGATAATTGTTTAAGCATGAGTGTTCTCCAATCTGTAGCCTGTAGCATATACCGTTTTAATGATACAGGAGCTTTTAAGCTCTTTCAGCCTTTTTCTTAGAAAGGAAATATAATTATCAATATTTCCAGGAGTAATATCCGAGTCAGTTCCCCAGACCTTTAAAACAAGCTGTTCTTTTGTAAAAAGGGTTTCCGGCTGTTTCATAAATGTATACAGAAGCTCCGCCTCTTTTCCTGTCAGGTCTAATTTTTGCTCATGGCAGGTCAATTCCCTTATTTCTCTGTCAAACTGCAGATCCCCGTAAGTTAATATTACATCGTCATGGATCTCTTTGGAGCGCCTGGTTAATGCCCTTATCCGGGCAAGTAACTCCCGGATATGAAACGGCTTAACCAGATAATCGTCCGCTCCGCCGTCCAGACCATCGATCCGGTCATCGAGGGCAGACATACCGGTAATAATAATAACCGGAATCTGTATGTCCTTTCTTCGCATCGCCTTGATTATTGTCAGTCCATCTATAATGGGGAGCATCCGGTCAACAAGGGCAAGGTCATAGCCATAATCTTTATTGAGTGCGTAAAGCATGGCTGTTTCCCCGTCATTACAGCAGTCTACGGTATGCCCGCTTTTGGACAATTCTTTCTGTATCAGATCGCATAGATCCAGGTCATCCTCCAGAAGCAATATTTTCATAATCCATTCATCCTTTTTTATTTCATATCATCAGTATAACAAGTATAGCAAAGAAATCCTCTAAAAGTTCTCTAAAAACTGAGGTCGATTTCTTTATTTCTTAGATGAGTTTTACAGAAGTTTTTTTGTATGATAGGCCCATAAAACAGAAAGGAGCTATGTCAAATGAAACATATGAAATTAGTAATGGTAACTGGAGTCTTGATTTTTGCACTCTCACTGGCAGGCTGTGGAAATTCCAAAGGGGAACAGACTGCAGACAATGGGACTTCTGTGAACAGTCAGAGCGAAAATCAAGCTGGAGACACCGGCGCATCTGACGATGGCAACGAAAATTCGACAAATCTGGACGATTTGTTAGAGACAGCTAGTTTAAGAGGCAACGTAGCCGATTTTCAGGACGGAAGTTTTCAGGTCGTTCCCGATCAGGATGATGGGCAGATAGCAAAATCAGCGGCAGAGGGAATGGAAAGCGGCATGGAAAGCACTACGGTTTCTTATGGAGAAGATTGTACCTTCCAGATTGCCAACATCAACAGTTCCACCGGCGCAGTGGAATTAGAAGCGGCTACGGCTTCCGATGTAAAAAAATCTACGTCTGTTTATGTTTATGGAGAAACACAGGATGATGGGGAAATCCATGCTACAAAAGTGCTGATTACCCGGTTTAATTAACAGGAGGGATAGATCGATGCCTTTTTATAAGAGAGGCTTCCTTTATCTGATGCGGAAACGCGGAAAGTCGGTGCTGCTGCTGTTGATTTTCCTTTTTGTCAACAGCATGATTCTCAGTACAAACATGATTTTACACGCCACAGAAAGCACAGAGGCTGCCATGCAGGAAAAAGCAGGAGCAAAAGTGGTATGTGAAATTTCAGACATCGCCTATCCGATTACAGATAAAGAAGCCGAAACGATTAAAAATTTAGCGGAGGTAACGTCCATCAATCGAATGGGGCAGCAATCCGCATATTTAACGGATCTTGCGCCAGCTACGGCAAGCACTTCCACAGAACCGGACAACTTGAAAGTCAGCCTGCTATCCTTTGATGATATGGATACAGACAGTCCCTTTGCAGATCAGTCTTATCGGTTGACAGACGGTGAACTGGTCAAGCCGGAAACTAAATATGGCGCCGTCATTAATGCAGGATTTGCAGAATACAATGGTTTGCAGATCGGCGATACACTTTCTTTTGAAACAGAAAACGGAAAAGCTGTTACCGTGGAAGTGATTGGGGAATATCTTACTGGCAATGAAAGCCAGCAGGAAAACAATACACTTGCCGTCTATCGGATGGAAAATCAGATTTATATAGATAATACAGCATATTTAGAATTATTTGACGGCAGCGGATTTTATAAAGTATCGGCATATACCGGCCAGCCGGAGCTTTTAGATCCATTGGCAGAGAGCATACAGGGCATTTTGCAGGATAAAGCGGACATTACCACGTCGGATGTCCTGTATCAGCAGATGAAAGCCCCATTAACACAAATAACAAGGGTAGTATCACTAATGCGTTTGCTTACCTTTTTCGCCGGCACGGTGATTGTCTCCCTACTGCTTTGTATGTGGATGCGGAGCAGACAAAAGGAAATGGCTGTATTTATCAGCTTGGGCGAACAGAAAGCCACTATCTTTTTGCAGGCTCTTTTGGAAGCGGCAGCCGTGTTTCTCATTGCCCTGCTTTGCTCCTGCGGTCTAGGTTCGTTGGCTGCAGGAAGCCTTACAGAACTGTTGCTGTCTTCTGTGGAAACAGGCGTTTCTCTGCAGGTTTCCTTACAATTTACCGATATCGCATTGCTATTGGGGATTGGCAGCGGAGTGGTTGTGATTGCTGTATTGCTGTCTTTGCTGCCAGTAATCCGTGCAAATCCGAAAGATATTCTGTCACGAATGGAGGGATAATACGATGAACTTATTTCAACGGGCAATTCGTTCCTGTTTTAGAAAGCCGGTTAAAAGTCTGCTGCTTCTGCTTGTAGTTTGTATCATCAGTCTGCTTTTCCTGTCTGGTATGGCAAGCCGTTCTGCAAACATTGCTACGAAAGACAGTACACGGCAGGCCATCGGCGCAGGATTTTTACTGGAATATAATCCAGAAAACAGAAGCCAACGATTAGAAGAAGCCTGTAACAAGATATTAGAACTTAATCCGGACGGTCAGGGAAGTTACGGTGGAGTACATCAGGAAAAAATTACTGTCAATGGTTCTGAAAACTGGCGTACAACAACGGACAATTCCTTTGAGTCGTTAAAATCAGATGATATTGAAAAGATTGCTACCGTGGAGGGAATCGCCGACTATAATATAACCACAGTTCCTACTGCGGTAAAACAGGCAAATTTTGAACGGATTGAGGATGCCGATGCAGACCAGACCAATGATTTTCAGGGAGTAGCCTTGATTGGTAATCGGGATATGTCAATGGACGCCAATGTCCTCAGCGGCAATGTTATCATCCTGGAGGGACGGATGACAACAAAGGATGATACAAATGTTTGTGTCATTTCCGAAGATTTGGCAGAAAAAAACCAGCTAAAGGTAGGCGACCATCTGCAATTTCACTCAGTAAAAGCGGAGAAACCCGTACAGGAGGCAACGATTGTAGGAATCTATCAGGTAAAAGAACAGATGAAACCTTATATGTCCGGTGATACTTACCGCTCTGAAAATGTTATTTTCACGGATTTACATTTTCCTGAAAAGGTGGAGCAGGATGATCCGCTGTATGAAAAGGCTTATTTTAAAGTGGCAAATGTGGATGATTACGATGCGGTAAAGGAGGCCATCAAGAAAACGAATATTAACTGGCAATGGTATGATTTGATCGACAACAACGGAAATCTTGACACAATGGCTTCCAACTTCAATGATTTGGAAAAAATCAGTAACACGCTGCTTCTGGTCGTGACCGGAGCAAGCTTTGTGATCCTGTTTTTGATTTTTATTTTCTGGATCAGGAACAGAACAAATGAGATTGGCATACTTCTGTCCATTGGAATTGCAAAGGGAAAGATATTTTTGCAGATTTTAACCGAAGCTGTTCTGATCGGCGTTTTGGCGCTTGCATTTTCGTTCCTGCTTGCTCCGGCAGTTTCCAATGCCGCTGCTGATTATCTGGTGGGTCAGCAGGCACAACAGGCCTAATTGCAGGATGAAATGGATACGGGCAAAGTTGCCACCGATTATCAGGCGCCGGAACTTACCGTCACGGATGTAGAAACAGAGATTACCTCTACTATGCTGCTTGCAGATAGTCTTAGCGTAGGTGTCTTGATTGTTTTATCTACAGGTGCGGCAAGCGTCCTGATTTTCCGCAAGAACCCGAAAGATATTTTAAGCGAAATGAGTTAGGAGGAATGGAAATGATTTTAGAGGCGAAAAATGTCTTATATTCTTATAAATCGAAGCGGGATAAAATAATTCTAAAAAATGTATCTGCCACTTTTGAGGAAGCTACGTTCTATGCGATTGTCGGTTCCAGTGGTTCAGGAAAAACCACATTTCTTTCCCTTTTGGCGGGCTTGGATAACCCGGTATCAGGAACCATTCTTTATAATGGAGAGGATATTCGTAAAAAGGGGCTGAATTATCACCGGAGGCACGATATCTCTCTTGTTTTTCAGAACTACAACCTGATCGATTATTTGACAACGGAAGAAAATGTGAAGCTAGGTGGAAAGAAAGATGCAGAGAAGCTATTACAGGAAGTCAGTATTCCAAGGGAAGACTGGAAGCGGAATGTGCTGCAGCTTTCCGGTGGCCAGCAGCAGCGTGTGGCGATTGCCCGTGCTTTGGCAAGTGAAGCCAAGGTGCTCTTAGCGGATGAACCCACTGGAAATTTGGACGAGGATACGGCAGGGGAAATTATTGAATTGCTAAAGAAAACTGCACACGAATTGGGAAAAAGTGTAATTGTGGTGACTCATAGTAAACTACTTGCAGAAGAGGCAGATAAAATTTATGAAATAAAGAATGGCAAATTGTGTACAGAGTAAGGGCTGCAATCTATATGAACCCGTTAGAAAAAGTTATTTGATTGGAGATGGGAATATAGGATATATTTTACTCGCAGAATTTGATGATACAGAAAAGGCTATTTTAAATGAAATTATGGCTGTATTAAAAAGATATTCTGCTAAGTATAAATGTGAGGAAGAGAACATAAGAAAGATCGTTTTTCGTGGGCTTGTTATTTATCCAGATCAGCGGAGGATATTAGCAGCGGAGAATGAAGTATTTCTATCACATTATGAGTTTGATATCTTACTGCTTCTTGTAAATCATCCAGGCTGGGTATTTACCAAAGAACAGATCTATGAAGCAGTCTGGGATGACATCCCTGTAAGTGTGGATGCCAAGGTTGAGTGTATGATTTACAGCATCCGGAAGAAGTTTCGGGAGTATACTGACAGGCAATACATTCGGACTGTCTGGGGTGTAGGCTACAAATTCGATCCGGAAACATAGAAAGGAGCCGTCCGTGAGGGCGGCTCCAAGTCATTTGTTATTTGCTTTTCTTCTTCGGACACCATGCCGGAGAGGTCTTTAGCGGAACCTCATCGGACCAGGCCTTTCCATAATCCAGGAATCCTGGATCTTTCGACATTCTATGTTCCTGAAAATAATCAAAAATATAATGCTGATCCGGATGCTTACAGCGAAAAGATGCCCGGCTGTTACCGTAGGGACGAAAGGAATTGCAAAATTCACATTCACTGCATTTTATCTTTTCTTTCATATTCGATTACCTCATTATTCTATTCGGATTGCCTGAGTACATAAGAGCTTGCGCCACGCTGATCTGAAATGTCTCTTCAAACCAGTGCCAGATTTCTTCCCGGTGTGTTCCAGCTGAAAATCCGTGCCAGGCTTGCTCAATACATTCTGTTTCCGGGTTCATAGGGATGTCTCCAAATTCCGTCCAGAGACGCCGGATGCTGTCCGGCAGGTACAGGATGGTAAGGGTAAAGCAAGACTCGGAAAACAGGGGCATAAGGATACGGCTGTAGACTGTCTCCCAGTCGCCACCTGCAAGCCCGCATCCCAGATAACCGGGAATGGCAACCTGCGACAATTCCCGCTGTGCTGCCAGGAACATCATGGCAGTCAGGCTCTGTCTCAGTGCTGCATAATCGGTATCTAATCCTCTGCCTGTGGGAATATTCTCGGCAAACAGATGTGCCACATACTGAGTGGCGCCGGTATCCATCCGCAGCATCAAAGAGCAGGATCCTAGAAGTTCCTCTTTATTCTTCCTGCAAATCTGCTGGTATGTCCGATACTGTTCTGCTGTCAAAATACGATGCCGGATCTGCCTGGCTACGCCTGCCCCCATGATACCCAGGCAGTTGACCTGGTGGGCGATAATGGCAGCATCAGAACGAAGCAGATTCCCTTTCCTTTCTTTGATCATAGATTTTCCTCCATTTGTTCTTAAAGATATTCATAGGTTACGTTTTGGCTCTGGCACCATTCTTCCACCAGATTCAGGTTTAGCGGGCTGTGTGTTGGGTGCTTGGAGATCCAAACCGAAGGGTTAGGGCTGTGATACCATAAATCTTCCGGAGCCGGCCCTTGCGTATCCTCGAACAGAAGGACAGCAGGACGCTCCAGAAATTCTTTCTGCCGTGCGGATAACCCTTCCTTCTCCCGGTAACGGAGCCGGTAGCCGAGCTGGCACTGACTGTATTTGCAGCGTTGGAGCTGGACCTGGATACAGGGATGAATAGAAATTCCCCCGTTATCCATATAGGCCAGATAACCGGGCTTGGACCGATTGACCTGCTCAAAAGGGATATTGTCATGGTTCTGAACTGGCAGCATGGCGTTTTCCTTCTGAAATGCTATTTGAGAAAAACCAAATGTATCACAGAAATAGAAACGGCTTTCTCCCGGTGAGTGCTGTATTTCCAGAATGTCAGAGACTGACATGGAATGTCCGGTGAAACCTATCTTTTCCAAATAGTGGGCATCCGCTTCATCTTTGCGGTTGAATATCCGGTAGATTTCTTCCAATGTGGCGACTTCCGTTTCTCCGCAGAATACGGATTCATAAATTTCCGCAGGCGGGGATGGATACCCGACTTTTTGAAAATAGGAAAGCGGCATAAACATCAACCTGTCCTGATCCAATTCCGGGATGATCTGATAGATCGTAATTCTCATAAGGTATTGTCCTCCTTTGCAAAAGAAGGACCTCCCTGGCAGGAAGATCCTTCGTAATCATTATGGTTATTCGTTACACAATTCTTTTTCATAGTTCAGGAGCTGCTCCCAGGTCAGCCATTCCGGTTTCCCGTCTGAAGGTAACCCCTCCCATAACTCTTTCATGCGATTAATGTGCTGTTGTGGATTGCTCTCAGATAAGATGGTAACACTTCGGTTCCCGTAACCGAGAAAATATTCACAGTCACTCTGCATCCGGCTTAGCATCATATACTGGAACTCATACGGGTTTCTTCGGAACGGTTCTGACTCAAAGGTATATTCCTGCTGGATGTGAGATACTGGCTCCCCATCCAGGTCATTCCTTGTAGTAGAATACAAGTCCGGGGTTTCGGATTTCCCCAGGTTAAGGTCTTTCCAGAACCGTCCGTACTGATCCTCATAAGTTGGACAGTCAAAATCATCTATGCCGATGAATTTCAGCGTTAAGACCGTCTGCTTCTTTTCTTCCATGGTTAATTCACCCCTTCATGCGATTTCATTTTCCATTTCCAAACTCCATTTCAGCTTTTCACGCACGTCCATCAGGATAAGCCCTAACTGATTTTCTCCGTGGCCGTTGACCTTGCCCCAGAAGTAGTCGCCCCAGGTATTGCCTTCTATGAGAAGGCTGTTTCCTGTGGCAAGCAGGGCATCCCGCAGCTCTGGGTTCTGCATGAATTTACACATACAGATTTCATACATCAGGGAAATCTTTACCTTGTCCCAGTCCGGGCGCAACGTGAGTTTCTTTCCACGCTTTTTGGCTTCTGCCGGGTTATGCAGGCGGAAAATAGAGAATTGCTGCTGCTCTTTCGCACAGCTGGTCTTCTGCGCCTGGAAAGCGGCTTCATTATTGGCGTAGGTTTGCCCCATGTAGGTGACAGGAGCCGGATAAAAATTGCTGAGAAATGTGTATTTCCCTGTAAAAGAGGAGATGACATTCCTGTGAGTTTGTTTATGGATAGTTTCTTTCGGTTGATAATTAGATTTCATGCACATTCCTTTCCGCACAAAAAAAAGGAACCGCCTATCCTATAGGTAGTTCCCTTCTTAAACATAGTGCTTAAATATTCAGTTTGTCTGTAATTCTTTTTGTTCCTGTTCTTCATAGAACCGGTCTGCAATATAGCCCGCTGACTCCGCCCAAAGCGTATTCTCGGTATTCTGCAAAGCCTGATACGTCTGGGAATGGTAAAAGGCTCCGGCAGCATCCTGGAAAGAAAGATGGCTCCTTTCCTTGATGATGTCGATCACGTCCCGGATCTGGATACACAGGTTCATCGTGATATCTTTGTTATTGAAAAAATATTTTCCATCCATAGCTTACGAAACCTCCCTTCGGGATTCCAGTGTCAGATGTTCCAGGGCAAGGGGGCGTATGGAAAATCGGATTGAATACTCATACTCATCATTGCCTCCATTTGCCCCTATTATACCCAAAGGAAACGGGATGTTCAACGCAAAAAACAAGCGTATCTGCCCTTTCCATACTGCCAGACAAGTAATTTTTGGAGAAGCTGCTTGTCAGGCAGCTTCCCCAAGTGGATCATGTACAATCTTATGCAATCATTGCTAAAAACTCTGCTTCTGACAGAATGGTTATGCCTAAA
>OLVT01002151.1_pt1 | contig 14261 bp, 10 predicted proteins | sample 1673241 | NCBI WGS metagenome assembly OLVT01 (sample SAMEA3178936, study PRJEB25190) | human gut metagenome | biome: human gut; feature: human-associated habitat; material: faeces | place: Austria | collected 2013 | reverse complement strand
CGCATAATATTGCACAGCCAGAGACAGTGCACCATAGTCCTTCGTTCCCGGTCCCACCTGCATACGGTCTGCAACTTCTTTCTGAACCATAACTGTAATACTCTTGATCGGAACATGATTCTCAAAAAGTCCCATAATGATTGGCGTTGTAATGTAATATGGCAGGTTGGCCACAACCTTGATCGGTTTTCCTCCATTTTCCTCTTCTGCAAGCTTTGCAATATCTACTTTCAGAACGTCATTGTTAATAACCCGGGCATTGTCATAATCTGAAAGCGTATCTTCCAGAATCGGAATCAGTGCCTTGTCAATCTCAACTGCAACAACTTTTCTCGCTGCACATGCCAGATACTGTGTCATCGTTCCGATTCCCGGTCCGATTTCCAATACAAAATCATCTTTTGTAATCTCTGCTGCCGCAATAATTTTGTCCAGTACATGTGTATCGATCAGAAAGTTCTGACCGAACTTTTTCTGGAATACGAAATTATATTTCTGTAATACTTCTATCGTATTCTGTGGATTTCCAAGTGTTGGTTCTTTCATCTCATCTCTCCATTTCTTATAATTGATATAAATCCCTTGCATTCTTCTCTGTCTGTTCGATCACCTGCTCCGCAGAAATGCCTTTTAGCTCTGCGATCGCTTCTACAACATATGGCAGGTACAAGGACGAATTTCTCTTCCCTCTGAACGGTGTCGGTGCCAGATACGGACAGTCTGTCTCAAGAACAATTGACTCCAGTGAAATTTCTTCTACAATCTCTTTTAACTTCTTTGAGTTCTTGAATGTCACAACACCGCCGACTCCGATGTAATATCCCATCTTTACATATTCTCGCGCCATCTCAAGGCTGTAAGAATAACAGTGTATCACACCTTTGAGTCCTTTTCCATGTTCTTTCATAATTTCCATCGTATCAGCTGCCGCCTCACGGCTATGGATCATCACAGGTTTGTTCATCTCTCGCGCAAGATCCAGCTGTCTGATGAACCAATGTTTCTGCAGATCATGCCCTTCTTTATCCCAATAATAATCAAGTCCGATCTCGCCAACCGCAACGATCTTTTCTTTCTTTAATAATTCTCTCATTCGAGCGAAATTCTCTTCATTCAGTGCACCGACTTCGTCCGGATGTACACCTACTGATCCATATATAAATGAATATTTCTCCGCGAGTTCTACTATCTTATCCCAGGACTCTACTGTCGCCGCTGCATCCACAATTGTTCCAACGCCGCCTGCTGCCATACTGCTTAGTAGCTCATCTCTGTCTGTGTCAAACTGCTCATCATCATAATGCGCATGTGTATCAAATATCATTTTATTTACCGCCTATTTTCAATATTTCCAGTCTTATGCTTTAGTTTAACACATGTTAGCTCTAAAATACAACTATGAGAAACTCGCTCCGCGAGTTTCTCAAGTTATCGCGGCAGTCGCCAAAGGTCTCGTGCAAGCACGGACTTTGGCTCGTTGCTCGCGTAAATAAGAACAAAGCAGCGAGGTACAGGTCATTTCCCATATCTCGCCGCTTTTCTTTCATTTTATCATATTTAATGATTGACTAATGATTTCTATAGTAATTGATCAGACATCCGTCAAGAATGATCTCACGCTCTGCGTCTGTCAGATCTCCCAGCTTAAGATTCAGTTCTTTGAGTTCATCACCTACAACATAAGCTTTGATCACATCCGCTTTCTCTTCTACTGCTTTTCTCACATTAGGAACAAAGATGTAATCTCCGTTCTTGAAGGAAAGTGCTTCATGATCTTCTTCTGTCAGGAATGGGAGCATTCCCCAGTTGATCAGGTTTGAACGATAACGCTTTGTTGCATACTCTGTTGCGATGTTTGCCCATCCGCCAAGTACTTTCTGACAGGAAGCTGCCTGCTCACGAGCAGATCCGTCTCCTGGTTTTACTGCGAAGATTGTACTTCCGACACCAAGGTTACCCTTGCCAACTTCCGGATATGTCTCGTGGATCTTATCCATCACCGGTTTCAGTTCTGCAAGAGCATCTACCGGACATTCATCTGCTTCAATTGCTTTCTGAGCTTTCTGTACTTCTTTCGCACGTCCGACATATGCAGGGTCTTTTCTTGAAAGAGCGAACTCTGCAAGTCCCAGCGGGTTAGAACGGTAGGAAGATGTCTCTCCGGACGGAATCAGCTCATCTGTTGTTGTAACAGGATCATGGATCTCAGATACAACCTTCACAAGCAGGTTCTGTGGAAGTGCTGACATTGCCGGCCAGTCCTTAATGTTTGGTCCAAATTTAATCTCAACGTTTGGATCAGCAACGCCCTTGCTGTCAAATACACGATTTGCATAAATGTTCTTATCAAAGTGATATTTCTGTCCTTTGTACTCTACATCCATTGCTGTCGCCGGTGTTAAGAATCCTTTGTTTGCTGCTGTTGCTGCGATAGAACGAGCATCCATCAGTGCTACAGAAGAGATCTGTCCATTCTGCAGCTTACTTCCTTCACGGTTCGGGAAGTTTCTTGTTGTATGACGGATAGAGAATGCGTTATTCGCCGGAGTATCTCCTGCTCCGAAGCACGGTCCACAGAATGCTGTCTTCACAACAGTTCCTGCTTCCATAAGATCTGCAATTGCACCATTCTTAACAAGTTCCATATAAATCGGTGTACTTGCCGGGTAAACGCTGAATGTAAATTCATCTGCTCCGATGTTCTTTCCTTTGATGATATCTGCAGCTGCACAGATATTTTCAAATCCACCACCTGCACATCCTGCGATGATTCCCTGCTCTACATAGAACTTACCGTTTCTGATCTTATCCTGCAGAGAGTAATCAACTGCACCGTCAAGACTTACAAGTGCTTTCTGCTCTACATCATGAAGGATGTCTGCCAGATTTGCGTTCAGTTCATCAATTGTATAAACATTGCTTGGGTGGAACGGCATTGCGATCATTGGCTTGATCTCGCTTAAGTTCACATAAACCATACCATCATAATATGTAACTGCTCCAGGATTCAGTTCTTTGTAATCTTCACTTCTTCCGTGAATATCATAGAACTCCTGAATCTTCTCATCTGTTTTCCAGATAGAAGACAGACAAGTTGTCTCTGTTGTCATAACGTCGATTCCGATACGGAAATCTGCACTAAGCTTGCTGACTCCAGGTCCAACAAACTCCATAACCTTGTTATTCACATAGCCGTTCTTGAATGTAGCTCCGATGATTGCAAGAGCAACGTCCTGCGGTCCTACACCTTTCATCGGCTCTCCGTCTAAGTAGATTCCGATCACGCCCGGCATCTTAATATCATAAGTCTTGTTCAGAAGCTGTTTCACAAGCTCCGGTCCACCTTCACCCATAGCCATCGTTCCGAGTGCTCCGTAACGTGTATGGCTGTCAGATCCAAGGATCATCTTTCCTCCGCCTGCAAGCATCTCACGGGCAAACTGATGGATAACTGCCTGATGCGGTGGTACATACATACCGCCGTACTTCTTCGCACAAGTTAGTCCAAACATATGATCATCTTCGTTGATTGTTCCACCAACTGCACAAAGACTGTTATGACAATTTGTAAGTACATACGGCATCGGGAACTTCTCAAGTCCTGACGCACGTGCTGTCTGGATAATTCCAACAAATGTAATGTCATGGGATGTCAGCTTATCAAAACGGATCTGCAGACGCTCCATGTTCTCGGATGTATTGTGTGCCTTTAAAATACCATATGCCATTGTGTTCTGAGCGGCTTCTTCCTTCGTCAGCGGAACCTGCACATTTCCTGTGTCTTCTACTATCTCAGTTCCATTGAGAAGATATACGCCATTCTCGTACAATTTAATCATGTAAAGACCTCCTTCAATCTGATCTATAGTTTTGAAATAACTGCTACCATATTAACATATTTCAGTGTTTCGGTAAATCTAAATTTTCGCAATTCAGCATTGTAACTCAATAAAGTGCAATTTTTACTGATTTTTTAGATAGAAAGCGGAAATCTCATCTCAATAATAAACTCATTTTTCTCTGTCTTTGCGCTGATTTCTCCATTCATACGTTTCACAAGTTCCTTTGCAATAGATAGTCCCAATCCGGTAGATGTTTTGCTCCTTGCCACATCCGCTTTATAAAATCTGTCAAATACATGTTCTATATCAATCTGCTCCGAATGTATCACCTGATTCCTGATTCGCAATACTGCTTGCTCCTGCTTACGCTCTAACACAATACTTATCTTCTTTTCTCCATGATCCAGGCCATTTTTAATTACATTCTGAATAACACGGTGGAGTCCTTGTTTATTTCCGGCTATAGATAGCAGTTCTTCTGTAATCTGAATATCCGGCTGGATTCCCCTTCTTACCCAGTCATCATAATAGGAAAACACCGTTTCTTTCAGAATCCGGTTGATACAGCAAGGCGTCAGTTCCAGACTATAGGATTCATTTTTTAACTTTGTGAACATGAAAAGTTCTTCCAGCATTTCATTCAGACTGTGTATTCTTTCATGAATAATATTCAGATAACGTCTCTGGTCTTCGACATTTTCGCATTCTTCCATAAACTGAAAATATCCATCCAGAGATGTCAGCGGTGTCCGGATATCATGGGAAAGGTTCGTATAAGTATCCGCGATCAAAGCTTCTTTCTCCTGATAACGCTGCTTCTCTTTTCTTTGTAATTCCAGAAGTTCATTCAATCTGTCTGAAAGCGTTCCGATTCCACCCAAATCAAACTCGCGTTGAATCAACATGTTACTGTCATGTTTCATCAAGAACGCCAATTGGCGGCAGATGTCCTTCACCTGCCGCTGATATTTCCACATAATAATAAATTGTAAAATGATAATTCCTGCTAATATTCCAATTACGATATACATCCGCTAAATATCCCTCTTTTGAAAAACAGCACTGCTTGCAGCTATCATTATGACAGCAAACACAATCGCTACGCCGAATGCTGTCAGACACTCATTTCCACTTGGATTCATAGAAAGCAGTGATAATTTCCCGGTTATCGTATACTTATAAATCTGGAAATTCTGGATTCCCATTTTCCGAACAGCACTGTTTATCAATCCGTATACGATACTCATTATATTCATTGTAAGACAAATCGCGATGACCATGCTGATCACATTACTTTTCAGAATAATTGCAATCGCCATGCAGATCAACACGAGTGTATAATGAAGTGCCAGCTCCGTCAGGAAATAAGACAGAACAGCTTTTGAACTTCCCCACGTCAATTCTTTGAATACTATATAGTTCGCAGCTCCCTGGAGTAAGAATGCACCTGCCATTGTCAGCACCGTAAAGACCGCCAACACAATGGATCTGGAAAAAATCAGTGTTCCTCTTTTTTGAACCTGGCCGCCAATATTTTTAATATAACCGCTTCCAATATCCGCTGTTGAAAACATCACAGCAAAAATCACCAGAAACAACACATAAAATTTTCCCTGAGAATTTGCAAAGAAAATGTCATACACCGTAACCTTTTCTCCCGGTTCTGTCGGCAGTGTCACCATCATTCCTACATTAATATTCTCTGCAGTCGGTTCCGCAAACTGCTCCTGCCGCACGGTATCTTCTTTACTTAATGAATCATAATCTGTTTTACACATAAATGTTGTAAACAGTACTGACACAGCCAGCACGATCCATACTACATACATACTTTTGGTCCGAAACATCCGGTACAAATCCATTTTTATCATATTAAGCATGACTGGCACCTCCTGTCAGATTCAGAAAATAAGTTTCCAGTTCTTCACTTGTTATAGAAATCCCTTTTACCGGAATTCCCGCCTTCGCAAGTTCCATATTCAACGCTGCGCTTTCATTCAGACGTTCGAAAATGTGAATATGTTCTTTGTCTGTTACCTGATAATTCGTGAATCCCATAGCATCCAGCACCGGAATTGCCAGCTTCGGATCAGCCAGTGTTAATTCCATCCGCTCACTGCATCTTCGCATTAATTCTTCTCTTGTAAGCTCCTGCAATAAACTTCCATTGTGAATAATTCCATAATCGGTAGCAATCTTCGATAATTCCTCCAGTATATGACTGGAAATGCAGATCGTCATATTCCTCTCTTTCTGAAGCCTCTGAATCGTGTCCCGGATCTCAGCAATTCCCTGTGGATCCAACCCATTGATCGGTTCATCAAGGATTAACAGATCCGGTTCTCCAACCAACGCAAGACCAATTCCCAGACGCTGTTTCATTCCAAGAGAAAAGTGTTTTGTCTTTTTCCGTCCCACATGCTCCAAACCTACTGTTTTCAATATCTCTTCAATGTAACCTGCTTTCTTTATCCCAAACAGCTTACATTTGATATTCAGATTTTCATATGCGGTCATATTTCCATATAATCCCGGTGCTTCAATCAGACATCCCACACGGGAGCGGACTTTCTGTAAATCCTTTCCCTTGTATCCGAAGATCTCAATCTCTCCACTCGTTGGCCTGGAAAGTCCACTGATCATCTTCAGGCAAGTCGTCTTCCCTGCTCCATTTCGTCCGATAAATCCATAGATAGCGCCCTTTTTAATATGCATACTGACACTGTCCACAGCTTTATGATGTCCATACCGCTTCGTCAGTCCTCGTATTTCCAATAACATCTCACTCAAATTTTTCATCTCCTTTTTCTTATCTGCATTTATCATAAAAGATGAATCCTAATCAAACGCAAATAAATAGTAAAAAAAGAGTAAAGATTACGCATGAAGACGATAACCGATTCCCCATACTGTCTCAATGTATTCCTCCGAAGTCACTTGTTTGATCTTCTTGCGGATGTTGCTGATATGTACGTCCAATGTCTTCGTCTCACCCATATAAGGTTCGTCCCAGGCATATTCGAAAATATCCTCTTTACTGAAAACCTGTTTTGGATTCCTGAGCAGTAATTCTAAAATCGCAAACTCCTGTTTTGTGATCTTCGGAAGTATCTTTCCAGCAATTTCAACCTGAAATGTATCTCTGTTTAATAGCATATCTTTAAATGAAAGCGTATGCTGTTCCTCTGCTTCCTTTTCTTCTTTATGACGGAGTTGTACCTGAACTCTTGCCAGCACTTCCCTGATTTCAAATGGTTTCGTTATATAATCATCCGCTCCGCTCGTTAAAACCTCTACCTTTTCATCCAGGCTGTCTTTTGCAGTCAACACAATAACCGGAAGGTTTCCCTTTTTCCGTATTTCCTCCAGAACTGCCTCACCTGGAATTCCGGGCAGCATCAGATCCAGCAGCACGAGTGCATAACCGTGCTCCTGCATATTTAAAAGCAGCTTTGCTTCGGTCCCGGAAAATGCCTGCTCACAGGAATAGCCTTCTTTGGATAATGCCTCCTGAAGCAAGTTATTAATATTTGTATCGTCTTCTACAATCAGTATTTTCTGCATGATATTGCTCCTTTATCTTCCTCAATCGGCCATGATTTTCTGAGTGCTGCATAAGAAATCAGGAAGTTTGCAAGCCATCCGGCCGGTACTGCAAGCCAGACAAATGCAATTCCGAACCGCGGTGCACAAATCAAAGCGACAGACAAACGGATCGCAAGATTTACCATATTCGCAATGAGAAACGGACGCATGATTCCAAGTCCGCGAAGAACACCATCGGTTGCCATCTTAATACCCATGAAGATGAAAAAATACCCCAGCCATCTCATATAATCACCGGATACCTGATACGCTAAAGCTGTTCCATCTTTTCCAAGGAATAAGGAAGAAATCTGATTGTGCAGTGATTCAATAACCAGAAAAGCAAGGACTGCAAAACATAGATCCAACACCAGTGCCGCATGATAGCCTTTTTTGAGCCGTTCGATTTTCTTTGCACCAAGATTCTGAGATATATACGGCGAAATCGCATTGCCGATGGATACAAAAATCAGTGAAAAAACATTTTCCACTCGCATCGTTGCTGAATAACCTGCGAGTGCCTGTGTACCAAATGGATTTACAACTGCCTGTACGATCATCATACCAATCGACACTGTAGACTGCTGGAGAACTGACGGTATGGCAATTTGAAGCATCGAATATAACTCCTGTCCGTCAAACCATTCAAACTGACATTTATACCGTCTCATTCTATAAAGGAAAATCAGAAATGAAAAGACCGCGGAAATCCCCTGTGCAATAAGCGTTGCCAGAGCCGCACCAAACACGCCGAGACCAAGTCCGGCTACCATCCAAAGATCCATAAAAATATTTAATACAGATGAAAAAATCAGAAGAACCAATGGAATTCTGGATTCACCGATGGAAGTAAACATCGTTGAGAAGATGTTGTACATAAACAGAAATGGGAATCCCACAAAATAAACCCGCAGATATAGCACTGCTTCATTCAGTATATCAGGAGGTGTTTGTAATAAACTCATCATTGAATGTGAAAAGCAAAAACCAAAGATTCCAAGTAGTATGCTCAGGACTAAAAAGCTGATCAGTGATGTCGACACAATTGTTTTCATTTTACCATAATCTCTGGCTCCAAAATAACGGCTTACGAGTACACCTGCGCCTACACCGGCGCCCAGAGCTACACAAATGAAAACATTCGTAAGTGCAGCACAGGCACCGACAGCCGCAAGTGCCGAAGAACCAACAAACTGACCGACAATGATCGAATCAGCCATATTATATATCTGCTGAAAAAAACTGCCTAAGATCATGGGCATTGCAAAAACAGTTAACGCTTTCAGGGGCGCATCTGTGATTAGATATTCATCTTTTGACATGATCATACTTCTCCTAAAATTCCAGGTTATAAGTTCATACAAAATACATTAGTACTTATCTTTGGAATTGTCAAACATTTCCCTGTAGCCTCAATCAAAATCTCTGGTAATATTTGTAAGCCATTTCTTTCTGAAATAGTGAATAAATACCACGGGCATTTTCTCGAACTCATCTAAAGTCATTACAAAGTAAACCCAGACAGGCGGTAATTTAAAAACATATGCTGCAAGGAAAGTTGCCGGAACTGCAACAAGCCACATAAATATGGAATCTACGATCATCCCAAATCTGGAATCTCCGCCACCTCTGAAACAACCGCATATAAGGCAGGTATTAATCCCTTCTCCCACAAGACGCCAGGTTGTCATAATTATAAAAATGCTAAGATAAGAAAGGGCAGTCTCGGTCAATTTATCCCGATAGAAGTCCAGTATCAGAGGACGAATCGCCAGAATAATAACGCATCCGATCAGACTTACAGCAAGTGTTATCCTAAGCATCCGTTTCCCGTATTCTCCGGCTGTATCAATTTGATCTTTCCCTAACTCCTGGCTGATAATAATAGTCGTAGCATTTGCAAAACCGCGGCAGGCAATAGCACCAATATTTACCACCATAACAGCAACCGCATTTGCGGCAACCATATCATCTCCGATATGCCCAAGAATTGCTGCAAATGCTGAAGTGGCAAAACTCCAGACAACATCATTTATCACGGCTGGAGTGGCAATTTTCATAAAGTCCTGAAACAAAATGCCTGATTTCGCAAAGAAATGTTTTATCCTGAATCTGACATCTGAACTGTTTAAGGAATAAATAAGACAGATCAATACTTCTGTGATTCTGGCAATCACAGTACCAAGTGCAACACCTGTAACGCCAAGCTTTGGAAATCCAAACAGACCAAAGATAAATGTGGCATTACAAAGTACATTGACACAAAGAGAAACAATGTACGTAATAGAAGGCAGCATTATTTTTCCAATACTTCGAAGAGCGCTCATAAAAACCTGTGAGAACCCCATAAACATAAATGAAAATGAAATCACCTTCAAATACTCACTTCCGGCAGCAATCGTATCCGGACTGTTTGTGAAAATCTTCATAACCGTAACCGGCATAGTAAAGGAAATAACGAAAAATATAAGCGAGACGATCAGTGAAATCCGTTCCGCCAGACCGAGAATCTTTTCTACTGTCTTTTTATCCCCTTTTCCCCAGTACTGGGCACACAGAACCGAAGTTCCTGTAGCCATACCGTAATATAAGCAGAACAGAATAAACGTATACTGGTTCGCAAGTGATGAAGCTGACATCGCCGTCTGGCTTACGTATCCAAGCATTACCGTATCGGCAATGTTTACCAATGTTCCAATCAAATTTTGAATCATGATCGGAAAGGCTAATTTTGATGCGTATTTTAAGAAATCTTTTTTATTTAACATACAACTGTTCTTCCTAAATTCTATAAATGTTTAATCTACAGTACTGTTTTTGCAGCATCAGCAGTCTTCCTCTTCTCCGTAGTGTTTGCTCAAAGAGAATCCTCTTCCTCGTACCTCTGTAACTCTGCTGATGATCATAAATGCCTCCGGATCAATCTGTCTGATCAGTTTCTCAACCTGTGGAAGTTCTCGATTAGACACAATACTCAATACAATCTGCGTTTGTTCCTGTTTGTAACCGCCTTCCCCATACAGCATCGTCACGCCTCTGTCTACCTGTGCAAGAATTGCCTGACGTACTTCTTCCACATGTTTGCTGATAATCTTCACTTCTGTCTTGGTATTTCCCATCACTAACACTTTGTCCAACACTGTCGTGTAGATTATTACCAGTAAAATTCCGTATAAAACGCGTTCCGGAGGATTATATAGAATCTGCGGTAACAGAATCAATATATCAAATACATTCAGACTCACTGACACCGGAATCCGAAAATACTTATTCAAAATCAACGGTGGAATATCCATACCTCCGGTAGAAGCTCCTGTTCGAATCACGATACCCAGACCAATCCCGATTCCAAGTCCGGCAAAAATCGTATTCAGCATTGGATTATCCGTAATCACCAGATCACCAAAAATATGATTGGCCGCTTCCAATGCAATTGGATATGTGAAAGAACTGAGAATTGTCGTCAGTGCAAATTTCTTACCAAGAAAAATCACTCCAACTATCAGCATCACAATATTAAATGCTAAGACAAATCCAGAAATTGATGCTCCCGTAAAATGCTTCACTACCAGACCAATACCGGTTGTTCCTCCTGTCATCAGATTCCCCGGTAAAAGAAAAAGTTTGATTACAAACGCATAGAAAACGTTTCCAAAAATGACCTTTGCAACGGTACTTGCCCGCTTTAAATATGCCTTGTCCATAAATCCTCCTATTAGCCATATGATTTTGATTATCCCCAAAAACGTCCGTTAGAGAATCTTCCCTAACAGACGTTTTTCAAAGTATTTCCTAATACAGTGATATTATACTGAGAAATGCGGGCAGTTTCAATAGGATTTTTCAAAGCACAACATATTTAAGATAATACTTTTTTGTATATTTGCGCACCAATAGAAAAACCCGCAGAACCGAAGTCCTGCGGGCATATTTCATTTTAAGTATCGATATTAAATCTATCTAGATATTAATTACTCGATGATTGAAGCAACTGTACCTGATCCTACTGTACGTCCACCTTCACGGATAGCGAAACGAAGACCTTCCTCCATAGCTACTGGATGGATCAGTTCAACTGTCATCTCTACGTTATCTCCAGGCATACACATCTCGATTCCTTCTGGAAGATCGCAAACACCTGTTACGTCTGTTGTTCTGAAGTAGAACTGTGGACGATAGTTGTTGAAGAATGGAGTATGACGTCCACCTTCGTCTTTTGTCAGTACGTAAACCTGGCATGTGAATTTCTTATGGCAGCTTACTGTACCTGGTTTGATAAGAACCTGTCCTCTTTCGATTTCTGTTCTCTGAATACCACGGAGAAGTGCTCCGATGTTATCTCCAGCCTGAGCCTCATCAAGAAGCTTACGGAACATCTCGATTCCTGTTACAACAGTCTTCTTAACGTCCTCGTGGATACCGATGATTTCAACTTCGTCAGATACGTGAAGTGTTCCACGCTCTACTCTACCAGTTGCAACTGTTCCACGTCCTGTGATAGAGAATACGTCCTCTACTGGCATAAGGAATGGCTTGTCTGTAGCACGCTCTGGTGTTGGGATCCATGTATCAACAGCGTCCATGAGTTCCATGATCTTGTCTCCCCACTCTCCGTCTGGATCTTCAAGAGCCTTAAGAGCTGATCCCTGGATGATCGGTGTGTCATCTCCTGGGAAATCATACTCGTTAAGTACTTCACGGATCTCCATCTCTACGAGTTCAAGAAGCTCTTCGTCATCTACCATATCACATTTGTTCATGAATACAACGATGTATGGTACGTTAACCTGACGGGACAGAAGAATATGCTCTTTAGTCTGAGCCATAACTCCGTCTGTTGCAGCTACAACAAGGATAGCTCCGTCCATCTGAGCTGCTCCTGTGATCATGTTCTTAACGTAGTCAGCATGTCCTGGGCAGTCAACGTGTGCGTAGTGACGGTTAGCTGTCTCATACTCAACGTGTGCTGTAGAGATTGTGATTCCACGCTCTCTTTCTTCTGGAGCTTTATCGATGTTCTCGAAATCTACTGCTGCATTACCTTCTACTCTGTGAGAAAGTGTTTTTGTGATAGCAGCTGTAAGAGTTGTTTTACCATGGTCAACGTGTCCGATAGTACCGATATTACAATGCGGTTTTGTTCTTTCAAATTTAGCCTTTGCCATTTTGAATATCCTCCTTAAAAATATAACCCTCAATGGGGCAACCTTGTTTTGGTTTTCTATTTTAAACCTGGCTAAGTTTGATTATATTTCAAACTTAGCCGATTTTCAAGCCTTTTATGATATTTTAGGCATTTTTGTTGGATAATACTTTCTCCTGTACAGACTTCGGTACTGGCTCGTATTTCTCAAAGAACATTGAGTAGTTACCACGTCCCTGTGTTCTGGAACGAAGATCTGTAGAGTATCCAAACATTTCTGACAGAGGAACGTACGCACGTACGATCTTTCCGCCACCGAGATCATCCATACCTTCAATACGTCCACGACGTGAGTTCAGGTCTCCGATGATATCTCCCATATATTCTTCAGGCATTGTAACCTCTACCTTCATGATAGGCTCAAGAAGTACAGGTGCGCCCTGTTTCATAGCATCCTTGAATGCAAGGGAACCAGCGATGTGGAATGCCATCTCACTGGAATCGACTTCATGATAAGATCCGTCGTATACGTTAGCGTAAACACCAACTACAGGGAATCCTCCAAGGATACCAGATTTCATAGCTTCTTCAATACCTTCACCTACTGCCGGGATGTATTCCTTCGGAATAGCTCCACCAACTACAGTAGACTCGAACTTGTATGTCTCCTCACCGTTGACATCCATTGGCTCGAATTTTACTTTACAATGTCCGTACTGTCCACGTCCACCAGACTGTTTTGCATACTTGCTGTCTACATCAACTGCTTTAGTAAACGCCTCTTTGTAAGCAACCTGTGGTGCACCTACATTAGCCTCTACCTTGAATTCACGAAGCAGACGGTCTACGATAATCTCCAGGTGGAGCTCACCCATACCGGCGATGATCGTCTGACCTGTTTCCTGATCTGTATGAGCACGGAATGTCGGGTCTTCTTCTGCAAGTTTTGCTAAAGATTCACCTAATTTACCCTGAGAAGCTTTTGTCTTTGGTTCAATAGCTAACTCGATAACCGGCTCTGGGAATTCCATAGACTCAAGGATTACCGGGTGCTGCTCGTCACAGATTGTATCTCCAGTTGTAGAAAACTTAAATCCGATCGCTGCTGCGATATCTCCTGAGTATACTTTGTCAAGCTCTTCTCTCTTATTTGCATGCATCTGTAAGATACGTCCAACACGTTCTTTCTTACCTTTTGTTGCATTTAATACGTAAGAACCTGAGTTCATTGTTCCAGAGTAAACTCTGAAGTATGCTAACTTACCTACGAATGGGTCAGTCATAATCTTGAATACTAATGCTGAGAACGGTTCTTCATCAGATGATTCTCTTACAACATCGTTTCCGTCTTCATCAATACCCTGGATAGCAGGTACGTCAAGTGGTGAAGGCATGAATTCGATAACTGCATCAAGAAGTTTCTGAACACCTTTGTTTCTGTAAGCAGTACCACAGCATACCGGAACAGCATCACAGTTACATGTTCCTTTTCTTAAAGCTGCTTTTAATGCTTCTGTTGAAGGTTCTTCTCCTTCCAGGTATTCCATCATTAAGTCATCATCTAATTCACAGATTTTCTCAACTAATTCTGTACGGTAAAGCTCTGCATCTTCTTTCATATCTTCCGGGATATCTGTGATGGAAATATCATCACCTTTATCATCGTTGTAGATATATGCTTTCATTTCGAA
>OLVT01002149.1_pt1 | contig 14273 bp, 10 predicted proteins | sample 1673241 | NCBI WGS metagenome assembly OLVT01 (sample SAMEA3178936, study PRJEB25190) | human gut metagenome | biome: human gut; feature: human-associated habitat; material: faeces | place: Austria | collected 2013 | reverse complement strand
CTCCGTCACCGGGAAGAAAAAGCCGTATCGACGACCCTCGTGCAGAATAAGACCCAGAAACTCAAGCTCTACCAGCTCGCCTTTCTCGTCCTGGAACGTCAGCGTGATGCCCTCTTCTGTAGGCGGGCAAAAATTCGGGGCGCTTCCTTGACGCATAACAACTCCTTCTTATCGGCCGCAAGGTGCACCCTGGGCCAAATTAAACCTCAGCACATGGCGCAATACGCGCAGTAGCAGCGTATCACATCACCTATACGCATGTTGTTTACATGCCCGATAGCGACACCGGTAATCCTCGGAACTAAAGATATCTATTAGAAAGCACCCTGAGCGTTCCAGCGACAAACAACAACGCATGGTTGCACATTCCGGCTTCCGGCAATGTAAGCTGAATCAAAAATCGCTCATGTATGTGATTTAATGGCGACAGTCCGACAGCCTTTAATTATTCGCATCGCAGTGACCTGGGCAAATGCTCTTGCTATCATGCCATCAACTTGCTGCTACAGAGTTAAATCACATACATGAGCGATTTTTCAACTTGCAGACTTGCTGAATGAGAAACATTCGTAGCGCAAACGTAGAAAAAGAGCCTCAATCGGCTCGATTGAGGCTCTTTTTGCAATGACAGGTTACTTAAACGCTAGCCTTGCACTTTCTTGTGCTTCTTTTTGTTCTTGGAACCACCGTGATTGGCCGGCTTGGTTGCGGGCGCTTGCGCGGAAGCGGTTGCGGGCTGCTGGGCAGCTGCGTTTGCGCTCGTGTTTGCGCTCGTGTTCGCGCTTGCGGCCTGCGTATCAGCAGCGGCACCTGCGGCAACACCGGCGGCCGGCGCGCTTGCGCCTGCGGTTGCCGTGGCAGCAGCGGCTTGCGGCAGGCGGTTCAGGAACCAGCGCTGGATTTCCGTACCGTACTTCTTCTGCAGCTTCGCGAACTGCGGCTCGCGCGTCTTCCACATCACGTAGATGGGCGTTGCGATGGCGTAGGACGAGTAGCAGCCGCACACCAGGCCCACGGTCATGGCCAGAGCGAAGTCGCGCAGCGTTTCGCCGCCGAAGATGAGCATGGCGGCAACGGGGATAAGCGAGGTGATGGAGGTGTTGAGCGAACGCACCAGAACCTCGTTGACGGAGTGGTTCGCCATAGTGGCGAACGTGCACTTCGGCGAATCGTCCTTCATGTTCTCATTGATGCGATGGAACACGACCACCGTGTCGTAGAGCGAGTAGCCCAGAATGGTGAGCAGCGCGGCGATGGTGTTCGGCGTGACCTCGCGGCCCACGAGCACGTACACGCCCAGCACGATGACCAGGTCGTGCAGCAAGGCGATAACCGCCGACACGCCCATCTTCGGATCGCGGAAGCGCACCGAGATGTAGGCGATGATGAGCAGCAGCGACACGAAGAACGCGATGCAGGAGCTTTGGATGACGCTGGCGCCCCAGTCCGGGCCGATGGTGGTCACCTCGAAGCTTTCCGCATCCCAACCGAACTGGTCGGCAACCTTGTTGGCCGCCGCAGCTGCGCTTTCCGCCGACGTATCGGTGGTGCGCACAAGGAAGCCCGCCTGGCCGTCGGAATCGGTGGTCTGCACCACGGCGTCGGGCTCGCCGGCATCGGCGAAGGCCGAGCGCACCTGCTCGGTGGTGGCGTCGTTGCCGCCCTGGTGGAACGTCACCGAGGTGCCGCCCACGAACTCGATGCCGAAGTTCACGCCGCGCACGCCGACGAGCGCCACGACCAGCACGACCGCCACGGCCGCGATGGACAGGAACACCTTGCGATAGCCCAGCAGGTTGATATCGAGCTTGATGAAGCGGCCGCGCACGTCATGACGCGAAGACGCGGGCTTCTCGCCCTGGAAGTACGGGGCGGCCTCCTTGCAGTCCTTCACGCCCCAGAAGCCGGGGTGCTTGGCGATGCACTTCGGCGCCAGCAGGCGGATGATGGGTGCCTTGAACAGCAGCATCATGACGATGTCGCAGATGATGCCGAGCGCCAGCGTCAAGCCGAAGCCCTTGACCGAGGCGCTTGCCAGGAAGAACAGCGTGAGCGCCGAGACCATGGTGACCAGGTCGGCATCGATGGACGTGAGGATGCCATGACGCACGCCGGTCACGGAGGCAGCACGGACGCTGCGGCCCATGCGGATCTCCTCGCGGAAGCGCTCAAGAGTAAGGATGGAGGAGTCGGCAGCCATGCCGATGGTCAGCACGACGCCGGCGATGCCTGCCATGGACAGGCTGAACAGGCCGAAGTGCGAAAGCAGGGCCAGGATGCCCAGGTACAGCACGGCGAACACAGCCATGGCCGCCGCGGTGATCAGGCCCAGGCCCTGGTAGAACACCAGCAGGTACAGCATGACCAGCGCAAGGCCAATGGCGGCAACCAGCACGCCGGAGGTCAGCGCGTCCTGGCCGAGCGTCGGGCCGACCACCTGGGACTGCGCGTACTCGAAGCTCACGGGCAGCGAGCCGGACTCGAGCACCGTCTCCATGGAGGAGGCGGCTTCCTTGTCGTAGCCGCCGGTAATGGAGACCTGGCCGCCGGTGATCTCGGACTGCACGGCCGGCGCGGACTGCACTTCGCCGTCAAGGATGATGACGATCTTGCCCTTGGTGCTTGCCAGCTCCTTCGTGGCGTCGGCGAACGCCTTCATGCCCTCGGAATCAAGGGAGATGTTGACCGAATAGTCGGTGCCGGTCTCGGAGGCGCGGCCGATGTCGACCTTCGTGATATTGCTGCCGGTGATCAGCGGCGTGTAGGTGCCCTCCTCCACCGTCAGATGCTCGGTCTTGCCGGAAGGCAGCGTATTGCCGAAGTCGTCGGTGATAGTGCCGCTGGAACCGTACTGGCCGTTCTCGATCTTGGTCTTGACATCCTCATCGGTGAACGAATCCAGGCGCGCGAACTCCAGCTTGCCGGTTTTGCCGATGGTGGACAGCGCCGTCTCCGTATCGGAAAGGCCAGGGATCTGCACGAGGATCTGGTCGGAGCCCTGCAGCTGCACCACGGCCTCGGAGGCGCCGAGCGCGTTGACACGCTGCTCGATGATGGCGCGCGACTTCTCCATATCCTCGGAGGTCACCGCGTCGCCGTCGGTGCTTTTCGCCGACAGCACTACCGACAGGCCGCCTTGGATGTCCAGGCCCTGGTTGATCTTGTCCTGCGGAGGGGTGAACATGAAGATGGACCCCAGCACCAAGACGGTGGTCAGTACCAACAGCCATACGTTGCGGCGGTTGGCGTTGCCGCCCTTCTTCTTGGCCTTGGCGTTTTGCGCTTTCGCCATGCGAGCTTCTCCTAGCCTTGCAAACCATAGGACGGCCCTGCCGGGCCGTCCCTTCCGTGGCAGCGTTGAACGCCGCCATATATACCCTAGCTTACTTATTTTCCCACAATCGAGGAGAATACGAAAGCATCAAGGAGCGGGAATCCGCCCGAGCCTTATATTAGTAATCCTTAGCGGCCGGGCTGTTCATCCATTCTTCGTAGAACTGCTCGTACTCGCCCGCCAGCACGGCCTCGCGGGCACGGCGCATGAGGTCGAGCAGGAAGTGCAGGTTGTGCACCGATAGCAGGATGGCGCCGAGCATCTCGTTCTGCTTCACCAGGTGGCGCAGATAGGCTCGCGTGTAGTTCTGGCACGTCGGGCAGGTGCAGCTGTGGTCAAGCGGCGTGAAGTCACGCGTGAACTTCGCGTTGCGCATGTTCATACGGCCCGTGCTGGAGAACGCCGTGCCCATGCGCGCGGTGCGGGTAGGCAGCACGCAGTCGAACATGTCGACGCCCTCGCGCACGGCGCGCACGAGCGTGGTGGGGTTGCCCACGCCCATCAGGTAGCGCGGACGGTCCTCGGGACATGCGCGGGCCACCTGGCCGAGCGTCTCGAACATGGTCTCGTGGTCCTCGCCCACCGAATAGCCGCCGATGCCGAAGCCGCCGAAGCGGCGGCCGCCCGCGGCCAAGCTCTCGTCCTCGATCTCGCGCAGACGACGGATGCTCTCCAGGCGCAGGTCGAGCTCCATGCCGCCCTGCACGATGCCGAACAGCGTTTGATCAGGGCGTTTGTGCGCCGCCAAGCAGCGACGCGCCCAGTTCGCCGACAGGTCGACGGCGTTGGCCACGAAGCTGCGCTCGGCCGGGTACGGCGTGCACTGATCGAGCTGCATGGCGATGTCGGCGCCGATCTGCTCCTGGATGCGCATGTTGGACTCGGGCGTCCAGCGCACATAGCTTCCGTCGTAGATGCTGCGGAAGGTCAGGCCGTCGGCATCGAGCTTGAGCGTGTCAGCCAGGGAGAACACCTGGAAGCCGCCCGAATCGGTGAGCATGGGGCCATCATAGTTCATGAACTTGTGCACACCGCCGGCCTCTTCCACCAAATCGGCGCCGGGGCGCATGGACAGATGGTAGGTGTTCGCGAGCACCACCTGGCTGTTCAGCTGGTGAAGCTGATCGACCGTGATGCCCTTGACCGTGGCCGACGTGCCAACGGGCATGAACATGGGGGTATGGAAGGTGCCGTGCGCGGTTTCGTACGAAAGCGCGCGGGCATGGCCGCAAGTGGCCTCGATAGTGCAGTCGAACAGGGCCATGGGCTACTCCTCCATCCCGTTGATGACGAAATCGGTGCCGCCGGAGCGGCCCGCCTCCTCAAGCGTTTTCGCGCCGCCGGCCTGGCCGTCGGCGATGCCGCACGCCGCAAGCACGCGTTCACGCGCGGCGGCGGGCACGATGGCGTCGCTGACGCCCTGCGCCGGATCGGCGCATTCGGGCAGGGAACCCACCCAGTCCGCGAACTTCTCCATAGACCCGTGGCGCACGCTGAACACCTCGAAGCCGACAGGGTCGATCAGGAAATCGGTGACCAGAAAGCCCTCGCAGCCCAGCTGGCATGCAGCCAGGTCCTCCTTGGTGTTGTTACCGACCATGAGAACATCGCGGCCTTCGACGCCCGCAGCGGCAAGGTTTTCCGCATAGTAGTCGGGTTTGGGCTTGACGGCGGTGGAGTTCTCGAACGTGGTGATGCGCGAGAACACCGCCGGGTCGATGCCGGCCCAGCGCAGGCGCCACTCCACGGCGCGGCGAGGGAACATCGGCATGGTGGCCAACACCAGCGGATAGCCCTTGGCGGCAAGCTCCTCGATGGCGCGCGCGGCAGCGGGATTCGGCTGAACATCGACGCCCAGCTCGCCGAACTCGTTCTCATAGAAATCGCCGATGGCAGCTTGCAGCGTCTCGGCCGTGACGCCTTCGGGCAAGTCGATGCAGGCCAGGAACTCGGGCCAGAACGACTCGGCGTTCGCGTGGCCGGAATCATTGGTGGCCATGGCGGTGATGCCGCGCTTCATGCCGGCCATGAACTGGTCGGGGGCGATGCCCATGCGCGCGACGTAGCCGCCGAGCGCGCGGAAGTAGCTCTTCATGAAGACGTCGACGTCCATGGGCAGCAGCGTGCCGTCAAGGTCGAAGAAGACGGCGCGGAAGGTTCGTTTCTCCATATATCATGCCTTTCTGCAGATTGCTGCAGGTGGGGATAGTTTTTGTCTGCGTGGTAGTATAGGGGAAGCGCCGCGCCGGCGGCGAAATGCCCATCGAAAAAGGAGTTCGCGAATGAAGTTGTTGCTGCATGCGTGCTGCGGGCCGTGCTCGCTCGAGCCGACGCGCCTGTTGAAGGCCGCGGGGCACGACATCACCATTTACTATGCGAACTCGAACATCCATCCCGCCGAGGAATACGAGCACCGGCTGGCAACGCTGCGCGCTTGGGCCGCGGATGCGGGGTTCGAAGTGCTGGAAGGCCCGTACGACCCGGCAACGTGGGAAGCGTGCGCGGGCCGTATCGGAGACGCCGCAATCGCCGAGGTCGAGCAGGCACGGGCGAAGGCTGACGCGGAAGGCGAGTGCGCCGGCGAACGCGAGGGCGAAATCGATAGCCCGAGCGAAACCTCTAGCAACCGGTCTAAAACGGTTACCGATACGAATCACGGAGCTTCTGCCCCTGCTAGCGCTCTCCTTTCCGCAAGTACCGCGAACAGCGCCACCCCCCGCGCCGCCGTGCTGTCGGTCGATCCCGCACGCAGGGAGGCTCGCTGCCGTGCCTGCTATCGCCTTCGCCTTGAGGAAACCGCGCGGGTAGCCGCAGAACGCGGCTTCGAAGGCATCGGCACCACGCTTTCGGTGAGCCCCTATCAATATACGCAGGTCATTCGCGAGGAAGTCGAGCGCGCCGCGGCGCAAGCCGGGGTCGCGCCCGTGTTCGAGGACTTCCGCCCCTACTACGACGAAGCCACGCGCGAAAGCCGCGAACTGGGAATGTACCGGCAGAACTTCTGCGGCTGCCGCATCAGCGACCTGGAAGCAGCCGCCGAACGCGCCGAGCGCAAGGAGCAGCGCGCCGCTGCAAAAGCCGCCGAACGCGCAGCGCACGCCGACGAGCGAGCGGCCGAGGAAGCTGCACGCGCAGCCCACAAAGCCGAGCGCGCAGCCTACGACAAGAAGCAGGCACGCAAGCGCGCCATCCTGAAAGCCCTGCGCGAACAGGGGAAATAGCAGCTAGACTCCACCTGCCCGACGAATACGCCCCACCCCTGCTGGCACACTGCACCCGCAAACCCAAAACAGCAGACGAAGAGCTTGCGCCTGCATCCCAAAGCAAAGAATCCGGCGTCCTCGCTCGGTTTCCGCATCGCGCTTCGCCCCGAGCAAATAAGAATGCCTTCCGTTTCTCGTTGCCCGAGAAACGGAAGGCATTCGATCAAACCCCTGCAACATAGCCTTTGTATACGACGCTGATTTCGGACGCGTAAGACCCTTTCGCCGGCGGCTTCCCTCTTAAGCGGATGCTAGTGGATGAACATGGCGTCGCCGAACGACAGCATGCGGTAACGCTCCGCGATGGCATGCTGATAGGCGTTCATGATGTTCTCGCGGGTGCTGAACGCGCTCACCAGCATCATGAGCGTGCTGCGCGGCACGTGAAAGTTCGTGACCAGGGCGTCCACCACGTGGAACGTGCTGCCCGGCAGCAGATACAGGCTGGTGGCATCGCGGTCGCGCGCGGTGATGGCGCCGGCGCCGTCGTCGGCCGACGGATCCCAAGCGCTTTCCAAGCTGCGCACGCTGGTGGTGCCCACGGCGATCACGCGGCCGCCGTTGGCGTGCGTACGGTTGATGGCGTCGACCGTCTTCTGCGGCACGGTGTAGAACTCGGTGTGCATCTTATGGGCCAGCGGGTCCTCCTCGTCCACGATGCGGAACGTGTCCAGACCCACCTCAAGCTCGACGGTTTCCCAATCGATGCCCTTCTCGCGCAGGCGCTCGATCAGCTCGGGCGTAAAATGCAGGCCGGCCGTAGGGGCCGCCGCCGAGCTTTCGCGACGCGAATACACCGTTTGGTACAGCTCCTCATCACCAGCATAATGCTTGATGTAAGGCGGCAGCGGCGTATGCCCCACCGCGTGAAGCGCCTCGTCAAGCGAGGGGTACGTGGTGGTCAGACGAGCCACACGCTCGCCGCGCTGAGCGCCCTCGGCCCAGTCGACGATCTCGGCGGACAGCGCAACGTTGCCTTCGCCATCCGTGAAATCCACCACCGCTCCGCTGCCGGGCTTCAAACGCTTGCCCGGACGCACGAGCACCTCCCAGATGGCCTGCTGGTTTTCGCCGGGAACAGGCTGGCCGGGGATATGGGGCACGTCCGCATACGGCTGCGCCTTCGAACCCACAAGCTGGCGAAGCAGGAACACCTCGGACTGCCCGCCTGTGCCACGCTTCGCGCCAAGCAGGCGCGCCGGCAAAACACGCGTTTCGTTGGCAACCAGCAGATCGCCGGGCTCAAGGTAGTCGATGATGTCGCGGAAGATGCGGTCCTCGATCGCGCCGGTTTCGCGGTCCATGACCAGCATGCGGCACGCATCGCGCACCGCCGCCGGCTCCTGCGCGATGAGCTCCTGGGGAAGATCGTAATCGAAATCGCTCGTTTTCATCGAGATGCTCCTTGTCGCACGCCCGACATCCTGCGCCGGGCATATAAAAGGCCGCGCCGCGCGCAGCCGAATAGCTTTCGAACAGGCAGATTATACGCCAGCCAGATGATTTTTCGCGCATGTGCGAAAAGTCCGCATGCACTGCGCAGCAAGCTGACCGTGATTCGCTCTGAAGGAAGAAGCCGCTGCGCACCGCGCATCCTAAAACAGCAACACGGGAACCGTTCTACCTCCCATCCAACGCCGACACCGCCACCGTTGCGACGCAAATAAGCGCGGGGCGAAACCGGTTTCCCGGATTCGCCCCGTGAAGTTCGCTATTCTGGCTTCTGACCAGGCGTTTTAAACGTTGAAAAGAGAAGGCTCCGCTTGCGTCGCGGGCCTAAAACATGCGTCTGACCAGGCGTTTTAAACGTTGAACTTGAAATGCATAACGTCGCCGTCCTGCACCACGTACTCCTTGCCTTCCTGACGCAGCTTGCCGGCGTTGCGGCAACCCAGCTCGCCACCCAACTCCACGTAGTCGGAATACGAAGCGGTTTCCGCCTTGATGAAGCCGCGTTCGAAATCGGAGTGGATGACGCCGGCGGCCTGCGGGGCCTTCGCGCCGATGGGGATGGTCCAAGCGCGCGTTTCCGTTTCGCCACTGGTGAAATAGCTCTGCAAGCCCAGCAGCTTGTAGGCGCTGCGCACCAGGCGCGCCAAGCCGGACTCCTCAAGGCCCATGGCCTCCAGGTACTCCTTCGCCTCGGCGGGATCGAGCTCGGCCAAGTCGGCCTCGACCTTTGCGGAGATCGGCACCGGCTGGCAGCCGTCGATCTCGGCCAAGTCGGCGTCGAGCGCGTCCTCGTCCACATTGGCGATGTAGAGGATGGGCTTCATGGTAAGCAGATGCAGGTCGTAGATGGCGGCCTGCTCGTCCTCGTCCAGGTTCAGCGTGCGGGCGCGATGGCCTTCGTTGAGGCCCTCGAGCACCTTCTTCGCAACCTCGAGCTTCTTCACGCCCGCCTTATCGCGCTTCGCTTCCTTCTCAAGACGCGGGATGGCCTTGTCAAGCGTGCCCATGTCGGCCAGGATCAGCTCGGTCTTGATGGTTTCAACGTCCGAGCTGGGGTTCACGCGGCCGTCGACGTGCACGACGTCCGGGTCGCTGAAGAAGCGCACAACTTCGCAGATGGCATCAGTTTCGCGGATGTTCGCAAGGAATTGGTTGCCCAGGCCCTCGCCCTGGCTGGCGCCCGCCACCAGACCGGCGATGTCGACGAACTCGACCGTTGCGGGAACGATCTTGGCAGGATGGTCGATTTCGGCCAGCTTCTCCAGACGATCGTCGGGAACGGGGACGATGCCGACGTTGGGCTCGATGGTGGCGAAGGGGTAGTTGGCTGCCAAACCGCCCTTGTTCGTGAGGGCCGTGAACAGCGTGGACTTGCCCACGTTGGGCAGACCCACGATACCGATGGAAAGCGACATGCTGAAACTTCCTTAACTAGTGAATACATGTGCTTTCATGATACCGCAAACAACGCCCCGGCGCGATGCCCCGCCGAATGCACGCCCAAACCGCCCAGAGCAACCCCCTTGCAACAGTTGTGTCACAATGCGGCGCAAACGATTGCGCCGCCGCGCGTTTGCCCATACCATCAATAGACGGAAGCCAAAGGCACCGCGCGCACGGGCGCTGCGGGCCATCACAGCGAGAGGGGTTTCTCATGAGCAAGTACGAAGGAACGCAAACCGAGAAGAATCTGCAGGCCGCCTTCGCCGGCGAGTCGCAGGCAACGAACAAGTACACCTATTTCGCATCGGTGGCGAAGAAGGAAGGCTTCGAGCAGATCGCCGAGATCTTCCGCAAAACGTCGGCAAACGAGCAGTACCACGCCAAGATGTGGCTGCGCGAGCTTCAGGGCATCGGCTCCACGGCGGAGAACCTCGAGGATGCCGCAAACGGCGAGAACTTCGAGTGGACTGACATGTACGAAGGCTTCGCGAAGACGGCCGAAGAAGAAGGCTTCCCCGAGCTGGCCGAGAAGTTCCGCCAGGTCGGCGCCATCGAGAAGCATCACGAGGAGCGCTATCGCGCGCTACTGCACAATGTCGAAACCGCCCAGGTGTTCGAGAAGAGCGAGGTCAAGGTGTGGGAGTGCCGCAACTGCGGCCACATCGTCGTAGGCACCAAGGCCCCCGACGTTTGCCCCGTCTGCAACCACCCGCAGGCATACTTCGAGATCAACGCCGAGAATTACTAGGAAACAAGCGCGACGCCGATATCCACCTGAGCTGGGAGAACAACCGCCAGAAGAACGGCGAGCACAGCGTAAGCGGCCGATTTCAATGCATTTAGGATACGCGAAGGATAAGTTGCACGAGGCTGTCCGTCCCGCACAATCCCGCCGAACGCAAAAACGGGGAAAGCAGGAGCTCCTGCTTTCCCCGTTATCGTTTGCATCAAGCCATACAGCTGACAACTAGTCGACGTCGATCTTGAAAACCCAACCGTGCTTGTCCTCCAGCTTGCCATCCTGGATGCCGGTGAGGGTCTCGCGCAGCTGCTTCATGACCGGGCCGATCTCGGTGCAGCCAGCCGGGAAAACGACCTCCTGGTCGGCGCCGTTGACCTTGTTGTCGATCTGGCCAACCGGGCTGATGACGGCCGCGGTGCCGCACAGGCCGCACTCGACGAACTCGCCGCCGGCAACCTCTTCCCACGTGACATAGCGCTCGTCGACGGTCATGCCCAGGTCCTGGGCAACCTGCACCAGGCTGCGGCGGGTGATGGAGGGCAGGATGGAGTCGGTATGGGACTTCGGAACCACCAGCGTGCCGTCCTCCTTCACGAACAGCACGTTCGCGCCGCCGGTCTCCTCGATGTAGGTGCGGCTTTGCGAATCCAGGTAAATGTTCTCAGCGTAGCCGTTACGATGCGCCTCCATGGTCGGGCGCAACGACATGGCGTAGTTCAAACCGGCCTTGATGTTGCCGGTGCCGTGCGGCGCGGCGCGGTCGTATTCGGACATGCGCAGCTTGATCGGCTTCAGGCCGCCCTTGAAGTACGGGCCGACGGGCGTGACCAGAATGCGGAACGTGTACTCGGGAGCCGGAGCCACGCCGATGACCTCGCCGGAGCCGATCATGAACGGGCGCACGTACAGCGTGGCGCCGGAACCAAACGGCGGCACCCACGCAGCGTTCGCCTTCACAACTTCCTTAACGGCCTCGACAAAGCGATCCTTCGGAAAGCCCGGCATCTCAAGACGCTCAGCGGAATCGAACATGCGGCTTGCATTCATGTCCGGACGGAAGCAAACGATGGAACCCTCTTCGGTGGTGTAAGCCTTCAGACCCTCGAACACTTCCTGGCAATAATGGAAAATGCCGGCGCACTCGGAAAGATGCAGGTCGTGGTCGGTGGTGAAACCGCCCTCGTCCCACTCGCCATCCTTCCAATGAGCTTCGTAGCTGTAGTCGGTCTGATGGTAGCCGAAATCAAGGCTGCCCCAGTCAAGATCCTTCTTCTCGACCATCGTGATGCTCCTTCGTGAGAGGGCGTTGCGCGCCCAACGTGCAAATAACGCTTGCCGAATACCTTACACCCAAAACAGAGGGAAAATGGGGAACATCCAGCCCTACGGCAGGCTGAAAGGACGCAACCACGTAGGAATTTACCTGTTCGAAACAATCAGCGAGCAGGTCTTCTCGGCAAGCGCGGACTGCATTGAAAACGCTGCAGTCAGGCAATCGATGCAGCGCCACCCCTTTCCCGTCATAGCAAGAAGAACCATCACGCTCAGCTGTCCATAACGCAACTCTCAACGTGAAGTATGCCCGAAGGGACCGCACCGGCCGACCCTCGCTACTAAGGCGAAGCTTTGTACGCCACCGCACAACCACCCGTTTCTCTTCGCCCAAGAAGCCCACAGCACACAGCGAAGACACCATCGCGGGCAAGCAAGAACCATGGCGCTGGAATTGCACACGCCATTAGGCAGACCGGTACGACCCCAGGCGAGAAACACACTCTCAAGCAAAAGGGTCGCCGACCAACGTCGACGACCCTTCAACAGGTACCCTATCCATCTTGCGACGCTTGATACGCCACCATCACATGGTTCACAAACCGCGAATCGCAACCGAAAAGAGGAAGTTTCTCGCTACATGCTGAACAATCCGAACTGCGCAGCAACATAAGCAACCAAGATAACCACCAGCAGCACAGGCGCTATGAACTTCACCATGACGGTGAACATCTTCTCCGCCTTGAACGGACCGGAGGATTTCACCTCGTCGATGATCGCCTTAGGCTTGATGATCCAGCCGACGAACACGCATGCCATCAACGCGGCAATCGGCATCATCACGGAGTTGGAGATGAAGTCCAGGAAATCCAGAATAGTGCTGCCCGGACCCAGCGGCTCGATGAACGCCAACTGGCAGTAACCCATGTTCACGATCATGGCCATCACAAAGATGAACGCCATGGAAACGATGAGCGCCTTTTTACGCGTGATATGCGCGGAGTCCTGAACGATGGACACGCAGGTTTCGGTGAGCGAGATGGAACTGGTCAATGCCGCGAACACGACGAGCAGGAAGAACAGGAAGCCCATGATCGAAGCGATGCCGCCCATCTGGTCAAACACGGTCGGCAAGATCACGAACATCAGCGACGGGCCGGACTTCGAAGCAACGGCCTCGGCAGAACCCATAGCCACAAACGCAGCAGGCACGATCATCAAACCAGCCAGGAACGCATAGCCGGTATCGAACAGCTCGATACGACGCACGGACCGCTCAAGGTTGTCGGACTTCTGCATGTAGGAGCCATACGTGATCATGATGCCCATGGCCAGCGACAGGCTGTAGAACATCTGACCAAGTGCGGCAATGACCAGCTCAACGCTGAACTTGCTGAAGTCAGGCGTCAGATAATATGCCAAGCCATCAATTGCACCAGGGAGCGTGAGCTCATAAATGCAGATGCCAGCCGTCATAATCAGCAGCACAGGCATAAGGATGCGATTTGCACGCTCGATGCCGTTCTTCACGCCCAGCGCCACAATAGCGAACACGATCAGCAGGAAGGCAATAGCCCAGATGAAGCTCTCGCCACCACCGCCGATGAAGTTGGTGAAGTACGTACCGCCATCAGCAAGCGCCGCAGAGCCATCGATAAGGTACGCACCAGCGTACTTGAGCACCCAACCACCGATGATGCAGTAATAAGGCACGATAATAAACGGAATCGCGGAAGTGAAGATGCCAATAAAGGCGTATTTCTTCCCGAAAGACTTAAAGGCGCCAAGCGCACTTTGCCCAGTTTTGCGACCAAGCGCCGCCTCAAGCATCATCAACGTAAAGCCGAACGTGACAACCAATACCACGTAGGTGATAAGGAACACACCACCGCCATACTTCGCAGCCAGGTACGGGAAACGCCAAAGATTTCCCAATCCGATAGCCGAAGCCGCAGCAGCCAAAATAAACGCCCACTTGCCCGACCAGGACGCACGTGCGCCCCCTGAATTAGCAGACATGACAATCTCCCATCTTTACGATGGCGCGACCCTGCGAACATGCCGTAAACGGTCCAGATCTGTTCACGATTCCAAGCTAGAAAGGGCTTGCCGTAAAGCAGATTCACCTACCGTCTTCGGCAGGTCCGCATCAGACCTTACAGGCACCGAACGTACGAGCCAATATCAACAACTCGCACAATCCCCGGCACCCGCATTGCGCCAATGAACTGTATATAGCTTTGAGATTATAGTCCACATAAGCGCTTTCGGTGACCAACAAAAATCCGAATCGGGAAGCGGCGCATAACGAAAGAAAGCCGGCCTCCGACCAACCCACCGCGCAGAGAAAGCCATCGGAAGCACCAGGACTGATTACACGGAGCGCAGACAGCGCAGAACCGAGCAGGCGCGCAGCGCCCGAACGAAGGACCGCCCGGCAGGGACGCCCCTCCGGGCGGGCCCCCGGCACCACGATCGGCGGATGTCACGCATGCGCCGCCGTCGGTCGAGCCACCCAACCTCGAAACAAAAAAGGAAGGGACGCAGAGGGATTCCCCCGCAGGCCTTTCGGCACACAGTGCGAGCACGCCGCCTCCCAGGGGTGCGCCACGGCCTGTGATGCCGATGGGCCCGCGGCCGGGGCCGCCGGGTCAGATCGATGCCTTAAGACGCAAAAGGCCCGCAGGGGCAACATCCCCCGCGGGCCTCTCCCGGCGCCGATAGAAAAGCGCCCTCCGCGAGCGCGACGCCCTGCCCTCCCGCAGCC
>OLVT01002148.1_pt1 | contig 14279 bp, 9 predicted proteins | sample 1673241 | NCBI WGS metagenome assembly OLVT01 (sample SAMEA3178936, study PRJEB25190) | human gut metagenome | biome: human gut; feature: human-associated habitat; material: faeces | place: Austria | collected 2013 | reverse complement strand
GGCATCCGATGTCCCGTCAGCGGTTTTTACGGTCTGGCTGTTCATGGCACGCTCGCGAACTTGGTTGATGTATTTCAATCCGGTAGTCAAATCGCCTAGTTCGATAGCAGCTTCGGCACGCCACAATAACACGTCCGCATATCGAATAATATAAACATTCAATGCGTTTACGTATGGCCAGATAGCCAAATAGTAACTTGAGTTCTTGGAGACAATACGTTTTTTAGGGCTATACGGACCGTAAACCGTAGCCTCACGAGGAGTCCAGTCATAGAGTTGGACATCTAGGAACATGATTCCGGGGCGGGCTACCGTGTGGTCTAGGCGGGTGTCTACATAATCATTTTTCGAAACGTCTATGCCGTCTTCCAAAGGCAAGCCGTTGGAGTCGGTCTTATAAGCGTTTACTAGGTTTTGGGAAGGACGAAGGAAACCATAGTTGGGATAAGGGCCTCCCGGAGGTAACAAACGGTCGCCCGGATTTCCGTTGTAGTTGTTCGGGGAGCCATCGTTGATAGAGGCTTGGACTGAAAATAAAATTTCAGGGCAGTTGTCATTTTCCGGCAAGAAGATATTCCGGAAGTCGGGGAGTAGCTGGTATTTGCCGGAATTGATCACCTCATCCGTCGCTGTAGCGCATTCCTGCCATTTGCCTTGGAACAAGTAAACTTTAGCCATATAAGCCCGGGCCGTCATCTTACATGGACGTGCCACATCCGGCTGGGAATCCGGGAGACCTTCGTAGGCGGCCTTAAAATCATTCAGTATCTTCTCCCATAATTGATCGGATGTATACTCCTTATTCGAGATAGAGGCGAACGCGGAAGGATCGCTGACACTCTCGTCGAAATATGGGATCTGGTTATAGATGATCTTTAAGTTGAAATAGAAATGGGCACGCAGGAAACGCATCTCGGCGATACGGGTCTCCTTTTTATCATAATCGCTGCCTTTGAGGATACAGATCGCTTGGTTACAGCGGTTCACGCCCTCGTATAAGGCTAGCCATTTCCGATTGTAATCTTGGATAGTCGGGTCGATATGGAAGATTTCCATCAAGTGAACCGGGTTCTGGTCTCCCGTACCACCTCCGCCTTTGTAGGTATCGTCTGAGATCACATCGCCAAATTGCCAGTTGGAGCATCCTGAATTCAAGCCGGAGCTGGCATCGTCCATCTGGCCGTCTAGGATGGAATAGGCGGAGATAATCAATCCCTCGATGTTATTGGGATCTTGTGCTTGTTCGGGAGTCAGTTCGCCTACAGGTGTCTCTTCCAGAAAATCGCTGCATGATGTCAATGCGAATACGGCACAGGCCGCTATAATCATTTTCTTCATATTCTAGTTTGTTGTTGTTTGATGATTAAAAACTTACGTTTACTCCAAAGGTGAAGGTGCGGGATAACGGATAGATGCCGCGGTCCACACCCATATCTAGGTTACGGTAGTCACTGGAGTAACTTTGCAATCCCACTTCCGGATCGATACCGTCGTATCCTGTGATCGTGAATAAGTTGGTTGCTTGCGCATAGATATACAAGCTATTGAACTTAATCTTGGATAGGATGGACTGAGGTACGGAATAACCGATTTTCATGTTCTTTAAGCGAACGAAAGAAGCGTCTTGCACATAGTAAGACGAGGGCCGGATGTTATTGTTCGGATCGTCCATGGTGACACGGGGTATGTCCGTATTCGTGTTGGTTGGTGTCCATGCATTAACGACACGGCTGTTTTTGTTGTATTGCGATTGATTGTAGAAATCACCCACATAACGGGTCAAGTCGTATACATCGTTTCCGAACATTCCCTGAAAGAATAGACTGAGGTCAAAATTATGGAAGTTGACTCCTAATGTAAGGCCTGCTGTGACATCGGGGAGCGGGTTACCGATATAGTCACGGTCGTTACCGTCTATTACGCCATCTCCGTTTACGTCTACGAACTTGATATCACCCGGTTTTGCGTTAGGTTGGAGTAGTTCGCCTTTATTATTGGTATATGATTTGATCTCCGCCTCGCTCTGGAATAAACCGTCTTCTTTATAAGCGTAGAAAGAGCCGATTGGTTGACCGATGGCGGAACGAGAAACCTCTTGATCGAAGTTGAGGGAGTGAATCACACTGGTAGGCAGTCCGATATAGGAGACATCACCGTCTAATTCCGTCATCTTGTTCTTGATAGCGGACATATTGAAGGCGACATTGAACCCGAAATCTTTATTGATGCTCTTATTGTAGCTGACCTCAGCTTCGAAACCCCGGTTACGCATTTTCCCGACATTGTCCCATACCGTTTGGTTTGTACCCCCCACGGTACCGATCAAGGGACGCTCCCATAATAAGTCCTTGGTATCTTTGTTAAACCAATCCAGCACAACGGTTAGGCTGTTATCTAGGAAGCCTAGATCCAGCCCGACATTAGTTTGCGTGGTGGTCTCCCATTTCAAGTTTGCGTTACCGTAACGGGTTTGGGTGTATCCGGTTGTCACGGAACTTTGGCTACCGTCGATCGGATAGTTGGAGTGGTTCGGATTACTCATGTAAGAATCGATCGTGGAATAAGCCGGGATATCAGAGTTGCCGTTTTGTCCCCAACCTATGCGGACTTTCATGTTGCTGATAGCCGGAATATCATAAAACGGTTCGCTACTGATACGCCAGCCTGCGGAGACAGCCGGGAAATTACCCCATTTATTGTTACCAAGTTTAGAAGATCCGTCACGTCGGAACGTGGCTGAGAATAAGTAGCGGTTGTCGAAATTATAATCAATTTTACCGAAATAAGACATCATCTTGGAAGTAAAGGCAGAACCTGCGTTCTTCTGGGAGCCGCTATCGCCCGCATCGAGGAAATGGAAGTTATCGTCATCCGAGGCAAAGCCTTCACGGGAGGCGGAGAAGTATTCCTCTTGATAACGGTTTGTCTCGATACCTAATAAGGCTCCGATCGTATGTTTATCGAATGTCCGTAAATAGTTTAACGTGTTCGTGAATACCCAATTGAAGTTCCAACGGTTTTGCGTGCTCAACGTACTCAAGGGTTGCTGGGTGTTCAATTCGTTGTATTTGGCCTTGAAGCTTCGTTTATACAGGTTTTTATAATCCGCTCCGAAGTTGGTCTTGAAATAAAGTCCCTCTAGGATATTCAGTTCGGCGAATAGATTACCGAATAGACGGGTGGTACGATCTTTATTATCCTTATTACGGTATAATTCGCCTAACGGGTTGGAGATGTCGGCGATCGGGTTGCTGCCGAAATTCCCGTCCAGATCGTAAACAGGGGTAATGGATACGGTCTTATAGGCGTTGTATAACATACCTCCCAGTGCGGCGTTATTGGTGACCGAGGTTCCCCACGCATGTGATAATGTGGCGTTCTCACCGATTTTCAAACGATCGTTGAAGAGCTTGAACTCATTGTTGAAACGTCCGGATATACGTTCGAAACCAGTATATTTCATAAGACCGTCTTGGTTGAAATAGCCTAGGGAGAACAAGTGGCTGCTAACTTTATCTGCTTTCGCCAGAGAGAGGTTATAGGACTGGACCATGGCTTTTTGCATGATCTCGTCAACCCAATCCACGTCTCCCGAGGGAAGACGGTGATCTGCGTCAAGGAATTCCGGAATTACGGCGGTCTCGCCGGAGCCATACACGTCGCTTACTGGTGATTTCCCGTCGTTACGCTGTGCCTGCCATAATAAGTCGCCATATTCTTGGGCGTTTAGCATACGCATCTGTTTTGCCGAGGTTTGTACTCCCACGTAAGCGTCTAGGTTTACCCGGAAAGTACCTTCCTTCCCTTTTTTTGTACTGATGATAACCACGCCGTTTGCCGCACGTGCGCCATAGATGGAAGCGGAAGAAGCATCTTTCAATACCTGCATACTTTCGATATCATTCGGGTTGAGAAAATTGATGCCGCCCTCTACTGGTACGCCATCGATGATATAAAGCGGATCATTGTTACGGATCGTGCTGAAACCGCGTACACGTACCGCTACGCCTCCGCCGGGCATATTATCCGGGATTACGTTTACGCCGGACAATTTACCTTGCATCATTTGATCTACACTGGATACCGGGGTATCTTTCAGGTCGCCTACCTCCAGTACGGAAACAGCACCGGTAAGGTCTTTTTTCTTCTGTACACTATAACCTACCACGATAACCTCGTCTAGGTTCTGGGTGTCATCCTGCAATTGGATCGTGAGGGGAGAACCATTCCCGGCTGGAATCTCCTTGGTGTTATAACCGATATAAGTAACGACCAATATGCTTTGCTTGTTTTGCAGCGAGAGAGAAAATTTGCCGTCAAAATCGGTTACGGCTCCATTTGTAGTCCCTTTCTCAATCACGTTAGCCCCGATAATTGGTTCTCCGTTCGTATCGGTGACTACGCCACTTACCGTGAATGTCTGTTGGGTGATCGTCATTCGTCCAGTAACGTTTGGCAGATCCTCCGCTGGTGCCGCATTGATTGGCTGTAAGTATGCTACGCCTAGCAAAAGAGCGGGAATCGCCATCGTAAAGTAATTTCTGTTGTCCATCCTTTTGTCCTTAAAATATATTAGAATTAATCTATTTTTTCAGAACGCAAAGGACGTGTGATTGTATTACGATGATATGTCTATGTTATTAAAAATGTGTTCACGATTGTATTGCCTTTCAGTGATATGACGATTAGGCTACGATTACAAAAATGATGTCGGTTGTCTTTTGCGTATTGGTTAATGACGTTTTAGTACTAGTGAATAAAATGTAAGAATTATGAAAGTAACTCATTTTAAGAAAGTAAGCGAAACAAGTGGTGTGTGTGTCCTGTTAAGATTGTACTTATTTATAATCGAATAATTTATACTGTGCGTAGTCTTTACGAGACATTCAAGTAGCCTGTGAGGGCGAAAAAGCAGTAATATTAATACTAGTGTAATAAAATAAAGTTCATTCAGCCTGTTCTTCTGTGAAGAAAAACAGGCTGTGTTTTTATTGCTTGGCAGGATCTTCGTCTTTATTCCACTTATCTCGCATTCTCAGACGTTTGACTTGCAGATAGCGTAGAAGGATGATGATGACGAGCGTAGCGCCGATCATCAAGAAATATTCGGTATAATTATTCCCCGAATTGTTTCCCGGCCAGCCGATGATACTCATTACGATTAAGTAGACAAGTAAGGCAATTGTTGTGATGTTGATCTTCTTCATATTCGTTTTATTCTTAAAACAGGGCAAAGATATAAGATTGTTTCGGGCTTTAGGAGGTTAAAACGCATTTGTACTGTGCCCGATAATGTTCTGTTTGAATAATTAAGATATATAAACCTTGTGGGAGGGGAATCGGGAGGATAGGGTTCCCTGCCTGTACCGCTTGCGTAAATACCAATATGCCTGCCGGAGTAAGTAGTTTGACTTTACCGGGGGATGGAAGATTATTAATGAATAAAGTTTTGTTCTCTAGCTGATAGCTTAATTCCGGAAATGAAAAGGCTTGATTGGAAACAGGAGGATCTTGTCGGGCTTGAGGTTCCGATGTTGGGAAAGATATGGGTGCATTCGTTGATAATAATTTATAATTGGCTGGTTCGGATGTATTATATACAGATAGGCTGGTACTATTATTCGCTTTGACAAAGAAAGCGGAGAATGGAGGGATGGCGAAATCGCTACCGATCACGTAGGGTTGGTAGGTGGAGCCGTCATATATATAAATGTATCCGTCTAAGGCCGAGTTTGATTCTATTTGACTAAGAGATAAAGGAGCCGGCAGAGGATTACCGCATAGATACCAGCCGTTGTGATTCTGGTTCTGGCTTTGGTTGTTAATGCTTACCGGAATAGAGGCTTGACCGTTTTTTCCGAAATCTATAGGGATATCTTTTGCTTTCGAGGAGAAACGAAGGTTCTGACGATCGGCGGAAGCGTCAATAGCGATCAGGTACCCCTTGTTCTTCTTGAAGATGGGCTGGGATGTATTGATTATTGTTTGTGGTATGACTTCCCAGTTGTTGGAAGGGCTTTGTGAGTTGGCTCGCTTTTCTCCGTTATAGGTTTGTACGTAAAAGTAGTTACCGTTTGTATCGCTTTTGTCATCACCCAGTTGGAAATCCGGGTCTATGCCGGAAGCGAATACATCGAAGGGGAAGGAGATAAAATACCATTTGCCTTTTTGAGCGAAGGTCTTCTCGATTGTTATTTTGCCGGAGATGTTAATAGTTCCAGACGATCGCAAGGTGGAGGAAGACGCCAAGATACCATCATTAGGATAGATGGTAAGGTTATTTGCGGATAGATTTCCGGTTGGTAAAATATGGATATTTCCATTGCCAATAAAGATATCTTTACAGCTGATATTTGTATTTATGGAGATATTGCCGTTAATCAAGGCGTTGCGGTGACGGTAGGCGGGTAGGTGGCTCCAGCGATCCTCATGGTTCCAATCGCTGTTTCCGGTAAATAGGGAATAGGTAGGAATCATGCCGTGTGCGTAAACGCTGTCTACATAATAATAGCCGTTTTTGGTATTGGCGGCCGGTGTGGGGACGATAAGATCTAAGCCCGGAGGATTGTTTTTTATATCTGTGGTTTTGAAAGGATTGATGCCACTCTCTCCTATGGTTGGAACTAAGGAGGGATAACTTGTTTCCCCTTTTCGATAGGTTCTGGCTCTCATGCCTTCTCCTTCTACTAGAAGGATGCCCCCTTTCCGTATACTGATTTTTATATCTTGATGATTTGTTAACGTGAAATGCTCGAAAGCCACTTGCGTATTCATTGGCATTCGTAACCCGTAGTTTCCGTGGCTGTTAGGAATATCTTTCACGCCGGAGATATCTTCAATAAGGGCTTCACCTGTAATGGCATAATCCCAATTATCAGAAGCAAGTCCCTCAAATGTCTGCATCCGAAACGTATCCCGGATAGATATATTTGCGTTACTTTGCACAAAACTTTCCCATGTAGATGGATTTGAAACTTGTGACTGGATAAATTGTTGTACGAATAGGAATGCCGTACAAACGACAACGCATCTGGATAGATGCCAAATTCTCTTTTTCATAGCTAAGTTGATTTATATTTGTAAATATGTTCGCAAATATACGTAAATAATTGAAATAATATATCTTTGTGGCATGAAAGAATTTATCATATCTGAGGCACAGACCGAAAAGGCCGTTTTGGTGGGTTTGGTTACCCCCGAGCAAAATGAGCAAAAGGTTAAGGAATATCTGGACGAATTGGCTTTCTTGGCCGATACGGCAGGGGTGGATGCGGTAAAGCGTTTTACCCAGAAAATGGATTACCCGAATTCCGTCACTTTTGTCGGGACCGGTAAATTGCAGGAAATTAAGGAGTATGTGGTAGAGAATGAGATCGGCTTGGTGATCTTTGATGATGAGCTGAGTCCGAAGCAACTCCGTAATATTGAGAAAGAATTGCAGGTGAAAATCTTGGATCGTACGAGCTTGATCTTGGATATCTTCGCTAGCCGTGCACAGACCGCCCATGCGAAGACACAGGTGGAGCTTGCACAATATAAATATATGTTACCCCGCTTGACTCGTCTGTGGACACACTTGGAGCGTCAGCGAGGCGGCGTAGGTATGCGTGGTCCGGGTGAGACACAGTTGGAGACTGATAAACGTATTATCTTGGATAAGATCGCACGATTGAAGAAAGAGCTGGTGGATATTGACAAGCAAAAAAGCGTACAACGGAAAAACCGGGGTAAGATGGTACGTGTAGCGTTAGTCGGATATACGAACGTAGGTAAATCTACCTTGATGAACTTATTGAGCAAGAGTGAGGTCTTTGCCGAGAATAAGTTGTTCGCTACGTTAGATACGACCGTACGCAAGGTCATTATCGAGAACTTGCCGTTCTTGCTGTCTGATACGGTCGGATTTATCCGCAAGTTACCGACCGAGCTGGTGGAATCTTTTAAATCTACCTTGGATGAGGTACGGGAGGCGGATTTGCTGGTACATATCGTGGATATCTCACACCCGACTTTTGAAGAGCAAATAGAGGTCGTGAACCGTACGTTGGCGGAGATCGATAAGACCGAGAAACCGATGATCATGGTTTTCAATAAGGTGGATGCATTTACCTTTGTCCCGAAAGAGGAAGATGATTTGACCCCTCGTGGTCGTGAGAATATCGATCTGGATGAACTGAAACGTACGTGGATGGGAAAATTGCAAGATAATTGCATCTTTATCTCCGCCAAGGAACGTACGAATATAGAGGCGTTGAAAGAGATGTTGTATGAACGGGTTAAACAAATCCATATCACCCGTTTCCCCTACAATGACTTCCTTTTTCAGCAATATGATGAAGAGTAGAGTCTTACAAAATTAGTACCAATGAATCATTTGAGAAATTTGCGGCCGGATGAGATCGCCACCTTGCGATCTCAGGCTTGCCGGGCCGATGATTGGAATCAAGTTTGGGTTCCAGAAGTGTTTGATATTGAATATGTGAACCACGTACGTTTTTCAGGAGTGGTTAAGTTAGGAGCCTTTCGTAAGATTTTTACCCTGCCGGGAGGATTGGTAAAGCATAGCGGGCTTCGTCATGTTACCCTACATAATTGCACGTTGGGGGATAATGTGCTGATCGAGAACGTACAGAATTATATCGCTAATTACCAGATCGGTGATGACTGCTTTATCCAGAATATAAATGTTATGTTGGTGGAAGGCAAGGCTACGTTCGGGAATAATGTCGAGGTGTCGGTCTTGAATGAGACCGGCGGGCGTGAGGTTCCGATTTACGATGGCCTGTCGGCTTCATTGGCTTATATTATCGCATTGTACCGTCATCGTCCGGCCTTGATCGAACGCTTGCGGGATATGATTACCGCTTATACGGAGGGTATCGCCTCTACGGAGGGAACGGTTGGCGATAAGGTCAAGATTGTCAATACCGGTACGATCCGTAACGTGAAGATTGGTGATTACGCGACCATAGAGAATAGCGCACGTCTGGAAAATGGTTCCGTAAATAGTAAGAGAGAGGCCCCGGTATTTATCGGGGATAGTGTGATCGCGCAAGATTTCATTGTCTCTTCGGGAGCCAAGATCGCGGATGCCGCTAAGATTATCCGTTGCTTTATCGGACAGGCTTGCCAAGTGACGCATAACTTCTCGGCCCATGATTCCTTGTTGTTCAGCAACTGCGCTTTCGAGAATGGGGAGGCTTGCGCTATATTCGCCGGTCCGTTTACGGTGTCTATGCATAAGAGTAGTTTGTTGATAGCGGGAATGTATTCGTTCTTGAACGCGGGAAGTGGCTCTAACCAGAGTAATCATATGTATAAGCTGGGACCGATCCATCAAGGGATCGTGGAACGTGGCTCCAAGACTACCAGCGACTCGTATATTCTTTGGCCGGCCCGTATCGGCGCTTTCTCTTTGGTAAAGGGTCGCCATCATCACCATAGCGATACTTCCGATATTCCCTTCTCCTATTTAATAGAGAAGGATGATGAGACTTACTTAGTCCCGGGAATTAATCTTCGCAGCGTAGGTACGATCCGTGATGCCCAGAAATGGCCGAAGCGTGATAAACGTACGGACCCGGATCGCTTGGATATGATTAACTATAATCTATTGAGTCCCTATACGATCCAGAAGATGCTGAAAGCGGTGGATATCTTGAAAAACCTGCAGGCATTGGTTGGAGAGACTTCCGAGATTTATTATTATCAGAATACTCGTATAAAAGGTTCCTCCCTCCGGAATGCGTTGAACTTTTATGGGATGGCAATTAATAAGTTCTTTGGTAACTCGTTAATCAAGCGTTTGGAAGGTACGACCTATTGTTCTATGGAAGAGGTCTGGGAGCAATTGCGTCCTACGGAATCCAAAGGCTCCGGAGAATGGCTGGACTTGGCGGGCTTGATCCTCCCGAGGGAACCGCTAGATGCCTTGTTGCAAGATATCGAACAGGGGGAAATCGCTTCCTTAGAGGATGTGGAATGTTTTTTCCGTTTGGTTCACGGACGTTATTATTCCTTGGAATGGACATGGGCCTACGAGATGATCGAACGTTATTATGGGGTGGATCTCCGTTCGATTTCCGCCGCAGAGATTATTGATCTGGTTCGTCGTTGGCAAGAATGTGTGATCCGCTTGGATGAGATGCTTTATGAGGATGCCCGTAAGGAATTCTCCTTGACTTCTATGATCGGTTTCGGTGTGGATGGTTCCAACAAGGAAAAACAACAGGATTTCGAGGGTGTTCGAGGAGATTTCGTGAATAATCCGTTTGTTACCGCCGTACAGGAACATATCGTGAATAAACGGGCGCTTGGGGATGAACTGATCGAGAGGTTGAAACCTTTAGTATAAAGCCTATGAAACCATTATTTCAAGAACTGCCATTCCCGATAGATAGTCACATTCATTTCTATGTGGAGGATCTACCGCATTTTATAGTGCCTTGGCACTACCATCCGGCTATTGAGATAATGTATATCACAAGTGGTACGGGTACTCGCTTTGTCGGGGATCATGTGGAAGGATATTTCGAGGGCGATGTTTGTATGATCGGCCCTCAACTGCCACATGAGTGGAGAAACGACCCTGTTTATTTCGATAAGAGCTCCGGCTTGCGGGCTACTTGTATTTGCTTGTTCTTCAAGCGTCAGATTTTTGAACCTAATTTAATCCGTCTTCCGGAGATGAATAATATCCGGGAATTGATAGAGCGTTCCCGTAGAGGAATTAAGTTTGTGGGTAAGTCCCGGAAGAAGATTGCCGAGCTGATCAGCCAATCCGCCAATGAGACGGGAGCGAGTAGGGTGATCAAATTGATTGCTTTACTGGAATTAATGGCGACTTCCGAAGAATATGAGATATTAGCCAGTACGGGGTTTACGGAAACGGTCAACTCGGACGATTTCGAGCGTTTCAATAAGGTCTATAAATATCTGGTGAAGAACTTCACGTCTCCAGTGAAGCTGGAGGAAGTCGCCGCTTTGGTAGGCTTGACTCCGACCGCTTTTTGTCGTTATTTCAAGAAACGGACCAAGAAGACTTTCGTGGAGTACCTGAATGACATGCGCATAGGACATGCGAAAAAACTATTGATAGAGGGAAACCTGAAGATATCCACGATTAGTTCCGAGGCCGGATTCAATAATCTATCCAACTTCATCGGCCAATTTAAGAAAACCACGAATATGCTTCCATCCGAGTACCAGAAAAAATATAAGGAGCGCCTGGATGGAGAATAAGGACAGGATTTCATAGTTGTTTGGAAAAATACTAAAATAAAGCCCAAGGTATTCGATCTATTTTTGCGATATAAGTTGTATCGTAAAATAGAATATCATGGAACATAAAAAGATTGTAATCCCATCCTTGTCATTTTTTCAAAATGAGTTAAAGGGGGAAGGTGTGGTAAAGAGCCGGAGAACTTTAGGTGAGCTTGCCGGAATTTTTGAGAATCAAGATGCTTATTCCCAATTACCATTAGATCAATTAGCATACGAGTTATTTACCGGAGCGGGAAGGCACTCCGGGAGGGCTTTATTTTGGTATTACTCAATTATATCCGGGAAAGGTGGGAGATGAGTATTTCATGACGAAAGGCCATTTTCATCAACAAGAGGATCGTTCGGAGTATTATTGGGGATTGGAAGGCGAAGGTATGTTGATCTTGATGGACCGGGAACGGAATACGTGGGCGGAAAGGATGATGCCGGGTAGCCTGCATTATATACCGGGCGGTGTAGCGCACCGGGTAGCTAATACTGGAAATAGCGTCTTGTCATTTGCCGCATGCTGGCCTTCGGATGCCGGGCATAATTATGAAGAGATAGCGAATAAGGGCTTCTCGGCCCGATTGGTAGAAGTGAACGGTACCCCTAAATTGCGATAGCTTATGTATACGATAGCGATAGATTTAGGGGGGACGGTCGTAAAGATCGGACTATTGTCTGATGGTGAGATCGTAGACTGTGTGAGATTACCTTCCCGTCTGGCTCTGGGATTAGCTCTGAACTTACCTAAGATAAAGGAGGCGATCGATCGGTTGTTGGCCGCTTGGCGTATTGATGTGGCGGCGCTTCGTTGTATCGGCCTGGCTTTTCCCGGGTTGGTAGATCCAATTCATAACCGGGTAATCTCTACGAATGAGAAGTATGATGATGCCTGTTCGATCAGTCTGGATAAATGGGCATGGGAGAATTGGGAAGTTCCTTTCTGCATGGATAATGACGCTCGTTTGGCCGTAGCCGGAGAATGGTGGCAGGGTGCGGCCCGGGGAAAGAACAATGTAGTCATGATGACAATCGGAACCGGTATCGGTACGGGAGTCGTGATCGATGGACGGCTTCTGTATGGACAGCATTTTCAAGCGGGTTCTTTGGGAGGACATTTTGTGTTGGATTATAAGGGCCGTCGATGTTCATGCGGGAATAAAGGCTGTGTAGAAGCTCTGTCTTCCTCTTTTTTCTTGCCGACCATTATCCGGGAGCATGCCCTTTTATCGGAATCATTTAAGCGAGATGCGGATATCTATGATTTCAAGCGCATTTTCAGGTTGGCGCAGGAGGGGAATACAGACGCTTTATTGATTAGAAACGAATGCATGGATATCTGGGCATCGGCGATAATAACCTATATACATGCTTATGATCCGGAAGTGGTGATTCTGGGAGGGGGGATTTTAAAAAGCCAAGAGGTAATCATTCCTTATATCAGTAAGCGAGTGGATGAATTAGCTTGGTGTCCTTCCGGGAAAGTCCCGGTTGTCCCGGCAATATTGGGCGATGACGCCGCTTTATTCGGCTTGGAGTATTTCATGGTAAAACAACAGCAAAATGAACGGATTTGTATTTGATAAAGGAATTGATATAACACCGGTTCAATCGCCTATGGGGTTTACCTATGGGGCGGGTGTATTTGGTCCGGAGGTCGAGATTCGCCGGCTGGAAGATATACGGGCTAGTTTGCGTGATCCTCAATGCAAGGGACCGGAGCAGGTTTACTCGATCGCTATGGATGTCGGCAAAGAAGAACATCGTGTGTTGCTGAATAAGTTACATTTGTTATTCGGGGTAGTGACATATAGCGCTGGTAAATTGGGGCAGGAGCCAGTCAGAAGTCAAGGGCATATTCATAAGATATCTCCTTATAGCGGTTGGTCTACGCCGGAAATCTATGAGATTTGGTCGGGAGAGGCGATTATTTATATGCAGGAGTATGCGGAGGATCAACCCGGTCGATGTTATGCGGTACATGCCTTTCCGGGGGATGTAGTGATCGTTCCTCCCTATTGGGTACATGCGACGATTAGTGCGAATCCGAGATTGCCTTTGACTTTCGGGGCGTGGTGCGATAGAGATTATGGTTTTGTGTATGAGGGGGTTCGTAAACACGGGGGAATCGCTTGGTTTCCTATATTTAATGGAAGCGATGAATTAGAATGGATTGCGAATCCGATGTACGATTCCTCTCATTTGATTTGTAAATCTCCTTCGGATTATATTTCTTTAGATATTCGGAAAGGGGTATCTATTTACAGACAATTCGAGGAAAATCCGGAGATTTTCTTATATGTGCCTAATCCCGCGTTGAAAGCGGAGGTCTGGCGTGATTTCGAGCCTTGAGTTTATAGATGGATTAAATACACAAGAAAAACATGAGAAACACGAGTTATAGATATTGGATGATTTATGTGATAGCGATTGTCGCCGCCATGGGAGGACTATTGTTTGGTTTTGATACCGGCGTGATTTCCGGGGCGATTCCTTTCTTCCAGAAAGATTTTGGCATAGACGATAGTATGGTGGAGGTCGTTACTTCCTCCGGTTTGCTGGGAGCTATTCTGGGAGCGCTGTGTTGTGGTAAGTTGACGGATCGCATAGGGCGTAGGAAAGTCATTTTGACTTCGGCTGTTATTTTCGCTATCGGTGCGTTATGGTCGGGATGGGCTCCGGGCATTTATCATTTGATCGCCGCCCGTTTATTCCTGGGGGTGGCTATCGGGATATCTTCTTTTGCGGTGCCTCTTTATATCGCAGAAGTTTCTCCGGCGAAATCACGGGGGATGTTTGTCGCCATGTTCCAATTGATGATTACGATCGGGCTTCTGGTATCTTATCTTTCGGATTTGTATTTTGCGGATGAGACGTCTGTTTCATGTTGGAGGCCGATGTTTTATGTGGGGGTGATTCCCGCTATTATTTTGTTCGTGGGTATGTTGCTGGTTCCACCATCTCCAAGGTGGTTGATGTCCGTTGGCAGGGAGGAGGAGAGTTTATCGGTC
>OLVT01002146.1_pt1 | contig 14295 bp, 8 predicted proteins | sample 1673241 | NCBI WGS metagenome assembly OLVT01 (sample SAMEA3178936, study PRJEB25190) | human gut metagenome | biome: human gut; feature: human-associated habitat; material: faeces | place: Austria | collected 2013 | reverse complement strand
AGGAACATTACAGACAGGAGATCATCCGCTGCCTGTTCACCGCAGTCTTCTACATCATCACCGAGCTGAACATGCGCGAGCAGAAAAACACGGTCAAGTTGGGGCGCGGCGAGGTGATCTTCGAAGAGTTCATGGAATTAGTCCGGCAATACAGCAAACAGGAGAGGAACGTCCGGTTCTATGCCCGCCGCCTCAACATCACCCCCAAATACCTTTCGACCGTTTCCAAGGACGTGAGCGGCAAAACCGCCGCCCGGTGGATCGACGAAGCGGTGATCCTCGAGGCAAAAAGCCTGCTGCGCTATTCGGGCATGAGCATCCAGGAGATCGCCTATCACCTCAACTTCTCGACCCAGTCGTTCTTCGGCAAATATTTCAAACAACACACGGGCTACAGCCCGTCGCGGTTCAAGCGCAAGGGCAGCTGACGGACCGAGGCATCCCGGAATAAAAAAGGGACGTGTCAAATCGAGAAATTCGGCGCATCCCTTTTCAGGTATGTAAAAACAGGTAAAATACAAGGCATCGAGGTTCACGGCGAAGAGTGTGTACCGACGCACATGATCGAGCCGTGACACCGATAATAACGAAGCAGTTTGCCTGTTATGACGCACCGCCTTTTTCGACCGAAAGATTATCGCACCCCGGCTTTCTCCCGATCGGAACCCTTTTTCCTCGGCGACGGTTTGGTCTTGCGGACCGGCGGCTTCCGGTCGAACGCCTTCTCCACTTCGATCTCGAAATCCGAAAGCACGTTCATATAGTTGATAAAGGCATCGTAGGACGATTCGTAAGGATTGAAATAGGCATGTACGTCCCCGTCCGACAACCACTTGGTCGCCATATAATAGAAATGATCCGAAGCCTGCATGAAGTTCCACACGTGGTCGAAATCGGGATCCTTCAGCCGGGCGATCTTATCCCGCAGGGCATACAGTTTTCCGAAAGCTTCGTTCTGCAATTCGTTGCCCAGCCACGCCGTGATGTCACGTTCCTCGTCCGCCCAAGACATCACGTGCGGACAATGGAGTACGGCGACGGGCTGGTATTTCGCAGCGGCTTCGCTCACCGTAGCGAACTCCAACCCCTCCCGCTTCAGAACAGCCGGAACGAGCGCCTTCATAAAGTCGAAAATACCCGTATCGGCACGCTGGTGCTCGCCGAAGGTTTCGTAATCCATGAAGAGATTGACCACATCCCCCTCCAGCTCGTCCGAAGCGAGCCACCCCGTGTATTTTTCCGCCGTGAGAGGCCATTGGTCCCACCCTCGGTTGGAGAAACGGAACGCGATGTCGTCCGAGAGCTTGTAATTGCGCAGCAACAGCCTCAAGCGCTGGTCGAGCGCATTGGCATAAACATAGCCGGGCGACTTCCATCCCAGTACGTGTCGGGCTCCCTCGGCCAACATGGTCTTGAAACCCATCTCGGCCACATCGGAGCCGATCCGGTCGGAATAGATCAGTTCGGTATTGCGAAAGGCGGTCGGCGCAACGCCGAACTCCTTTTTCATCAGTTCGGTATGGAGCGCAACCTGCTGCATGAAATCCTCCTTCGACGAAAGCGAAGCCAGCGAATGGGAGTAAGTTTCGGCCAGGAACTCCACGCAGCCCGTCCGGGCCAGGCGGCGGAACGAATCGAGCACCTCGGGCGCATACGCCCGCATCTGTTCGACGGCCAGCCCCGTCAGCGAAAAGGTACAGCGGAAACGCCCCTCGCTCTGCCGGATCAGATTGAACAGCAAGGCATTCATCGGCAGATAGCACTCACGCGCGACCTTCTGCATGATCGAGCGATTGGTCAGGTCGTCCAGGTAGTTGTGGTCACGGCCCATATCGAAGAAACGGTAACGCTTCAGCCGCCAGGGCTGGTGTACCTGAAAATAGAAACAAATCGTTTTCATACTCCGCAAATATTTTAATTGTTCGCCTCCGCGACGACAGTTTCGTAAACCGTCTTGATCTTCGCTGCGGCATTGGTCCATTTGAGTCCGGTCACCTCTTCCAGCCCTTTCGAAGCGAACATCCTACCCAGAGCCGGATAAGTAAGAAGCCCGTAAATGGCATCGGCCAGAGCATCCACGTCCCAGTAATTCACTTTAATGGCGTAATCCAGCACCTCCGCCACACCGCTTTGCCGCGAGATAATCACGGGAACGCCCGAACGCATGGCCTCGAGCGGCGAAATACCGAACGGCTCCGACACCGAAGGCATGACATAGACATCCGACAGACGGAACATCCGCTGCACCTCCCCGCCCTTGAGGAACCCCGTGAAATGGAAGCGGTCGGCGATCCCCAACTGGGCCACGCGCCGCACCACATGGTTCATCAGATCGCCCGAGCCGGCCATGACGAAACGCACATCCGAAACCCGTTGCAGCACCTTGGCCGCAGCCTCGACGAAATAATCGGGACCTTTCTGGTAGGTGATGCGTCCCAGGAAGGTGACGACCTTATCCTTGACCGCCCGCTCCGGCGCAGCCTCCTCCGACTCGCCGAAACGCACGGCGTTATGCACCGTCACGACCTTATCGGCCAGAATGCCGTACTTGCCGATGACGATGCGACGCGTCAGCTCCGACACCGCGATCACCCGGTCGGCAGCCTGCATACCCGCCTTTTCGATGGCATAGACCCGACGGTTGATATTCTCGCCGCTGCGGTCGAACTCCGTGGCGTGCATGTGCACCACCAGCGGCTTACCCGAAACCCGCTTGGCCGCAATTCCGGCGAAATAGGTCAGCCAGTCGTGGGCATGGATCACGTCGAACTGCCCTTCGAGGTCTTTGGCCACCTGCGCCGCCACCATTGCATACCGGGCGACCTCCTCCATCAGGTTGGCGCCGTATTTTCCGGAGAAGGTGTAGCGCTGTTTCCATACGTCGGTCCACTCGTGTGTCCGGCCGCTGCGAACGAACTCGTCGTGGTAGGCGGCATACTCCTCCGGAGAGATGTAGGGCAACATGTTCGAATCGATGTGGATGAACGAAACCTTCTCGAGCAGCTCTTCGGAAAACTCATGATCGCGCGTACCGATCGTTTCCACGTCGCTCGCATTCACCACGCGGACGAAGCGCTGGTCCTCGTCGCCATAGGCACGCGGCATGACGAAAACGACCTCCACACCGTTGCGTGCAAGACCGCGCGTCATACCGTAGCAGGCCGTACCCAGCCCGCCGGCGATATGGGGAGGAAACTCCCAACCGAACATCAACACTCTCATTTGTATTCTATTTTTTTATTCTAACAATTATATCTTTCCATGTACCCTTATCCGACGGTCGCAGCATCGAATCCGAGGAGTGCTTATTCGCGGCCCGAAACCGTGTCCGCCATGCACCCTTCCCCTAAATCCGCTTCTCGGAGGGAATTTGGGACACTGCGCCCCCGAAAAGGTACACTCAAAGTATATAATCACGTTTCATTTCGTAACTTATTCGACTTCGCGAAACACCGGTCGCCCCTCCCGGCAACCTCCATCCCGGCCTGCCCGGGCCGACAGAAAAAATTTCGGACACCTTACGCGGCGGCAAGTTCTTTTCCTTCGCATCCTTTAGCGCTTTTTCCGAAGACCCGGCAACAACCCGTGTCCCCGGCGACGACGCCAGCGTTCGGTCGTTTCACGGATCATCAACACCGCCCCGACACTCCACGCCTGCGACACGGCGCCCCAAGGCGCATGCGGAGGATCGCCGTCGAATAGCTCGTTGATCGATCCGATACCGTAACTCTGAATCTCCTCGCCGAAACGGGAAGCCAGCTCCAGGGCATAACACACGGCATTGTACCAAAGTGCGTTGATTTCGACCGGATACCCGTCACGCGATACGACGGGGACGCCGTCTGCCACGGCATTCATCCAGGTGAGGGCTTTGTCGGGCGCCGAGGCCCACACCAGACCGTTATCGTGCACGGCCACGCCGCCGACACCCCGACGATAAGCCGCCAACAGCTCTTTCATCACAGTGCCGTAACGCTTCCATATCTCCTCCTCGCCCAATGTCCGCTGCAATCGCTGAAGCACCCAGAAGAACCAAAGCGGGGCGTCGGCGGCCTCGGCAGCCGAAAAAGAGCCTGTAAACATACCGTCCCGGCGTTCGCGCACGACCGTATCGAGCACATCCAGACAATCCTCCGTACGTCCCTGCTCCAGCGCGATGCCGGGCAGCGCCACGAGTGTCTGCCGCCCGATCTGTCCGTACCAGGGATACCCCGCCAGCACTTCGGCCCGACCGTCCCTGCGGCGAACGACGAACTGCCGCGCCGAATGTCGCAGACAGCTCAGGAAATCGACCTTGAGGCTGCGGGCTGCCAGAGCCTCGGCGAACATCACGCCGAGGGTGGAAGGATCGGCAATCTCCTCGACCGAGACTGAAAAAACGACGCTCCGTCCCCGTCTGAAAGGCAATTCGAAATAACCCGTCGTAAGCAGATCCTCATGCCCCTCGTATCCCCGTTCGATCTCTCTGGCGTATTCGAAATTATAGTACCAGTCGGGCGCGGGAACGAACTCCGCATTCCGGCAATCGGTTTGCAGATACAGCCAGGGGAAGTCGGGATACAACCGGCACTTCACCCCGCCCGGAATCGGCCGGGAGCGTCCGTCGGCCTCCATATTGGCATGCGTGAGGGCATGTTTGTCCCGGAAGGCGAAGAAAGGCCGGAGTCGGAGACGTACGTCGGACGGCGCCTCGAGCAGCGTATAGCGGATCATCAACTGCGTACGGTTGTGTATCCAGAGCAGCTCTTTGCGCAGCACGATGCTTCCCACGCGGTAGGTGATCGTCGGAGTCGGCGTATATTCGAAATCGGTGATGTATTTATGCCCCCGAGGTTCGTAGGTTCCCGGAAAACGATGCAGCGCCAAATTGAAAGGCTGGCCGTCGTGCAAGACGGTTTCGTCCACCGACGAAAGCAGCACGTAGGCACGGTCGCTGTCGTCGATCGGGGCCACCATCAGGCCGTGATACTTGCGCGTGTTGCAACAGACGATGGTCGTACTCATGTAACCGCCGCGGCGGTCCGTGGCCAGCATCTCGCGCTGCAACGAATACTCCAAATTTCCCAGTTCCTTCTTATCAAATGTAAGTACCGACATAACTGTCTCGTCTTTAAGTTCATCCCCGACAGAGCGGAACGGCAAAATCAGCGCGTTTTCCCGCCGGACCCGTCGAATCGTTTATTTCGTTTTCTCCGCCGACCGGATCAGAAAAAGTTCCAGTCCGCTTGAACGATCTTTTCTGAAAGATACTCTTTTTTTCGCAGACCATCAAGTCCAAACCGTGCGAAAAATCAAAAATTATCAGAAAACGACCTTTTTTCAACAATCATTTCATGCCCACTTCACCAATGCGAAATCCATGCGGTGCGGCAGCATCGGATGCTGGGGGAAGATACGCAGCGCCATATCGAACATCCCGGCCTGCTCAGGAACGTAATCCAACGCGAAAGTCACCTGTTCGCCCGAAACCTGCACCTGGCTGAGCGGCTCGGTACGGATGACCTCCACGGCCCGGTTCGGTTCTACGGGACGGGCGACGACCAGTTCGGCTCCCACATCCTCCGGAGCGAGTCCGGCCAAATCGAGCGTAAGTTCGAAATGGTAACTGCGTCCCACGAAGATCGGCTTGTCGCCGACCCGGGCACGCTGCACGTCCACGATCTTCACGGCGGGCCACGCGGTCAGCACTTTGTGCTTCCAGGCGACGATCTCGCGCGCAACGGCGAAATCGTTATCCGACAGATCCCGTTTGCGGGCCGCCAGCCGGTTGTAGAAACGCACCTCGTAGTCGCGCAGCATCCGGTTGGTCGTAAAGTTCGAAGCGATCTCGGCGATACACTTCTTCACCGAAGCCATCCACGCACGGGGGATGCCGTCGGCATCCCGATCGTAGTATTTCGGCACGATCTCCGTCTCGATCGTATTGTATATCATCTCGGCGTCGAGTTCGTTCTGGTACTGCGGATCGGAAAAGACCGTCTCCATCGGCAATGCCCACCCGGCGCCCTCCTTGTATCCTTCGACCCACCAACCGTCGAGCACCGAGAACTGCAGCACGCCGTTCATCACGCACTTTTCACCCGACGTACCCGACGCCTCGAGCGGACGAGTCGGGGTATTGAGCCACACGTCCACCCCCTGCACCAGACGACGCGCCAGCTCCATATCGTAATTCTGCAGGAAGATGATCTTGCCGGAGAACTGCGGCATGGCTGCGACTTCGATGATTCGCTTGATCAGATCCTGCCCCGGCTTGTCATTGGGATGCGCCTTGCCCGCGAAGATAAACTGCACGGGACGCTCCTTGTTATTGACAATGGCCGCCAGGCGATCCAAATCGGTGAAGAGCAGCAACGCTCGTTTGTAAGTGGCGAACCGGCGTGCGAAACCGATCTTCAGCACGTCGGGCTTGATCCCTTCGAGCACCTGCATGACCTGATGGGGCGAATCCATGCGCACCTGCCCGGGATCGCAATAGCGGCTGCGGATCATACGGACGAGTTTCTCCTTGAGTACCAGACGTTCCCGCCACAAATCCTCGTCCGGAATGTCGTAAACCTTCTTCCACTCCGAAATACGATACTCGTGACCGCCGAATCCCTCGGGAAAATAACGGGCATAAAGGCGGCGCAGACGAGTTGCCGTCCAAGTCGGAAAATGCACGCCGTTGGTCACGTAACCGATGTGCAGCTCGTTTTTGAAGTAACCCGGCCACAAATTCCCCAAAATCTCTTTGGAAACTTCGCCGTGCAGCCACGACACGCCGTTAACCTCCTGCGAAAGGTTGCAGGCGAGCACCGACATCGAGAATTTCTCGTTCGGGTCCTCCGGATTGACACGTCCCAGGCCGATGAACTGCGCCCAGCCGATCCCCAGTTCCTCGGGATAATGAGACAGATACTGCCGGATCATCGCCTCGGGAAAGGCATCGTGTCCCGCAGGAACGGGTGTATGGGTCGTAAACAGCGACGAAGAGCGGACAATCTCCAGCGCTTCGGAGAAAGTCAGGCGGCGGCGCAGCACCAAATTGCGGATACGTTCCAGGCCGAGGAACGCCGCATGTCCTTCGTTGCAATGGGAAATATCCTGCGCAATATGCAGCGACTGAAGCGCCCGCACCCCGCCGATACCCAGCAGAATTTCCTGTTTGAGACGGTTTTCCCAGTCTCCGCCGTACAGGTAGTGAGTCACCCGACGATCCTCCTCGAGGTTGGCCTCGTAGTCGGCGTCGAGCAGATACAAATCGGTACGTCCCACCCGGCAGAGCCAGATGCGGGCCGTCAGCGTACGCCCCGGCAACGGAATCGTCACAGTCGCCCAGTTACCCACCGCATCGCGTACAGGCTCGATCGGCAGCTTCGAAAAATTCTGGGCCTCGTAAGTCGCCTCCTGCGCTCCTTGAGCGGAAAGCTTCTGGGTAAAATAACCGTACCGGTAAAGCAGTCCGACCGCGACCATCGGCACGTTCTTGTCCGACGCCTCCTTGAGGTAGTCGCCGGCCAGAATCCCCAACCCGCCCGAGTAGATTTTCAGCGAAGCGTGCAGGCCGTACTCCATCGAGAAATAGGCGATTTTCGGCGTCGCCGGATCGGGTTTCTCGGACATGTAGCTCCTGAACTGCGCATATACCGCATCGAGCAGCACCAGAAACCGTTCGTCCCGCTCCAACTCCTTCAGACGATTCACACTGAGCAAGTCGAGAAAAGCGATCGGATTACGCTCGCTCCGGTTCCAAAGGTCAGGATCTATCTCTTCGAACAGATCTCTGGCTCCGGGATTCCAGCACCACCAAAGGTTGTGAGCCAATTCCTCGAGAGGGCGGAGCCGATCGGGCAGATTCTTCTCCACCATCGTCCGGCTCCAGTCGGGACGTTCGGGACGGAGCACCTGATACACCAATTTAACCTGCTGCTCTGGCAACTGCGCCGTATCCGCAGCCGCATGGTTCATCCGCACATCGGCATTATCGATCGCCTGGGCATAGGCCTCCTCATACGCCTTGAACAGCCGGCTCCAAAGCGCCTCTTTCGACAACTCGCCCGCAGCACGACGCATCTCCTCCACACGAGCGGCTTCCAACTGCGAAAACCGCAGCACGGCGTCGGCCAGCGCAGAGGCCACCTCGTCGTCGTTGCCGTCCTCGCGGCAGAGCACCGCTACGCCGGGATGCTCCTCCCGCCGGTCGATCCAAAGACCGAACCCGGCCAGCGTCGTGGTGACGGTCGGCACGGAAAAGGCGATCGACTCGAGCGGAGTATAGCCCCACGGCTCGTAATAGGAGGGAAACAGCGTCAAATCCATGCCCACGAGCAACTCGTAATAGCTCTTGTCGAAAATACCGTCCCGGTCATCCAAATACGAAGGTACGAAAATCACATGCACTTTGGACGCGGGATCGGCCAAAGGGCTGCCGTCGATCGCCCGCACGATCGGGTCCCACTGCATATTCTCCAGATAATGGGTCGACCAGGGCCATTGCGAGCCGTCGATCGGCTGCGAGGGATCCTGCAGGTGTCTCTGCAAGTCGGCGCGGGCCCCCCGGTTGGCGGCCGGCACCATGACGTACAACACGACTTCACGCTCCAGACGCTCCAAACCGGCCAGCCGCTTCATACCCTCCAGAAGCACGTCCAGCCCCTTGTTGCGGAATTCGTACCGGCCGCTCGTGCCGACGATCAGCGGATCGTCCTGCAACTTGCGTCCCAGACAGGCTTCCGCCACGACGATCAAGGCCGTGCGGGCCTCCTCGCGCTTGACCCGATAGTCGTCGCCCTGCCAGACGAAATCGTCCTCGAAGCCGTTAGGCGTAACGGCATCCGCTTCGTGACCGAGCAAATACCGACATTCGACGGCCGTAATTCCACTGACGGTCAGGAAAACGTCGCTGTTGGCCGCCGCCTTCTTTTCGATCGAATGCTTGGCCGTCACGCCGAAACGACGGGCCAGGTCGTCCGCATTGAACGTAGTCAAATCCTTGTAAAGCGCCATTCCGTTTCCGGCGATGCTGCGTCCCAGCACGGTAGCGTGCGTGGTGAACAACGTGGCTACGTAAGGCGACTCCCGGCGCAGATAAAGTCCTCCGGCGGCGGTCATCCACTCGTGGAAATGAGCCGCGACCCGGTCGGCGGACTTACAGAAAGTTTCGACGTAGGAGGCTACGACCAGTCCGGCGGCATAGCCGAACAGCACCGGCTCGATGTAATCCCACTGGCCCGAAATCGAATCCACGCGGTAGCTCTCCCAAAGGAACTTCAAGATGTCGTCCTTGCGGGGAATCAGCGAGGAGAAATCGACCAGGATCACCTGCGGCCGCCCGACGATGCGCCAACGGCCCACTCGGACACGGATCCCCTTTTCATACAGGGTCTGCCGCCACCCCTTGAGCAGCGCCGGGTCCTCCTCGAACTCCCGGTCAGCCCCCTGCCCCAGATCGGGACCGATCGTAAAATAGCGATCGCCGTACTTTCCGCATACGGTCCGGGCCTTGGTCGCTATCACGGTGTTGATACCGCCCACTTTATTGCATACCTCCCAACTGATCTCGAAGAGACAGTCGGGTTTCAGTTTCATATCGTTCATATTTCAAAGGTTTGATTATTCAACAATCAGTCGTCCGCCTCGAACAACGCGCCGATCACGGCATCCGACACCAGAAACTTCTCCGCCGGAATCGCCAGCCGACCGGCCGCGAGACACAACTCTCCGACCCGCATGAAAGGCTCCGCCTGCCGCAGCAGCCGCTCCGCCCGCTCTTTTCCGAAACAGGTTTCGACCGTCGCCAACTCGAGTCCCTCGGCCGTGCGCAGGCGGGTCATCAGATACTCGTTGTAGCGATCCCGCTCCGTAAGCCGCTCCTGTTCGTAAATCGCCTCCGTTCCGGCACCGGCCAGGTAGCCGTCGATCGACGCAGCGGCCCAGCGGCGCGACTTCCCGTTGAAGGAGTGGGCTGCAGGCCCGATGCCCAAATACTCGTCGCCCGACCAATAGGCGGCATTGTGACGGGCCCGGCAACCGGGCAGCGCATAATTCGACACTTCGTAATGCTCGAATCCAGCCCCGGTCAGCGTTCGGTGCACCTCCAGGTATTCGCGTTCGCTCACCTGTTCGTCCACCTCGGAGAACCGCCCGCGCTCCAGGCGACGCCCGAAGGCCGTATTTTTCTCTACTGTCAAATGGTATGCCGAAATATGCTGCACGCCGAGCGCCAGAGCCTGTTCGAGGTTACGTTGCAACACTTTCCCGCCGAAACCCGGAACGCCGAAGATCAGGTCGATCGTCAGATTCGCAAAACCCGCAGCCTGTGCCCTCCGCACAGCCTCGACAGCCTGCGCACCGGTATGGCGCCGGTTCATCAGCCGCAGCTCGTCGTCGTCGAAAGACTGCACGCCCACGCTCAACCGGTTCGCACCCGTACGGGCCAGCGCCTCCAGCCACTCTTCGGTCATATCGTCGGGATTGGCCTCGACGGTAAACTCCTCCACACCGCTGCAATCCAGCAGCGTCGCCGCCCGGTCCGCCAGTCCCTGCAACCGGGCGGGATCGCAGAGCGACGGGGTCCCGCCGCCGAAATAGACGGTGCGGATCCGACGGTCGGCGAGCCAATCGACGGCTCCGTCCAATTCGCGCCCCATCGCATCCAGCACGGAATCGACACGCCCCACCTCGGCGCTTTTGAAAAAGTCGCAATAGGCGCAAATCCTGCGGCAAAAAGGAATATGGAAATAAAGTCCGGCCATGTGACTAACGAATGAAAACCGAACGCCAGGCGGATCTACTTCAACGCAGCCCGCACGCATCCTATATTGTTACAAATATAACAAAATATAAGACGCATTATTTCTCTGTAACAGAAATTTCACACAATAGAATAATAAAAACGGAACGAAAAACCCGATGATCGAAACAACGGACAAAAGAGGAAATACAACTCCCTGTAAATACCGGCGGAGGAACCCCGAAAGGTTCCTCCGCCGCAAAATCCGCGCAATCCGGCTATCTGGCCTGCAAAACAGCCCGCAGTTCGCCGTCGGTAAGAAGCATCAGCATATCGCCGTCCACTTCATAATGAGTCGCTCCCGACAAAACGTCGCCGAAAGCCTGCTCCCGATCCAAATCGGGGCAGAACATCCGGGTCGAAGCCATGTTCTGACCGACGGTCAGACCGCCTGTTTCCGTGGTTTGGTAGGAACCCATAAACCGGTTGCAGGCTCCGAGCCCCGAAAGACGTCCGTCCTCACCGAAAACGACGGTAAAGAGGTCGCCTTCCACCGGTACGGCACGACCGTTGAGCTGCACAAGCTGCCATTCGGTGCCGACAAAAGGTTTGCCGTCGCCTTTCCGATGTTTACGGCAGGGACAACAGGAGGCTACGAGCATCACGAGGGCGGCGAGTGCCGCCAGTTTCATAAAACGTGTCATAAGCTATCGATTTTGAATCTTTATCCAGCAAAATATGTGCAAACATAACCAAAATAATCGTAACTTTGTACTCCGCCACGGTTCCCGAAGATAAAAACGGCCCGGTCGCAGGAAAATAGAACTTAAAATCGAACATTCATGCGAAACGGGGCGAAAAACGGGGTTGCCGACATACCCTGCGACCGAAAAAGCACGCACCCTATTTCCGATCAAACGAGAACCGGGTACAACGAAAAAGAAAATTCAACCATAAATTTTAACGAATCAAAATAATACGACACTATGAAAACCATTATCGCATCTCCCAAAGCCCCCAAAGCGGTGGGCCCCTATTCGCAGGCAGTAAAGTGCGGCGACACGCTCTACATTTCGGGACAGCTCCCGATCGACGGCGCCACCGGCGCGATGCCCGAAAGCATCGAAGACCAGACGCGCCAGTCGCTCACCAATCTGGGGCACATCCTCGAAGAGGCGGGTTATTCCCACGCCGATATCGTGAAAACGACGGTCCTGCTCACCGACATCGCCGATTTCGCCGCGATGAACGCCGTTTACGCCACGTTCTTTACGAAGGATATGCCCGCACGCATCTGCTATCAGGTATCCAAGCTGCCGATGGGTGCGAAGGTCGAGATCGATGCGGTCGCCGTCAAGTAAAACGCGTCCGGTCAGCGGAAACACGGACGGAAGGACCGCGCTTCGCCGCCCATAAAAACGATTATATATACTCGAACGACGCGAGATTCCGCGTTGTTTTCCGGGCTTGTCCGCAACCGCCTGCGATCGGCGTGCATATGCGCGAATCCGACGCGCCGTTTTCTATCCGGTCGGAGGGAAACCGGACCGCAGAGCGGGAAAGAACTCCCGACAGGGAGCATCAAACACAGGGGCAACAAAGTTATATAATCATGTTACAGAGGTAGTAAGCTCAACACTTCGCCGTATAGATGCACGACGGGCAAACCGGCTTGCCGGGCGAAAAACGAGGACTGACGACTCCGCCATTTTCCAAAATGTGCGTCCCGGATCACTGGGACGCACGTTTTATCCATTGTTGATAACTTTGGAATAATTTGTCGCGGGAAGATTCGAAAATCCCGAAGAAAAGCAGGAAATTTGTATAGTTGGGACCGAACGGAACAAGCCTGCATCGGTCCCGATTCCTGTAAAGACATAAAGAAATAAAACTCAAGATATCATGTCAAGCAACAAACAACCGGGCCTCCCGACCGAAGTGTCCTACAACGAAGCGGTCGAAGCGTCGAAAAAATATTTCGACGGAGACGACCTGGCCGCTACGGTTTGGGTAAGCAAATATGCCCTGAAAGATTCGTACGGCCATATTTACGAAAAAACTCCGCGCGATATGCACGAGCGCATCGCCGCCGAGATCGAACGGATCGAAAAAAAGTACCCCAATCCTATGAACCGGCAGGAGGTGTTCGAACTGCTCGACCACTTCCGCTACATCATCCCGCAAGGCGGTCCCATGACCGGTATCGGCAACAACTTCCAAGCGGCTTCGCTTTCGAACTGCTTCGTCATCGGCCACAAGAATCCGGCAGACTCCTACGGCGGCATCTTCCGCATGGACGAGGAGCAGGTGCAACTGATGAAGCGGCGCGGCGGCGTGGGGCACGACCTTTCGCACATCCGCCCCACAGGTAGTCCGGTGCTCAACTCGGCGCTCACCTCGACCGGTATCGTCCCCTTCATGGAGCGTTACTCGAACTCGACGCGCGAAGTGGCCCAGGACGGTCGCCGGGGAGCTCTGATGCTCACCCTTTCGATCAAACATCCCGACGCAGAGCGTTTCATCGATGCCAAAGTCGATACGAGCAAGGTGACCGGCGCCAATGTTTCGGTCAAAATCGACGACGAATTCATGCGTGCGGCACTCGCCGGGAAGAAATACCACCAACAGTTCCCGATTCACTCGGACAAACCGCTCTACCAGCAGGATATCGACGCCAAGAAACTTTGGGACAAGATCATCCACAACGCCTGGAAATCGGCCGAACCGGGCGTAATGTTCTGGGACACGATCATCCGCGAGAGTATTCCCGACTGCTATGCCTCTGAATGAACGTAACTGATCTCTTTCATCTTCAGGCTGCCTTCCAACCCCTGCGGCGAAATTCCGCTCTGCCCCTACGACTCGTGCCGCCTGCTGGCGATCAACCTGTTGAGTTACGTGGACAAACCTTTCACCAAAGAAGCGTCGTTCAACTTCGAGAAATTCAAGCAACACGTCGAGAAGGCGATGCGTATGATGGACGACATCATCGACTTGGAATTGGAAAAAATCGAGTTGATCATCAATAAGATCGCCGCCGATCCCGAAGACGAAGACATTCGCCGCGTGGAACTCGAACTCTGGAAAAAGATCCGCACGATGGCCCGCAAAGGACGTCGTACGGGACTGGGCATCACGGCCGAAGGCGACATGCTCGCAGCATTGGGACTCCGTTACGGTACGCCCGAAGCGACGGCTTTCGCCGTGAAGGTACAGAAGACCCTCGCACTGGAAGCCTACCGCGCCTCGGTAAAGATGGCCGCAGAGCGCGGAGCGTTCGAAATTTTCGATGCACGCAAGGAGGAGAAGAACCCGATGATCGGCCGCATCCGGGAGGTCTACGCCGAAATGGTAAAACACGGACGACGCAATATCGCCATGCTGACCATCGCCCCTACGGGAACCACCTCGCTCATGTCGCAAACCACGTCGGGCATCGAACCGGTTTTCCGTCCCGTCTATAAGCGTCGCCGCAAGATCAACCCTTCGGACCAGGATGCCAAAGTGGCTTTCGTGGACGATATGGGCGAAAAGTTCGAAGAGTACAACGTCTATCACCACAACTTCGTCAAATGGCTCGA
>OLVT01002145.1_pt1 | contig 14297 bp, 20 predicted proteins | sample 1673241 | NCBI WGS metagenome assembly OLVT01 (sample SAMEA3178936, study PRJEB25190) | human gut metagenome | biome: human gut; feature: human-associated habitat; material: faeces | place: Austria | collected 2013 | reverse complement strand
TTTCAGTTTCCAAGGGAAGTTCTTTCACTTCCTCGCCATCAACAGGCACAGGGAAATTGAATACGATCTTTTTTATCCAGCTTCCGTCTTTCCTTTTCTCCGGGAACATTTCAATTCGCTCGATAAAGGCTTTCATAAACTCTTTCTGTTCCGCTTCCGTTGCAGAATGGTAGACTTCATCAAATGCCAGTAAGAGCCGATAGATATTGTCGCCGGAGATTTTCTCCTGCTGAATGCTGCGGATTTGACTTTGCAATTCACCAATCTGAACTTCGATTTCTTCTATCGTATCATACTGCTCATCATAGCGGCGCTGCAAGTCCAAAATCTTTCTGTCATAGTGGGCATCGTTAATGTCCAAGGTGTCCATCTGACGCTCCAAGCGGCTTTTCGTTCCAAAGGCTTGCTTTAACTGTCCCTGTAGGACGGCAATCTGCTTTTCCATATCCTCTGTATCAACTGCCGAGCCGATTTTCGCCTGAATCGCTTCTACAAACCGAGGATTGTTGACCATAGCGGATATAATCTTTGCCACAAACTTATTGATTTCCGTCTGCTCGATATTCAGTCGGAAGCTGCACTCATGCCCAGTTGGTGTTACTGTGTTTTTGCAGTAGTAATAATATCTCGTTTTCTTGTCCTTGCTGTGAGCCTTGGCAATATTGCCGTACATACTCTTTCCGCAGCATGGGCATTTCAAGATACCGGACAGAATATGTGCATGATCTGGATTATTGACCTTTTCCCGCTTAAAGGAATTGATCTTGCGCTTTTCCTGTGCCAAATACCAATCTTCTTCCGAAACGATTGCTTCATGTTTTCCCTCATAGATAGGGAACTCCGCTTGCTCAACCACGTGCATCTCGTTTCTTGTACCTTGCTTCTTTTCCGTCCTACGTCTGCCATAGGCTATCTTACCCATGTAAACAGGATTGTCCAGTACATCCTGCACGAAGTTCCTTGAAAATCCGGGAATGGTATTATTCTGCCGCAGCTTCTTGATAAAGCCGTTGCGGTTCAGATATTTTGAAACTCCGGCAACGCCCTCATTGGTGTGAATGTAGCGGTCATAAATGACACGGATTACTTCCACTTCATCCTCCGCAATGACAAGATCACCGTTTTCCAGTTTATAGCCGTAAGGAGCGAAACCACCGTTCCACTTACCCTCACGAGCCTTTTGCTCACGCCCTGCCATTGTCTGGGTGCGGATATTCTCTCGCTCGATTTCTGCCACCGCAGACAGCACGGAGATCATCAGCTTTCCGGCATCCTTGGAGCTGTCAATGCCATCCTCCACGCAGATCAGGTTGACACCAAAATCCTGCATGAGCTGCAAAAAGTTCAGAACATCCGCTGCATTTCTACCAAATCAGGACAGCTTAAAGACCAGCACATAGGAAACGCCGTCTTTGCAGTCCTGGATGTCATTCAGCATCCGTTGGAAGTCCTGCCGCCCTTGGATGTTCTTTCCAGAAAATCCCTCGTCAGAATACTCCCCGGCAATAACCATATCTTCGTATGCCGCATACTTTCTCAGCTTGTCACGCTGGGCATCCAAGCTGTATCCGTCAACCTGCATAGAGGTGGACACTCTTGTATAAAGATAGCATTTAAGTTGTTTCTTTTTCAGAATCGCCACCTCCTTCGTTCATTTCTTTTACCATAAGTCCCTCGTTGCGGATATAATATTCCAAAAGCCACAGCACATAATCCGGTGCATGGCGGTTATCCAATTCCCACTCGGTCATAGTCCGGTAAGGGATATGGACGAGCTTGCAAAAATCTTTCCGGTTCAGTCCTGTACTTTCCCGCAACTTGATAATTCTGTTCTTACAATCCATCTGTCTTTTCTCCATAAAAAACAAAAATACACGTTGCGTAATCATTATAGCATAGCTACGCCGAATACGCAACGTGTAAATTGTGAATTTTTACGCAGCCTTATTCGTCAAAGGCTGCGCTTGATTTCTTTCCTCGGAATGCTCCGCTTTCTGTTGGGCATCCTGTTCCAATTTGTCCAAAACCTGATGTCCATATTTCTGGAGCATCTGGCTCATAACATCCACACAGCGGACAAATGCCGCATTATATTTTGCATCCTCATAATATTTCTTCAATAGGCAGTTACCTCCATCAAATTTCCATGTCCTGTCCACGCTTACGGGCAGGTGCTTTGTGTTCCTGAGTTTCCTTTCCTCTGGCGAGGATGGCATTAAGAAAAGCCCGAACCCTCTCAGATGCGATTTCCAGTGCATCCAGAAAGGGTTGGGCTTTCTGTTTAAGTTCCATATATTTTTCGTTTACAGCTTCATACCGCTGTTTCCAGATCGATGCGGACTTTTCAGCAGAAGCCAGTTTCTCTTTCAAACGCTTGTTGTCAGCATTGGTGTCGAGCGACACATTCTGGTCTCCACAAACGACACATTATAATCTCCAACTTTTCCAAGAAAAAAGCACAATCGCATCTCAACGACACGATCATGCCTCTTTTCCTGCATTTTATCAGCTCAATGCCTGGTTGTTGATTGCTGCCAACATTACTTCTGCATCAATTGCTTTTTTATCCATCTGACTTCCCAGTGTCATGGCATCGGTCATTACGTTATCAATCAGACGGGGATTTCCCTGGCTATAACTATGTACAGAACTGATTGCTGCTGTATCTATGATATCTGAACTGCCTCCGGCATTCCGGATCTTCTGGCGGATATAATCCGATACTTCCTGATCCGTTAATCCATGAAAGTTATAATGAACCACGATTCTTTGACGCAAAGCTTCATTTACCTGTTTTTCTAAGATATGGTTTAAATATGGTTCACCACAGAGGATCAATGAAAAACAATTCACGGAATCATACTTCTGGTTCATTAACATTTTCAGGTCTCTCAGAATGTTGCTGTTTAAGTACTGGGCTTCATCCAGAATACAGATAAATGGCTGCTTTTTTTCTTTATATAAATAATACAGCCGCTCCTGAATGGACTTAAACATCTGACTTTTCCCAAACCCTGATTCTAACCCCAAAGCTTCACATAGTTGCCGATAGAATTCCTGCACACTTACTGTCGACAAGCAAAGATAAGCACATTGGTATAGGTTTGGATTCAGTCCTTTCGCAAAGCATCTCAAAGCAAATGTTTTTCCCATACCCGGACTTGCTGTAAATACTCCAATTCCGCGGATCTCTTTCAAGTATTCCAGACGTGCCGTCATCTCCCGGAAATCTTCGGATTCAAATGCATCCTTTTCTTTTATCATCTGTTTGTCAAAAGGATTAAAACTTAACCCATAAAAATCAGTGTACATTCTTTCCACCTCCCAAAGCTGTACCGTAATCGATAGCTACTTGATTCTCACGTTTTGTTTTTCCATTCTCTACCCTGTCCGTTAAACGGATTGGATATCTTTTCCCTTCTGCAAACACCCAGGTCTTTTCGGGAGTATCCGGCAGGTAGCGTACTTCCACTTTCTGTCCGATGAATTGCATGGGTGCGTCATAGCACTTACAGTCCAATTCAATGGTTGCATCTCGCGATACTCTACGGGTCGTACGATTTAAGAAACATTCATTCAGCCATTCGAGAGATTTTGGTTTTCGGATTGGATGACCACTGTGGAGATAACGGGAAAGTGGTGTTTCTCCTGTAGCAGAATGTATCGTTGTATTATGTTTTCGGATATATGCTGCAAGAAGTTCATTAAATTCATCTAGTGATTGAATCTGCTTCAGATCAAGTCCATAGAGCCACCGTTCCTTTAAGGTTCTGAAATTTCGTTCTACCTTACCCTTGCTGGCTCCATCTCTGACCGGCGTATGCAAAAGTACTGTCCCTACAGATGCACAGATCATATCCAACTGATGATTCTTATACGGTGCACCAGAGTCAACATACAGTTTATTAGGGATTCCATAGGTCGCAATCGCATCTTTCAGGACTTTCTGAAAGTTATAGGCATTCTCCTGATAAAAAAGACGGCCGCCTACAATCATTCTGGAATAATCATCTAAAATCATAATCAGATACGTCCGGTGTTTTTGGCCGTGTTCTTCCAGATAAGGAAGATAACAGGTGTCCGCCTGATACATTCCTCCAAAGTATGCTTCCTCAAAGGCTTTCCGGTCTCTGCCATTCAATGCGGCATCAGTACTTTTCAATCCATTTCGTTTGATAAATCTTTGAACCGTTGCTACAGATACGGTTGCCGGGATCAGGTTCTCCTGTACCAGTCTGGCATGGATCTGGGTGGCATTTAATCTTGGAAACATCTTTTTGATCTGATAGATTTCTTCAATCGCATCTTCTGTTAATACGCGTGTATTTCCTAAATCTGAACGCCTTTTTGGTGCTAATGCATCAATTCCTCCGTTCCGGTACAGCGAAACCCATTTCCCAATTGTTTTTGGTTTATAGCTGACTGTACGTCCATCCGGGAGCTGCATTGGAATCTTGGAAACTCTCCGGCAGTAAGCCATAATAGACTCATCCGGATATGTTTCCTGTATGACTGGTGCAATCATCCCAAACCGAAGCCTTGCAATCTCCATGGATTCTTCGATCCCTTCCTTATCATTGTATTGTTCCATTTCTATCGCCTCCGATTAAAGCGTATTCCAGACGGTCTCCATTGTACATGCCGGGATTATGGGAAGCATGGACGTTTCTTTTCTTTCAGAACTATAAGTGATGAAAATCCGCTGCATGATCAGCCTGCAGAAAAGAAAACCGGAAAGATTTCCAAAACTGGAAGAGGAATTGTCCATCCAGTTCAGCAATAAAGTCGACTGCCTGTTCCAATGCATCGTTCAATATACCAAGTATTAATCTTTTATGTGAAAGAAAAAGATTCCGGAACATATAAAGTGTAGAGTGTGCAATCTGATAAATCTCGCAGATTTTTTCTATAGTATGCAGATGTAGAAAATAGTCTCTTAGTATGGTTAGGACAAATCGCAAACTATAAGAGGAATACGGAATTAACATCTCCGGCAAAACTGCATGGGTATGACCACAGGAAGTACACTTTATCCTTGGGATTCGTAGCAGTACGGATTCTATTTGGTTGCCTTTTATGGTGATCATGTAACGCGAATACGTATCATGTGGAATCATTTGCTCCTTAGAATCACAATATGGGCAGACCTGTCCTGAAAGATTTGATTTTTCAAACGTTTTGTCCAACCATTCCTGATCTGAAATTTTTATTTCATTAAGCTTGCAAAATAGATTAAAAATGCGTATCATAATATCTGGATACTTCCTTTGGGATGTATTTTTTTGAAAGAGGGAACCGGTTCATGCCAACGAAGGGGTTCCTTCTTTTTTTTATTATAATCCTTTTGTAAAGAGAAAAAAGCATGCAGTAAATCACTACACACTCTCATCAATCATCTAATCCATCTTTTCTTATTATCTGTTGTTTTTCTGCTATCTCAACCCCTTATAAAAAGTTGCTCTACAAGATGAAAATGCTGAAAGAGCCGGGAGCTTTTGTTATTGCAATGCTTTCTGATAAGCGTGCGGAAGAAAAGAAGACTACAACACAGGATATGATAAATGCGCTGACAGCAAAGAACATATTTCTTCCTATTAATAATGATGGCATTGTCGGAAACATTGGAATCATCAATCAAAAGAACAACAAGTTGGACGAGCATGAACTGATTAAAGCAATTGGAACACCGGAAAATGTGTTTGTTGGATACAACGGTAATGTCAATATTGCTTGTGCTTCTGGATTGAGTTATCCGGTTGAATATATCAAAAAACTTGGTCAGTCAGCAGTTGAAGAACAGAAAGAACGCATAGAGAAAAGAAAAACAATATCTGTCTTGGATGACTTGAATACAGAGGAGATTGTTATTCCTGAAGTCAAAAAGAAAACAACTAAAGGTAAGCGGAACAGAATTTCACTTGATTTTCTGAATAGTTTGTAGGAAAGGAGCAGAACAATATGAGAACACCTGCCGCATATAACAATAATCTAAAGAATCATATTATCACCATACAAATGCTTGTAGACTGTCTATACAGTTCTAATAAGAGAGCAAAGAATTGGAGAGACAAACAAAGTGACTACTTTTGTAGAAGAAAGTATTGCGGAATGTATGATAAGTATGGAAATGAAGGAAAAGCAAGAGAGAAGAAAGAGGAATACTATCATCAAAAAGAAATCATGCTTTCCGTCCTGAAACCAATTTGTATTCATAAAGAACATCTAAGAGATGATTACACAAAAGAACGTATCTACGATTACGAGGATGAATATTGGGAATGCAAAGATAAAGGCATCTTTATCCATACTGGAAGTTACTATGATAAAGAACTAAGACAAGAAGTTGAGTTTGGTGACATAATCGCAGAAGTATTTCCAGTATACAAATATTATCTCTTCTATGACGTGGGAAGTAGTCATACGTTTCATACTCCGATTAAAGAAGAAGATGTATCTAAATATGACTTGCCAGTAGTAGAGATTGATAAATTGGATACAAAAGGTTACGACATTGCAGATTTACTTTCAAATCAATTTGTGAAGAAAGTAATTGAGTTAATTAAGTCGGAAGATTTTGAATTAGTAGAAAATATTTAAAAGCACAGGAGGAAACGAAACAATGAGAGGTACAGTAAAATGGTTTAATGCACAGAAGGGTTATGGATTCATTGTAGGAGATGATGGTTTAGAGTATTTCGCCCATCAGACACAAATTCGAAAGGGTGGATTCCGAACATTAGATGCTGGTGATGTTGTAGAATTTGACATACGCAGCGAAGAAAGGGGATTAGCAGCAGTAGATATCGTGCCGGTTCTTACATTAGGTATGATGAAAGATAAGGCTGCGAAAGAACATATCTATTTAAAAGAAGTAGGAGTTGGAACACATGGTTGGTGTATTACAGATAGAAATAATTTCATTCTTGCAGGTGGACATGGAATGTCTCTTGGAGAACTAGATCATTATTTCAAAGAGTAAGGGACTTTCGTAGTCATACATATGAAAATAGGAGGTAAGAAATAACATGGTAAGAGTAAAAAATGACAGAAGAACAAAGGTAAGTAATGTGGATTATGAAAAAGGAGCAGTTGTATATCAAACACTATTCGTCAGAAAAAAGAATGTTCACGCAATAAAAAGTAGTGACTTTGAACGTGAGTGGAGAAAGAAGTTTGATGAAGATGATTTGGATATAAAAGTAATTAGAGCAATTTTCAACGAGACTGTTCAAAAGGCTGGAAAAGATAAGCAATCTATTAAAAAATACAGAGAATCATTTCGTATAAGTTCAAAAAGAAAAATCCCAAAGGAAATACTTGATTTGACTGTTGGAAAATGTATCTATGTACAGGTTGCAAAAAATATTAAAAATGGGAAAAATCCTTTGAGTGGATATCGAATTATGAGAAAAGGTGATAATGTTGTGATTCGTTTTCCAGACTATTCAGGGACGGAAGATCAGGTTATTGAGTTTTTGAATAAATTGCCAAACGAAGAAAAAATGCTGAAAAGTGAGTCGAGTCTATTAGAGATATTAATGGATGAAAACACATCTTACAGCAAAAAAGCAGATGCACTTCACAAATACGATATTAATATTTGTTCTCATAAATTTGCTATGAAAATCGAAAAGCTTATCAGAAAAACACCATCGCAGCAGATACTACATGAAGCTTTAAATTTGGCAAATAGAATTGGTATTAAAGATATGAGAAACAGTCACAAATTGATTGCAAAAGTTAATAAAAATGCTCACGTGAAATTAGAAAAAATACCACCATTCAATAACAAACAGAAAGTGAGTAACATGGTAGATGCAATTGTTCGAGAAACAAATCTAACAGAAGTAGACTGCAAGAATAAAGAACAAATGAAAACTCTTAAAAAGGCTTTGTTCAAATTGTATCCAAAAGAAGCAGATGTATTAAATGACCGATGTGGAACACCTCAGTTGTTTGGAAATTGGATTTCTAAATATATTGAGGAAACTGTCACAACAGTAATAGGAGAATAGATATATATAGGACTGGTTACATATCCAATGCCAGTCCTAGCAAATAAAAATTATTTAAAAAAAGGAGAATGAAAAAATGACAAAAGAACAGATGAAAGAAATTATGAGAGAAGTAATGCAGGATGCAGAAGACAAGATTTATGATGACGTAATTGAAGATATGGAAAGTTGTTTTGGGAAACTGAAGAAATCAGAAATTAGTATTCCGCTTATCAAGGAAGTTGGAGATATGAGTTTCGAATACACGGTAGATAAGATTATCGAAAAGTGGGCAGATTATAATGAAAACACGGCAGAGGAAATAAATGATAAAAATGTGCTTGTAATGCAGTTTGCAGAACTTCCACAGCATTATAGTTATGTAATTGCCCTGTTTTCTAGCGAAGAGTAGTCATAACAGAGAACATATTTATATAAGAAGGAACTGCGACCGTTGTGTCGTGGTTCCTGGATAAAAGAAAGGACAAAAAACATATGCATACAATCACAAGTAAACAGCTATACGATTTAATCATATCAGAAAAGTTGAATGTAAAACTGGTAACAAGCAGACACTTCAACGCGGTAGGAATGGCAGATATTATTGAAAAAGAAGATTTTATGACAGACCTTGAGAAAGCTACACATGCTGGACGTTTCGATATTGTTGAGTGGAAATGTAATGTGAATATAAACAGAACAGTTATTTTGACGGCTGATTTACATGATAAATATGTTGGCGAATACATTGAAGTTTTTGGAACTGTGTCAAGCTACGTGTCAATCAAGCAGCTTGAGGAAGAACTGGGTTAAAAAACAGTAATTTGAGCTTTTGCAGAATATACAAGGGGATGAAAGTTCGTCCTCCTTGCAGAAAAGATAGGAGAGGAATGACATGGAAGAGCTTAGATTTGAAGAAATGAGAAATGCTTTTATGAATGAAGTACGAAAAATAGGAAAGAAAAATCTTGAATATGCACAAAAAACTGGAAGACCATTTCATATAGGAAATTTGCATATCACAGATGGAGTCCGAGCATTAGGATATTCAGAAGATACAGCGGAATTAGATGATATCTTCAGTAAATATATTAAATGTGATTGGGGAGAAGGATGGAGTGATGCAGCAATTAATGATAAAGCAATAGAGACAGGATATGGTGATGTAATGGGAATTTATCGGTTGAATGGACATGTTATTTGGATAAAAACAGATTTGAATGAATGTACCAGAACAACAATTCTGTTACCAGAAGAATGGTAAGGTCAAAACAAAAATAGTTTCTTCAGGTAGTTTATTAAATTTATCAAATTTTTAGATTTAAAAAATGAAAAAATCGAAAAAAACGTGTAAAATAACATATAAGAAGATCTTTTGAAATATCAAATCGAATAAATAAATCTTATTCAAATCAACGGTATACCATAAGTTACAAGTAAATATAGGAAATTAAAAAGATGTGAAACAGATTCATATCTTTAATGAAATACAATTTTGGAGGAATAGCATATGTATACAGGAAGAAAGACACCAATGTACATAGTTAGATCACTAGCTATGACTAATTGGCTTTGCAACAATGGATTTCAGATTCTAAAGGTTGAAGATTCAGAAAAGGATGACAGATTGAAGGTGTTTTTATTTGAAGATACACCGGCACTTCATGGGATGATGATGAAGTATCGGAAGAGGAAGAGAGTGTGATTGTATGGCAAATGGCGTAAACAGTAGAGTCAACATCACATGGGATGACTTTAAAACATATTTACCGAATTATAAGTTTGACGAAAAACAGATGGAATTTTTCAAGAATACATTAGAAAGTATCTTACATAACCGTAACACAAACAAGGTAACTTGTTTCGGTGCAAGATGCGGCATCGGAAAATCAACAATGATACACACGTTGATGCATAGCTGCATTGCAAATTTTAGATATGAAGGAAGAGATGTCCCTCAAGGATTGATTGTAATAACTGACTCTATCAAAAGATTAGAGGAGCTGTCCAGTAGCAATAAAGATTTAGCAAAAAAATATTGGGGTGAGTATTTTAGAGATCTTGGAATTGAGTATCATTATGAAGATTTTGAAAGAAATACCATTGTTCTGAAATCAGACGAACCCTTTAAGAAGCAGATGATAAGTCAGCGTTACAAACCAATCGTACTATTGTCCACTCAAAGATACTTCATGTTGAGTAAAAATACAAGAGAACAATTGTTTACATTCATATATAATGGGAAAACATTGAAGAGAGACATCATAATTTTCGATGAATGCCCGCAGTTTTCGGAAACAGTCACAATAGATAGCGATAATCTTACACGAATTGAATCGGCACTGTATAAAGGTCTGTCTAATGAAGTTAAAGATAAGGAATTTGTTATCCGGGAGTACAAAACTTTCAAGGATCGACTGCTGAATCAGATGGATGAAAAAGAAAAATTAAATAAAGATTCTAATGTGACTGTTTATTGGAAAGATAAAAGATATGCAACTATGACACCGAATGATAACATATTTTTTGATGTGATCTATGACAATATTGAATCTCTCTCAAAACAGTATAGGCAATTCTTAAAAGATATCTTGTGCCTACAAAAGATAGCTCAAGAAGGAGCAATATTTCACTGTGTAAAGAAAAAGTCAGGCGAAAATTACGAAAGATCATTTATGATTTTGATTGATAACAGAGAGTATTTCTATTTAGGTGAAGATAAGAAATTTTTCGTGTTTGATGCTACAGCTGATGTTGACCCTCGTTATGATCTTGATTATGTTGAAATCATATCAGGGGAAGAGTATAACAAACCACTTGATATGCAGATTACAAATGTAAAGGTATCTACCAGTAAAAATGTTCTATGTAAAGGTAATAAAAAATCAAAAACAACGACAACAGCAATTTCAAATTATTTGAAAGAAAAGAAGAGAAGTGGCTTCGGAGACCATAAAGAGATTCTATTAGTCGTGTACAGCAGCCTGGTTAGAAGATTCCAAAAGGATTTCAAACATATAGGATACTTTGGTAATTTGAAAGGTTTTAATGATTATAAGGAATTATACCGCATGGCTCATATTGGAATGAACAGATTTCCTAATTTGGTTTATTTCTTTATATATTGTGGTTGTCATATGGAATTGTATGAGAAGTTATCTGAAATGTCTGAAGAAGAGTCATTGAAGTTTTTTGATGAATTGACTAAAAATCACAACAAGGAATATGAAAGTGTTGTTACCGGAATAATGCTGCGATGTATGTTAGCAGATTTTGAACAGAATATATTTAGGCTTGCAATCAGAAATTATAGTAACACAGAACACGTTCATATTTGGACTTTTTATAATGTAGAAGACAATCTTTACAAAAGTCTTTCGTACATGATTGAAAATAGATATCGTCCATATGGTGTGACATTTGAATATGAAGATAAGCCTGAAGAGTTGAAAATCGAAGAGATTAAAAGCAGGAAACCTCCGAATGGAAAGAAAATGACAAATGCACAGAAGATTATTGAATGGTGTGATAATCAAGAATCTGGAAAAGTATTTAAAATAAATGAACTTTTACATGATACTGGATTGAGTAATGATGATTTAAAAAAAGTTAAGAAAAATAATCCAACGATAAATGAACTTTTTATTAGTATGAAGACAGATAAAAAAGGATACTACAGAACTAAATAATTTTTGGGGTATGTTTCCTAATATATATGTATTAGAGAATCTACCCCTAAAATGAAAAATATGTGTAATAAAAATATTTAAAACGTAATTATGATTTTGCACATTACGCCACATTTTGCGGAATGTAACAATTGGGAACTTATACTGACATCCCACAAGACATATATGAAGAGAAGTAGATGAATAAATTACAGCATGGATATTATAGAATATGAAATGCGTTAATATATGTCAGGGGGTTCACCGAACAGAAATCCACAAAGTCTTACTACGCATCTACTGCGGTTTCCTTACGGGGAAACCTTGTATCTTGCTAGTGCGACTATGTTGTGTCTTATCTGTTAGTCCGTGTGCCACCCCCTGAAACCCCGGCACAGGTTAAATCTTAAACTTATGAAAAATAATTTAATGGAAGGAATTTGAATATATGAAAAACAGATTGCAAGAAATGAGATGGGAAAAAGATTGGTCACAAACACAGCTTGCTATGAAAAGCAATGTGTCGCATTCTACAATAAGTTTGATAGAGAATAATCCTCTTGAAAACCCACATGTTTATACTGCTATCAAGCTTGCCCATGCTCTTGGTGTGTCTGTTGAAGATATATTCAAACTCTGAGAGTGGAGGAAAGATATGATGAAAAATATAGGCGTAGATGTTATTGGAATTAAAGTAACAAAAAATGCAGAAGGTAAATTTGATCACAAGGTTGTATCAGAAACAAAATTTACAAGTTATGAAGAAGCAGGCAAAAGTATAGATGCTCATAATGTAAAAGGTCTTGTTTTTGTTGGCATTCCTACATACAACTAAGCATTACGGATGTGGATTTTTAATCAACTCATCCAGTGTGATATCAAGAGCATTAGAAAGTAAAACAAGTGTGTTCAAATCACAGGTTCTTGTGTTCTTTTCATAATTTGAGATTGTCTGATGCTTGACAAATACTTTTCTGGCAATGTCATTTTGTGTCATTCCACGTTTCTTCCTATAATATAAAAGGTTTTCTGAAAAATAATTCATATATTATAACCTCCGAGTAAGATGATGTGTATTATTATAGGAAGAAAATGGAATTGAGTCAAATATAAAATCTTGATGTTTCTTGTACTTGTTAGCATATATCAGAACATATGTTTCGAATTGTACTTTGTCATATTGTGTCGTATAATAAAAGGAGAAAATAAATGGAGAGAATAAAAATGATTAAAAAAATAAAATGCATTCAAACAAATGCAGTTAATTCTGAATACGAAGCATTATTCTCTGTTATTCATCCTATTTTAACTGGTTTGGTGCATACTATAAAACAAGATATAATAAACCAGATCGGTGGGTACGACAAAATAACACTTGAATTATTTACAAGATTATATAGTCCTGGTGATGGAGATTGTGGAATTTGTTTTGAATATGCAGTACATGATGCAATCATATCAAAAGATCCAAATGTTTTAAACAGAATAGATTCTGCACTTTCAAAATTCTGCAACATAAAAGGGAACGATCCATCTTCTATTTTGTTTGGAGTGGAAAAAGAAGCGAATACAATACAGTTTATTGACAGCGTAAAAGAACATCTGACTGATGATTCTATATTGTTAACAGGTAAAAAAGGGAAGCCAATAAAATTAAAAAGACATATAAACGGAGTTGTTTCATCGTTCAGAAAACCAAAAGAGAGAGAAAAACTTCCTAGTAGCATAAATGGTTTATGGAAAGCAGATTTATTTGTTGGAAATACAGATGTAGACAAATGGGTTGGTACAACTGTTAAAATAAATCCAAAACAACTGGAAGGTGCAAGAGGTTTAAGACTGGGGATAGTTCCTTCTGCTCAAGGGAAATCCGATAAAATTTATCAACACGAAACAAAAAATTTAATTGTATGTCCAGTTCCATATGACGAATCTTTTATGGAGATTTTCTATGAAGGTTGGAATATTGTAAAACAATTTATCAACGCAAATGGGAATATGCCAAAGGAAATCAATTTATGCTCTCCTTTGGATCGTTTGGTTTGTAAAGAATTAGTTTCAAGATCAAAATTTCCAATACTTGATGTTATAGAAGTGATTAAAACGATGAGTCAACCACACTTATTAGATGTGACAACTGAAGATGCAGTAATAGAAAGTAATGTTGTGTTAGAATCAAAAGTAAGTAGTATTGTTGCACCGTTATCTATATATTCCAATTAAATTAAAAAGACACCTTAATTGGTGTCTTTTATTAATCCTGCTCTTCTATTTTAATGACATGCCTTACAAGGTCTTCTATCTCTAGCAGGAAGTAAAACATATAATTATCATTCTTTTGTATTGTGCATAAAGTAATTGTAAAAACAAAATTGATACTTATCTAAATATTCTTTTATAAAATGATACCGCATTTTCAAGTCAACATCCATATTTAATATATTGTGTAATTGTTCAAGTTCGTGGTAGAATACTGTTTTATTCTTTAAATATATATCAGGAAGCGGAGTATCTAAATACTTATTTGCTGCGTCAAGTTTACCGTAATAATACATCATAAATTTTTCGGAAGTCATAAACTGCAAATTCTGCTCGAACGGTACGCCTATTCTGAAATCGGCGGTACATTCATTCT
>OLVT01002136.1_pt1 | contig 14339 bp, 17 predicted proteins | sample 1673241 | NCBI WGS metagenome assembly OLVT01 (sample SAMEA3178936, study PRJEB25190) | human gut metagenome | biome: human gut; feature: human-associated habitat; material: faeces | place: Austria | collected 2013 | reverse complement strand
CATCTTTGATATCATTTTGTAACTCTTACATATAAAAACTACTGGCTATCCAGTAGTTTTCCGGATGATATCAAACGGAGAAAGAGGGATTTGAACCCTCGCGCCGGTCACCCGACCTATACCCTTAGCAGGGGCACCTCTTCAGCCTCTTGAGTATTTCTCCTGACTGAACTCTACTGTATTTCTACAGTATTTATTCAATTAGCACCAACAGTGCGAAATTTATTATACAAAAGGTTCTTCTTTTTGTCAATCCCTTTTTATATTTTTTTGTAAAAAGGATCCTCCCCTTATAAATGTCCACTTTACTTTTAATATAATTCTTCTCATAAACAACGACTTGCACCACAATCTCACGTACACTTTATACCCCCTGCATTTCTTACAGTCGATATATTTTTCGTCTCTGTAAACTCCCTCCAATACTCCTAATACCTGCTCTTTTTTTACGCCATATTCTTTTATATACTGGTTATCACCACAAAGTACATAACTGTCGGCACCGACTTCCAGAATACGGTGAAGAACTAATTTGCCGCCCACTCTCCGGTATAAAATAACATCCCGGCATTTTGCTTCTCCCTGGTACTTTCTCACGACGATAATATCTCTCTGTGGTCTTATGAACGGGAGCATACTTGTCCCAAAAGGTGCTGTCATTAAATAACCTTTTTCTTCCAAGACTTTTTCTATATTCAGCTTTTCCTGTTCTTTATCCGATTTTTGTATTTCCATATTTTCTCCTCTGCCTGCTCCTTATATCCATTTTCATTATAAAGGAAATAAACAAAAAAGCTACAGCAAATTCATCCTGTGACAAATCTGCTGCAGCTCATAATTACCTCTGCATATCTCTGTTTTTATTCTACCGGATCACTATAATCTAATGAATTGGATTCTGTACTATTATTCGAGAATGGTGAGGGAGCATTATTATCTGCGTCAGTATTACTTGCACAGATAATATCCTCGCCATTTAATATTACAATTTCCATAGATGGATCACTATATACTCTTTTTTTCATAATCTTTATCTCCCACTTTTATTTAGACATTGTATCTAAAATTCCATTTGCATAATTCTTCTGTTTCTCACTTGCATTACCTGAATTTGCGATACTTTCTGCAACTTCTTTTACTGTACGTGTATCAATAAATGATCCCATCTTGCTGTAGGATTTTCCATTCAAAGTATATTTTACAAGAACTCTTGCATAAACATTGTTCTCATAGTTCGCACTTTCAAGATTTGTAAATACAATATTGGAACGGTAAAAATTCGAACCTTTATTCTCTGGATTCATAATATACTTTGTCTCTTTCGGCTGTAAAATATGGGCCAATGCATTTTTTGCTGTTCCATAGTACCATTCACAGCCTTCAAAAGTTGCTCCTGTCGGAAGTGTAAAATCATATCCGAAACGCATACAGGTCTTGCTGTAATCGTCAGCATAATCCATTCTCAGACTGCCTCCAATAAACAGATCTTCAAAACTATAAGATACCATCATTGTTCCGTCGCTGTTCAGGTCTGCAGATGTGATCGGTACTGTCTTTGTATTGGTTCCATCAACATTTACTTTGAGCATCTGTGGCATGCTATCCTCAGTAAATACTAATGATCCTGTCGGTGTTGCAGTTACAACAGCACTGTAATTTTGAGTTCCGTCTGTATTTGCAGCTTCTGTCACATCCACTCCATCTTTTGTCCATTTTGAAGTCAGCGTATACTGATGATCCTTCATTCCCTCAACAACTCGAAGATCTAAAAGCCGATTCCCCTGATTAAATGCCGGTATCACTACCGTATTATAATCTGCTGTATTTGATATTGTTCCTATATCTTTTACCACCTGCATACTTTTAATAGACGCATTCGAATCAGCCTCTCCTATTTTTAATGCATTTGCTGTTCCATTTTTCATTGTATAGCTGGAATTTGGACTGGTATAGTGACTTGAATAATCATTACAGCGTTCACCATTAACCCATAATCCCATCGTTGATCCTGTATACAATGCCAGGATGTCAATTTCCTGACCAATCTTATCTGTTACACATACTTTTGTCTCATGCCAATTACCGTTCGTATCACACATCTGGAATTTGATCCTTGAAGCTGTATCATCTTTGCCATATGCTATCTGATACGGTTCTCCACCTCGGTTAATTAAAATATGGTTCGTCGTAGCCGCAGAATTTAATTTCACTTTCATCCGGATCATAAACGGAGTTGTTCCCGTCAAAGCATTCAGTTTACTGTCATCGACATTTGCAATCTGTCCACCAAATGTTCCATCCTCGTTCATTATAGCTGCTGATGTATCAATCGGATTTTCTGATGTATCCTTTACTGTAGCAACTGTTTCTTCAACAGCCTCATTTTTTACATCTGTCAAAGTCTGACCATCTACAGGTGCTGTTACAGTAAGGTTTAATGTATCCTCCGCATAAACTTTAATATTTTGTGCACAGGTGCTTCCATCTCCGCCTGTTCCACTTCCAGTCCATTCAGTATCGCCATTCTTCCAGTTGTTTGTGTTCACACCAACCAGTTTAAAATGCGTTGCTTTTACAGCCTGATCCAATACTATCTCCTGTGCTCCTGCATTGTCTGTAAAATGACCACTTTTAGCCAGTATCCAATCACTTGAGTTTGGTGTTGCTGTTGAGCTTTTCATATCTGCATAATAGAGCAAATACTTTCTGATACTATTATTTACATTCGGTTGATCTACTTTGTCTGCACGACCTTCATAAGTCACTTTTTTCAACAGGATTTCCTGGCCAAATCCCGAACCGATCCATGGACGCACTGTCGAACTGATCGTATCTTCAGATGAACCTTTTGTTCCGGTCCAACGACTGTGCCACCAATGTGCCTCTTCGTCAAATGCCCAGCTTGCCAGACCATCATTCCCCTGTGCCGGATCCTGCTGACTGTTACTTATTGCATTTCCCTGCAATACCGAAGGCTTCACCTGCATCAGCACTTTGCCTGCTTCCTGTTCAGTACTCGTTGACGCATCTGCCTGCGTTAACGTTCCCTCCTCAGCTTTCGCTGCTCTTGGGAAACTTACTGTCGTGAGTACCATGGCTGCTGCCATGCACACCACACCCAATCTCTGTAACCTCTTTTTGTTCATTCCTTTCTTTTCCTCCTTATATGTAAAATTTCCGGAAGTTCACATTATACTGTATTGTATTTATGATGCCAGGGTCAAAAGATCTAAGCCCACATGAGCTTGCTCATAGGTGGGTGAAAGACCTTAGGACCCGCCCCGATATGAGCATCAAAGTCGGGGGCTTTTGACCCCGACATCTATTTATTCTTCTAAAAATCCATTTTCCTGCATCTGTCCGATTAAACTCTGAACATCTGCTGTGACCTTTTCCTCACTGACTTCATAATCTTCAGCCATGCTGCGGATAATCTCTTCCTGATCCATGCCTTTCTGCAATCTTATCCAAATTTCTTTGCCGGTATCATTCAGCATAATCATGCCACGAAATTTTTTGGCGGCTGCCCCTGTAGCAACTACAACGGATCTGCCTGCGACATCCCGCAATACAAATCCCTTTTTTATCTTCATCTTCGTCCCTCCCGCAGCAATCAGTTATCTTTTTATTCTGAAATCTTTTTTAATAATATCCTGTCCAATATTCACCATTTTCATCTGGTCCGGTTGGCTCTGTCGGAGTTGTCGGTTCTGATGGCTTTATCTCCGGCAGATTCACATCATTATCCGGATTACCGGTTCCCGGATTTGTATTTCCACCGGTATTGGAACCATTATTACCATTATTTGAGCCGTTATTACCTGAATTAGAGCCGTTATTTGATCCATTATTTCCCGGCTTTGAACTGCTATTCACTCCATTATTTCCAGTGTTAGAACCGGTATTGGAACTGTTCCCCGGTTTCCATGTACTGTTAGAACCATTGGTTGTAGTATTTCCTGTATTCCCAGAAGATGAAGAACTTGCTGATGAGCTGCTGCTCTTCTTCCGGGTGGATTTCTTTGCCTCATTCTTTGTCAGATCCAATGTAGGCAGAGTCTCTTCCTTTTTATCCTCTTCTTTAACGGAATCGTCCTTTTTTGCATCACTCTTCTGATCCGTCTTTTCCTTTTTCTCTGTCTTATCCGAATCTTTTGATCCATCCTCTGACTTGTCAGTCGTATCTGTCATAGCAACATCGAAGCCATTTTCCTTATCGGCAGTCTTATTCGATACCCGCACAATTCCATATGCAGCCATTCCGATGACGCAGACGAGTACCACGGATAAAGCTATTAACTGCTTTCTTCTTGCACTCATAATCCCTCCTGCTTTTCTCTTTTTATTTCCTTTTTATAAGCAACAATCACAACACATTCCGAATGCATTGTGACCAAGTTATTACTATACTATTTTATAGTACTATTTTTCCTGACATTTTTCAATCCGTTTACCTGTATTTTTTTGTCAAATTTTTCTTATTTTTATGTGGCTATTTGTGTTATAGTAAGGTGTGGAGGGCTTTCCTTTATGAAACTTACTTGAAGTGATTGCCAGGGAAAATGATTTTTTTCAAGCTGAACTTTATAAAAACTCTCAGACTGTCATTGAAAGAAAAAAGAACGTCCTCTACTACGATTTCACCAGTAAATTTTTAAGAAAAATAAGGAGTATCCCATGAGCAGATCGAGAAGACGAAAAAAAATGAATTCCAAAAAGAAAAAGCAACTGATCATTATATCGGTGATCGCTGTTTGCGTTCTGGCAATAGCCACATTTGCAGCCATTCGCATCACTTCAGGAACATCCGATAAGAAGACGGAATCCACTTCTAAAGATAAAAAATCTGATAAGAAGAAAAAGAGTGATTCAAAAGATTCCGATAATTCCTTGCCGGATCTTGACCTGACCGACGGAAAGAACGATGATTCAGGCAAGGATGGACAGTCTTCGTCTTCCGACATCAAGTCAGGCAGTAAGAGCAAAGGAAATAACAGTTCTTCCAATAATTCCGGTAATAGTGGAAATGCATCTGATAATGGAAATGCATCCAACAGTACTTCCGGCAGCAAAGCCGACAATGATACTACCATCCCGGGCATTTCCGATGGTACTGATACTATCCCGGACAATTCTGTTGATGTCGACGATGACGAAGAGAATTGGACAGGATATTATTAAAATTGGGAATTAAATGATTTAATAATGAAAAGACAATGGAATCTGTACTGATTTCCAATCGTTAGATTTTAAGCTTAGCTTTTGGAACGGTACATCATACCATTGTCTTTTTATTTTTCGTTCTATTTCTGACTGTATTTATTCTTCTACATTCGCATCGATCGTTTCCTGGATCTGCTTTTCTACCAGTGCCGCAATCTCGGTTGTCTTCATCTCTTTGTAATCTTCATATTCCAACGGCTTAAGGAAATGTACCTGTACTGTTACAGGGCGGATCGTATCCCGGTCAAATGGCACGAAAGAATTAATCAGTGCCACCGGAACGATCGGGCATTTTGCCTTTGTTGCAGCTTTAAAACTTCCACCTTTAAATGTACCGATCTTATTTCCATTTTTAGAACGTGTACCTTCCGGGAAAATCAGGTAGTTTCTTCCTTTTTCAACTTCTTTCGATACATCTATGATCACTTTCATCGCCTGACGCACATCTTCTCTGTCCAGCAGGAATGCCTTAAGACACGAAAAGACCTGCTTTAAAAATGGAATATTTCCCACTTCTTTTTTAGCCACGACTGAAAATGGCCGTGGACACGCTTCTATCATCGCCAACACATCATACAGACCCTGATGGTTTGGGAAAAACATAAAACCATTCTCTGCCGGTATATTTTCACTTCCATGCACATCTATTTTTACATTTCCGCCTTTATTTGCATGCAGATCTACCCACCGGATAAATGAATATTGTTCTTCTTCTGTATATTTATCTGTATGAGACGCCCGATAGCACAGCTTACACCATGCCCATGGAACAAACCAGAGATTTCTGAATACCATCAAAAGGATTCTCTTCATGAATCTTATTCCTCCACTTTTCTGTATTCTTTGATCGCAGTTTCATACAGATTATTTCCCTCACTGTCGATCACAACGATCGCCGGAAAGTTTTCTACTGTGAGCTTTCTGATTGCCTCTGTTCCAAGATCGTCATAAGCGACCACCTCTGCGGAAGTAATACATTTGGAAAGAAGAGCTCCTGCTCCTCCTACCGCCGCAAAATATACTGAACCATTTCTCACGATCGCATCGATAACAGCCTGGCTTCTTTTGCCTTTTCCAACCATTGCTCCCAGTCCAAGATCCAGCAGCTGCGGTGCGTATTTATCCATTCTGCTTGCTGTTGTCGGACCTGCTGATCCGATCGGTCTGCCCTCTCTTGCCGGGGATGGTCCCATATAATAGATCACTTGATCCTTCCAGTCAACCGGCAGTTCTCCACCCTTCTGAAGAATCTCATACATTCTTTTATGTGCCGCATCTCTCGCGGTATACATCGTCCCTGTTATATATACATAGTCTCCTGCATGTAATGATCTTGCAGTTTCTTTATTGATCGGTGCTGTAATATGCCTGTCCATAAAATCTTCCTCTTTTCATCACTCTGTCCACAATGAAAGCTCGTGGAATTATATTGTTCTTATTGCATGACGATTGACATGGCAGCATATATTTACCGCAACAGGAAGTCCTGCAATATGAGTCGGATAAGTATTGATATTCACTGCCATTGCTGTCGTTGTGCCGCCAAGACCTCCCGGTCCGATTCCAAGACCGTTGATCTTTTCAAGCAGCTCTTCCTCCAGATCTTTCACATAAGGTATCTCCGAATGACTTCCTGCCTCTCTTGTCAGTGCTTCTTTTGCCATCAATGCACATTTTTCAAATGTGCCTCCGATCCCAACACCGACTACCATCGGCGGACAGGCATTCGGTCCTGCATCTTTCACCGCCGTCAGAACTGCATCTTTCACGCCTTCGATTCCCTCTGCCGGCTTCAGCATAAATACACGGCTCATATTTTCACTGCCGAACCCTTTCGGTGCAACCTTGATCTTCACCCGGTCACCTTCCACGATCCTGATATGAAGAACCGCAGGAGTATTATCTTTTGTGTTTTCGCGGATCAATGGATCCCCTACAACGGATTTACGGAGATATCCTTCCACATATCCCTGCCGTACACCTTCATTTACTGCTTCTTCCAGGCTGCCGCCTTCAAAGTGTACCTCCTGTCCGATCTCCAGAAAGACAACTGCCATTCCTGTATCCTGACAGATCGGGATCATATCCTGTGCGGCTATCTCAAGATTTTCCTGAAGCTGTCCAAGGATCTGCTTTCCAAGCGGTGACTTTTCGTTCTGCTGTGCCTGCTTCATTGCTTCTGCCATATCCGGTGACAGAAAATGATTTGCTTCAATGCACATTTCTTTGATATTTTCTGTAATTTCTGATAACTGTACTGTCCGAATCATATTGTCTCCTTTTTACGAAACAGGTACGCCCGGAAGCGTACCTGCATCATTTACAATTCAATCTCAATCTTTCTGTTCGTGCGATGATACTGATGGTATCTGACCCCTGCTGCATCCATCATTCTTTTTGATGCCATAACCGCCGGAGTATGTGCGTACTTATCACAGTCATAGATCACCTCTTTGATCCCTGACTGTATGATAGCTTTTGCACATTCGTTGCACGGGAAAAGAGACACGTAAAGTTTCGCTCCCGCAAGACTGCCGCCACTGTAGTTCAAAATTGCATTCAGCTCGCTGTGCGTCGTATAAACATACTTTGTATCCAGCGGATCTTCTCCTTCTCTCGCCCATGGGAACTCGTCATCTGAACAGCCGATCGGCAGTCCGTTGTAGCCCATGGACAAAATCTTATTATCCTGACTGACAATACAGCATCCCACCTGCGTATTCGGATCTTTTGAACGCATTCCCGAAAGCATCGCAACACCCATAAAATATTCATCCCATGATAAATAATCTGTTCTCTTATCAGACATCTGCATCAGCTCCTTCGTCTGTCCTCTTATTTTGTACCGAAGATACGGTCTCCGGCATCACCAAGTCCCGGTACGATATAACCATGATCGTTCAGTTTCTCATCCAGAGAACCGATATAGAGATCTACATCAGGATGCTCTTTTTTCATACGCTCAACACCTTCCGGTGCTGCGATAATGCATACAAAACGGATATGCTTTACGCCTTTATCTTTCAGCATCTGAATCGCTGCCACACTGGAACCGCCTGTTGCAAGCATCGGATCTACTACGAAAACTTCCCTCTCTTCACAGTCTGCCGGTAATTTGCAGTAATACTCTACCGGTTCAAGTGTCTCCGGATCACGATAAAGTCCGATATGACCTACCTTTGCTGCCGGAATCAGTGTCAGGAATCCGTCAACCATTCCAAGTCCTGCACGAAGGATCGGCACGATCGCCAGTTTCTTTCCTGCAAGAGACTTTCCTGTCATCTCACAGATCGGGGTCTTGATCTGAACATCTTCAAGTTTCAGATCTCTGGTTGCCTCATAACACATCAACTGTGCAATCTCTCCGATCATCTCGCGAAATTCTTTCGTTCCAACTTCCTCGCTGCGGATATAACTGATTTTGTGCGCGATCAACGGGTGATCCATTACATGTACTTTTGCCATTATTCTTCTCCTTTTGCAAATGAATTTAATTTTTCTTCTAATTGATCTATGAGTCTCTTCAGGACTTCAAAGCACTCACCGTATGCAGTAAGCGGCTTTCCATAAGGATCTGGAATCTCTTCTCCCTCTCCTGCAAATTCACTTAACGTATATACGTTCTCTGTGTTTTCATACTCTGAAATCATCTTTTTCTTTGTACTCTCATCTACTGTCAGAATCAGTGTATCCGGCTGCAGACTCTCACTGTCAAACTGCTTCGCCACATGACCTTCCAGCGTCATGCCTGCACTCTTCATGATTGCTTCTGCCTTTGGATTCACCGGTTCAGGGAACAAAACCACAAGTCCGCTGCAATCAACCACATACTCCTGTTCCAGCTCTTTATTCCTCAAAAGCTCCGCTGCCATCGGTCCGATATAAGAATCTGTATTACTTACGAAAATAACTCTCCGGTATCTCTGCTGCTTTACTACTGCAGATGCACTGATTCTTAAATGTCCCGCCGCCTTTTCCAGACGGTTCATGATCGCACTTCCAATCCCCTGCATGGCAAAGGATTCACTGTAGATAATGTCAACCTTTTCGTCATCAAATTCTCTCAAAACCCGGTACAGATTCCTTGCAATGGTCTTCTCATTCTCTCGGGTCCCGATATTCTTTACAATTCCATACTTATAAAATGGAAGTGTCTCCCCGGTTGCAATAATTCCAACCCGCTCGCCTTGGCGATGTGCGGCATATGCAAGCTGACGGATTGCAAGAACTTCCTCCCGGATGTCCCCCTCGGCAATGATCAGCTTTGCCTTCGGAGCATAATGACGATATTTCATCCCCGGTGCTTTCGGAGCTTTGTTGCAACCCTTGGTGAGCTGCTGACCAACTTCGACCTCGCAACCATCAGTAACGCCCGGCAAAAGCGTTGCGCGAGCAGATACCACGTATTCGCGGATGTTGCCTTCCTGGTCATGAACGGTAAGCGTCTTATTCACCTTCCAGACCGATATCCACACTTCCGCTGTCAAGAATCATATCGATCTTTCCGTCCAGATCTTCACTGACGTGCTGTGCTGTTGTGGGACTCGGTCTTCCTGATGTATTGGCACTTGGTGCAGATACGAATCCACCTGCTGCCCGGATCACAGCCGCTGCCACCGGATCACTCGGCATCCTGACCGCAACGGTATCCAGTCCGCCTGTCGTTCCGTACGGTACAACCTCACTCTTCTCAAAGATCATCGTCAGTGGACCAGGCCAGAAATGAGCTGCCAGGGCATCCGTCTTCGCCGGTATATTCACCGCAACTGCCTTCAGATCTTCATAATCCGCAATATGCACGATCAGCGGATTATCCGATGGACGGCCTTTTGCAGCATAAGTCTTCTTCGCTGCCTCCTCCTTCAACGCATCCGCTCCCAGTCCGTAGACTGTCTCCGTCGGAAATGCTACAAGCCCGCCATTCTTCAGAATATTTCCTGCCTCTTCGATTACTTCAGGATCAATATTATTTTTATCTATTTTTCTTATTATCGTTTCCATAAATTTTATTATAACATCTTTCTATTGAAAAAAAAACTATTTATCCCTTCTTCATTACTTTCATCACTGATCTTTCAGATATTGCAGGATGCCTTTTGTCACCGCTTCTGCCAGCTTCTTCTGATAGTCTTCTGATACCAGTTTTTCCGCCTCTGCATAATTACTTAAAAAGCCACATTCTACGATCACCGTCGGAACTTCGGTCTTCTTTAAAAGATAGTATGTATCATTTGCTTTAATTTTTTTCGTATTTTCAGGATTCACTTCCTGAAGTGCTTCCTGAATGACCGCAGCCGCCTTTTCTCCTTCGGTTGAAGTCTTATAATAAAAAACCTGTGCTCCAAAAACATTTTCTTCATGATAACTGTTCTGATGAATGCTGACTGCCAGTGACGGCTTTTTTTCATTCATCAGCGAAACTCTGTATTTCAAATCTTCTACTTTACTCTTTCCAAGCTCCTCATCTTTTTCCCGGACCATAATTACTTCAATCTTTTCTTTTTCAAGCAATCTTCTGATCTCTTTTGCAATCAGCAGATTAATCTCCTTTTCTTTCGCCCCATTGATCCCGACTTTCCCGGAATCACTTCCTCCATGCCCGCTGTCAAGGACTACTGTCTGCTTTCCTGTACGAGCTTCTGCTGCAGTTTCAAGACTTCTGAGAATCTTATCTTTCAGATGCTCTCCCGCCTCCCAACACAGTAAAATGATCACGCCAAGGCAAATCATTACAAGTAATGCTCCTGCTTTTTTTCGCATTTTTTTAAGCAAAATAAATATCCTCCTCAGACTTATATTGTAGTATATGTCTGAAAAGGATATTTTTTCAAAATCATCTTTATTTAATTCAAATATTGGAGAATCAGATCCCATACGCCGCTATTTTCTCTTCCAAGACTCCACTCTGCAACTCCTGCCAGTTCGTTCTGTCGGATTACTGTCATCTTTTCTTCCAATGACTGCATATCTTCCAGCCAGATCCTGTAGGTACTTCCATCTGCTTCCCACTTTGCATAATTCTGCTTCGTCTCATCATCCCATTGTGCTGTCACACCTGCATTCTGAACCGCCTGTGCAGCTTCATCCATACCAAGTGCCTGACTGCTTACGCTGTTCGGATAATCTGCTGCCTCTGTTCCTGCTTCTGCAGCCAACTCTTCTTCCGTCTTTGGAGTTTCTTTCCAAAGTCTTGTAAAAAACGGGATTGCAGCAACCAGCTTTTCTTTCGGGACAAGCTTCAGTGCATCTGTCACACCGTTTTCCAGGTAACTGATAGATGCAACAGATCCGGCTTCATTAGAGCCGTCTGTATGCTCATCATATGCCATGATGAACACATAATCCGCTACCGCTGCCTGCTCTTTCAGATCGTACTGCGTATTGTAGGGCTTCGGAACATAGTTGTCTACTGATAATACCAGGTTGTTCTCTCTGCACTTTACTGACAGCTCTCTCACAAACTGAATATAATGCACTCCACACTTCGACGAGATCAGTTCAAAATCCAGGTTGATTCCATCTACCTGACTCTGCAATGCAGCCGCGATCACCTGATCGATCACTTTTGCTCTTTTTGAACTGTAACTTAATACTTCATAAGTCTCATCATATGAATTAATACCTCCATGGAAATCCCGGAGTACCGCCCACACTTCCAGTCCTGCCTGCTTTGCATACTGAACATAGTCTGTGTCTGCAATGGATGTGATATTTCCTTCAGTATCTGCAAGACTGAACCAGGTCGGTGCAATCGTAGTCAGTCCTTTTGTAGTAGCGAGCATACTCTGAATGCTCTGGTTGGCACTGACATTCGTAACATTATGCCATGCCATATTGATCTTATAATCTTTTGAAATACTTGTATATTCCGGCTCCGCAAAATCTCTGGAAGTTTTTTCTTTCTTCTGGTCTTTCAGCTTACTGCTTTTCAGATAACCGATAAATCCATCTGCTGTAGCTACTTTCTGCCAGTCATCCTCATCTTCCAGAACTGTAACCTTGTCGTTCTTTTTTACATCGGTGAGAACAGGACTTTTCACTCCGCCCTGATAACGGATCTGTGTATCACCTTTTACAACTGCAGTCTCTTTTTCACCCCAGTCTGCTGTGATCACGATCCTGTTCGGATCCTGATATACTTTGTACTCCATATTGGTATACGTCTGTATAAATGGAAGTGCAATATAAACTTTGTCGCCCTCCATTTTCAGAATGGTATAATCTACACTTTTCTGTTCATTGACCTCAGTATATTCATTCGTATCTGCCACGACAGAAACATTCCCTGACGGCAGTGTATATAAAAGAATCTGTTCATTTGAATCCCAATAAAAACGCTCATTAATCTTATCTCTTACAACAGAAGCTTCAATATAATATTCACTGTCATAGACCTTTGCCGGAATTACTTTTAATCCTTCCGCTTCATCCTGTGCCAGATCTTCGCTTCGTATCACTTCATCATCAATCACTACTGCGATCTCATCTTTGCTGTCCAGGCCATAATATTGTTCCAGATCAGCCCTTTCATTCGATGGACCATATCTCTTCCAGACAACAAAAATTCCTGCTACTGCTATGATAATGACAAGTACGATGGAAATGATCAAGGCGATCCCCGGTGATCTTCTCCGTCTTCTTCTGCCTTTTCTTCTATGCCTTTTTCTTTCGTTCATGCGGCACCTCCTATCCGCAATCATTATAACATATCAGACTTTTTCTGAATATACTTTCCGCACATTGATGCGTCCTTTTCTGACCTTTCTTTTCTCTGACTGCTCATCTATCTGTACTGTCCGGCATCAAGGGGTAAGCACTGACAATCCAAATTTATCTACATTCAATTCATCTACATCGGTAAATGTCAGAGATTCCAGTCTTCCATTCTGATCCATCACATAATCACGCATATAAGCACCTTCTTCTTTTGCCATATATGCGGTCACGATCTGCATCGGACTTACCTGATATCCATCCATAAGGATGTCTATCCCTCTCTTTTCATACTGCTTTAACTCAGAGTACAAACTTCTGTAACTCTCTTTATCAGTTATGTCCATCATTGGCGTATACTCTCTCCTTTCTCTGCAGATACTGATAACCTTATGTCCGCATTTTTGAAGACCCGTTGGAAGTACTGTGACATACTGTTGAGTATTTATGCGAACTGCGAAGACAGCGCCACCTGCAGCAAATCAATTTCTCCATTTGAATCTTTTCCGAATCTCCTTTCTTCTGAGTCGTTATCCTGACCGCTGTCTTCTGTAAGTGCCATTATATGGGCAGAATAAAGCATTTTTCAATGTGTTTCTTGTTGATAAGCTATGTGAATTTGTTGATAACAGAAAAAGATGATGATTGTTTAGTATTAAAAATGCAGAAAGATCAAGAAGGCAAAATTGGAGATGTTAGAGACATTATAATTATTAGAAATGAAGAAAAATGGGAAATAGGATTAAGTATAAAGCATAATCATTTTGCAGTAAAACATAGTAGATTAGGTCCTAAGCTTGATTTTGGAGAAAGATGGTATGGAATTAAATGCTCAAATGATTATTGGAATGATATTGCTCCAATATTTGAATTAATTAATTCTAAAAAGGAACAAGGACTAAAATGGAGTGACTTGGAAAATAAAGATAAAGATGTATATATTCCTTTATTAAATGCATTTATGAACGAAATTAAAAGAAATGCTGATAAACATCCAGATTTACCTAAAAAACTAGTTGAATACTTGTTAGGTGAATTTGATTTTTATAAGGTAATTAGTATTGATAATAAAAAAATTACACAAATACAATCGTATAATTTAAGAGGAACATTAAATAAAGCTAGCAAAAAAGAAAAACCTAAGACTATAATTCCTATTGCTAAGTTACCAACTAGAATTGTAAATATAGGCTTTAAACCTGAAAGTAGCAATACTATTGAATTATATATGGATGAAGGATGGCAATTTAGTTTTAGAATTCATAATGCATCCACATATGTTGAAAATAGTTTAAAATTTGATATTCAAATTGTTGGAATGCCAGCATCAATTATTTCTATAGATTGTAAGTGGACAGGATGTTAATATTATTATAAAATCATATATTCAGCATAATTAACGC
>OLVT01002130.1_pt1 | contig 14403 bp, 11 predicted proteins | sample 1673241 | NCBI WGS metagenome assembly OLVT01 (sample SAMEA3178936, study PRJEB25190) | human gut metagenome | biome: human gut; feature: human-associated habitat; material: faeces | place: Austria | collected 2013 | reverse complement strand
TCTCTCACCATTTTCCCGTACTCTTCCTGCACCTTCTTTCCCGCCGCCGACCGCCCTGTGGACGCGGCAATCACCTCCGGCAGGGGAACCAGACTTTCAAAGGGTTTGACTTTCTCTGGAAGAAAGCCCTCCGGCCGGTCTGCAAGCTGCTCTACCCGGTGGGAAACGCCTGTGGTCATCCTCTTTCCGCAGACCGGGCATATCCCCTCACACTGCTCTGCCTCGGCAGGGCTTAAGCAGATATGGCATTTTCTGTGCCCGTCAAAATGGTATTTTCCCTCCTCCGGGAAAAACTCGATGGTGCGGCAAAGTCCCTCTCCTGTCTCAATGGCCCGTTTCAGCCCCTCATAGGACAGCTCGCAGGACAGCACATTTGCCTCCCGCCCCAGCTTAGGCGGAGAGTGGGCATCCGAGTTTGAGATGAGCTGGAACCGGTCCAGGGCGGAGACCCGCCAGTTCATGGGAGGATCGGAGGAGAGTCCTGTCTCCACCGCATGGATATAGGGTGTCAGCTCCCCGAAGCAGTCCTCCACCCGGTCAAAGCCGGAAAAGGCTCCGAACATGGAAAAATGGGGCGTCCAGATATGGGCCGGTATGAACATCCCTTCCGGGCAGATTTCCAGCATGATTTCCAGGAGATCATGGCAGGAAAGCCCCAGAATCGGCCGGCCGTCTGAGTGGATGTTTCCAATGGTTTCCAGCTTGGCCGAGAGCTTCCAGGCCTCCTCCAGTCCCGGAAGCAGGATGAGGCTGTGAACCTTCCGGACCTTTCCGTCCTGCTTGTAGATGGAGCTGATCTCTCCGGATATCACAAAACGTGTTTCCTCCTCTCCGGACGCCAGCTCCTCCTCCCTCCTGTACGCTCTTTTCAGGCGGTAGAGTCCATCCTCAGCAGGCTCCAGCTTTTCTTTCAGCTCCTCCCTCCACACCGGATGGGTAAAATCTCCCGTCCCCAGCAGCCTGATTCCTTTCTGCCTTGCAGAATAGTCAAGCTGTTCCGGCGTCAGATCACGGCTCGTTGCCCTTGAATACCTGGAATGGATGTGCAGATCGGCAATATACATATGGGTTCTCCTTTGCATCTTTTATCTCTTATCAGTCGTTCCTTTGCCCGCCCTGCTCCCTTATTTATCCCGGGAGCAGGTTTTCGCTCTGCTTCCATTATAATCCAGAAAGGGAAAATAGCAACCTGCCGCATGGCTTTTCCTTTTCTTCGGCTTTTCTGCCTTCTCTTATAAGCCTTTAAGCTCCACGATTTTCTTTACAAAATCTCCATTCTCTCCATATCCTTCTGCGGCTCTGTGATTCCCTGAATTCCAAACTTCTCTGTCAGAATCCGGGCTACTCCCGGGGAGAGGAAGGCCGGAAGGGTGGGCCCCAGGTGAATATTTTTAATTCCCAGATGCAGAAGGGCCAGCAGCACAATCACGGCTTTCTGCTCATACCAGGCAATATTGTAGACAATCGGAAGGTCATTGATGTCCTCCATGCCGAAGACCTCCTTCAGCTTCATGGCTATGACAGCCAGAGAATAGGAGTCATTGCACTGTCCAGCGTCAAGCACTCTGGGGATCCCCTCGATGGTTCCCAGATTTAATTTATTGTACCTGTATTTTGCACAGCCGGCAGTGAGAATCACTGTATCCTTTGGAAGAGCTTCTGCAAATTCCGTATAATAGCTCCTTCCCTGCTGTCTGCCGTCACATCCTGCCATCACCACAAATTTGCGGACAGCTCCCTTTTTCACTGCCTCCACAATCTTATCGGCCAGCGCAAGCACCTGGCTGTGGGCAAAACCTCCTGTGATTGTCCCTCTCTCCAGCTCCCTCGGCGGCTCACAGTGTCTGGCCTGCTCGATCACTGCGCTGAAATCCTTTTTCTCTCCACTATCTCCCTCAATATGGCGGCAGCCCGGAAAGCCCACGGCCCCTGTTGTGTAAACGCGATCCCGGTAGGAAGCTCTCGGCGGAACCAGACAGTTTGTGGTAAGGATCACAGGGCCGTTGAAGGCCTCGAACTCCTCCGTCTGCTTCCACCAGGCATTGCCATAATTTCCCGCAAAGTGGCTGTACTTCTTAAATGCGGGATAATAGTGGGCGGGGAGCATTTCCGAATGGGTGTACACATCCACTCCCGTCCCCTCCGTCTGCTCAAGAAGCATTTCCAGATCCCTCAGATCATGTCCGGAGATCAGAATTCCCGGATTCTTTCTGACTCCCAGCTCCACCTCTGTGATCTCCGGTGAGCCGTACCGCTCCGTATTGGCCCTGTCTAAAAGTGCCATGGCAGAAACGCCAAATTTCCCTGTCTCCATGGCTAAGGAGAGCAGCTCCTCCGCCGACAGTCTGTCATCAGCCAGGGCGGAGAGGGCGCGGATCATAAAGTTCTCCGTTTCCTCATCCCTCTTTCCGAGAACGTCCGCATGCTTCAGGTAAGCGGCCATTCCCTTCAGTCCATAGGTGATCAGCTCTCTCAGGCTTCTTATATCCTCATTTCCTGCAGACAGGATTCCGAATATCTCTGAAACAGAACTCTCTTTCTCTCCTCTGTCCCCGGCCAGATCCAGGATTTCCTCCTTCGTCCCAGGCATCCAGAGAACGGCATCTTTCAGGCTCTCGCAGGCTCCCGCCAGGATGGCGTCAGGATTGTTCAGTTCCCTCAGAGCTTCCTCCTTTCTCTTCTGTGTCGCAAAGATACGGCAGACGAGCTTCTCATCGTCAAAGTTCGCATTGGTGATGGTGGCAAACAGGTTGTCGCGAAGCAGCCTGCTGTCCTCCTTAATAGGCAGCCTTCCCGCGCCCTCCCCATTCTCACCGGACAGGTACAGGACGGCGGCAAGCCCCTTTGACGCATAGACAAGCAGATCCTGGAGATTTGCTGTCCTGGCCGTCTTTCCACAGACCCCTCCCTGAGTGCATCCGCTGCACCCTGACGTTTCCTGACACTGATAACAAAACATTTTGTAAGCCATTGTATCCTCCTTTTCTGGCGCTTTTCTCTCTGTTTCCATGAATTTGGAGACCATTTTCTGTCTTTTTCAGCAAGATGTGATCTCCATTCTTTTAAGGCAGCACAGACGCACCAGTGGGCGCCATTGACTGTCTGGGGATACTATACTATAATGAGGAATAAAGTTCTGTTGTATTTACAACAAAAACAGCAGTTATTTCCGCCATAAACCGGCTCAGGGGAAGCTTCAGCCTGCTCAGGACGTTTGAGGCAGAACCGTTTGGGGTAAAACTGATTGAATAAAACCGCTTGAATAAAATCAAAATGACAGGAGAAAACATGGACATGGACAGAATATCAGGAGAAACTAATCATGTATCTGAGAATTCAGCGAAGGGGTATTCCGGCCGGGAGCTGAAGGCTCTGCTTGGCTGTACCCTGTTTTCAGGGATTGACGCCGGGGAGCTTACCGGGCTTTTAGGCTGTCTGGATGCGAGAAAAAGAACCTTTCTGAAAAATGAATTTATTTATCACAGCGGGGAACCTGTTTCTTCCATGGGAATCGTGCTGTCCGGATCTGTGCACATTGTAAAAGAAGATTTCTGGGGCAGGAGGCATCTGCTGTCGGAAGCCGGGGAAGGGAACTTTTTCGCCGAGGCTTATGCCAGCCTTCCGGGAACTCCCCTATCAGTCAGCGTCCTGGCAGCTGAGGACTCCTCCCTGCTGTTTGTCAATGTCAGCCGGCTTCTTGACGTTTGCCCCTCTTCCTGCCCCTTCCACCAGACGCTGATCCGGAATGTGCTCTCCGCTCTTGCCGGGAAAAATCTGATGCTCACGAAAAAGATGGAGCAGCTGTCCCGCCGCTCCATCCGCGAAAAGCTCCTGGCCTACCTGTCGGATGTTTCCGCCCAGGCAGGCTCCAGCTCCTTTTCCATCCCATTCAACCGACAGCAGCTTGCCGATTACCTCTGCACAGACCGGAGCGCGCTCTCTTCGGAGCTTGGCCGGCTGAAGCGGGAAGGCGTGCTTGATTTCAAACGAAATGTATTCCAGCTGAATGAAACGGAGCAGAAAAAATCTGACTGAGCGTAGGCTTACTGGTTCCCTTCACTGTTCTTGTACCGGTCCCATCCCCACCAGTTGGGCAGCAATTCTTTCAGCCGGACTGTCTTTCTCCTGTCATAGTCAACCATGATTTCCATCTCTTCATTCTTGCTGTTCAGCTGCATAAAAAACTCTCTGCATGCGCCGCAGGGCATTCCGCTTCCCTCACCAAAGGGCGCTTTGTCTCTGAATGCAATCAGCCGTTTCACAACCGTCTGACCGCTGTTCATGTACATATTCAGCGCCGCAGTTCTCTCTGCGCACAGATCGAGAACGCCGCAGCAGCTTTCAATGCAGAATCCCGTGTAAATTTCTCCGTTTTCGCTTTCTAAGGCACAGACCACATGATGCGCATAGATAAAAGGCGACACGTCCTCTGGATGGTACTGTTCTTTTGCTCTGAGATATAACTTTTCCCATATATCCATCACATATTCCCCCTTCAAATGAAATTGATCCTTTATCGCAGCTCATTATTATCATATCCTTCGGATATGTATCTCTCCGAGGGATGCGCACTCGCCGCAGGAGTATTTAGGCTCCCTTCGGGAGCCAGCGGCTCGGCACAGATATAATGTCCGCCCTGCGGTCATTATATCACAGGCACAGCCTGTGATCGTCATTCGCCGCTCGTCTCGTGTGAGCAAGCTCCCACAGGCTCGCTTGCGCTCATTATATCATGAAATAGTTTTATGGTTCCACAGGAAACGCCGAAAAAAACGCCCCTTTATCCGGCAGAGGAACTATCCGGTTCCTCTTGGGGACGCAGTTATTTTATGGGGATTGATCGCGGTCAGGAGATCTTTTATAATTACCATACAGCTAAAACCGGCTGATAAAACCCGGAACAGAAACCCACGTGCAGAGTAAAGAAAACCGTGCAGAAAAAAACGCCGGTTCCCCAGACAGAACCGAGGCGGGCTGATACAGTTCTTCTGAATCTGCCGAACCGAATCAGACAGGGAAATGAATGAAAGAACATAGAAGGAGAACGAAATATGAAACCTACACATAGACAAAACAGCAGAACCGAGACAGCAGGACCGAAGAATGGAGAGCGCCCTGGAAAGTCCGGTGAAAGGAGGTCCGCTCCCTCTCAGAAAAGCAGGAAAAACGGCGGCATGGGCTTGTCTTCTGACAGATTTTCAGACAGAAAACGCCCGGACAGGCAGATTCCAGACGGAAAGTCCTCCCGTATCCCGTCTGAGACCGGGGAAAAATCCTCCGGCAAAAGCCGGAGCGCCTGTCCCGTGTACAAAAAATGCGGCGCCTGCCAGTATCTTCACCTCTCCTACGAAAAACAGCTTGCAGTCAAACAGGAGATGATAAACGGGCTCCTGAAGGGACTGTGCCCTGTAAAACCGATTATCGGAATGGAAAATCCGTACCACTACAGAAACAAGGTGCACGCTGTTTTCGGCCATGACAGAAGGGGCAATGCGGTTTCCGGCGTCTATAAAGAGGGCACCCATGAGCTGGTTCCTGTGGAGACCTGCCTCATTGAGGATGAAAAGGCGGATGAGATCATCGGCACCATCCGCGGGATGCTGCGCTCCTTTAAGATCCGCACCTTTGACGAGGATACAGGCTACGGACTGCTTCGCCACGTTCTCGTCAAGCGGGGCTTTGCAACAGGGGAAATCATGGTGGTTCTCGTAACCGCTTCCCCCGTTTTTCCATCCAAGAATCACTTTGTCAAAGCTCTCAGGGAGAAGCATCCGGAGATTACCACCATTATCCAGAATATAAATGGCCGAAGCACCAGCATGGTTCTCGGTGAGAAGGAGCATGTCCTCTGGGGAAAGGGCTATATTGAGGATATTCTCTGTGGACACAGATTCAGAATCTCTTCCCGCTCTTTCTACCAGGTAAATCCGGTTCAGACAGAAAAGCTCTACAATAAGGCCATGGAACTGGCTGGCCTGACAGGACGGGAAACCGTGCTGGATGCCTACTGCGGAATCGGTACCATCGGAATCACGGCCAGCGGCAGAGCCGGCCGGGTAATCGGTGTGGAATTAAACCGTGACGCTGTCAGGGACGCTGTGCAGAATGCAAAGAGAAATGAAATCAAAAATATCGAATTCTACTGCAATGATGCAGGGCGGTTTATGAGCCGGATGGCAGCAGACGGCGAACGGCTGGATGTGGTATTTATGGATCCTCCCAGAAGCGGAAGCACAGAGGAGTTCATCCAGGCTGCAGCACAGGCAGGGCCCAGAACCGTGGTCTACATCTCCTGCGGGCCGGAGACCCTGGCCAGAGATTTGAGGGTATTTGAGAAAAAGGGGTATAAGGCCAGAGAGGCATGGCCGGTGGATTTGTTTCCGTGGACAAACCATGTGGAGACTGTGTGTTTGCTTTCCAAACTTAAATCGGATAAACATATCGATATGGACGAGCTTGATTTGACTGCTGCGAAGAGTAAAGCAACTTATGAGGAAATCAAGGAGTATGTTCTGGAGCAAAGCGGATTGAAAGTCAGCAACTTGTATATTGCACAGGTAAAGCAGAAATGTGGTATCATTGAACGTGAGAACTATAATAAACCGAAGTTTGAGGACGCTAAGCAGTCGCAATGCCCGCCGGAGAAAGAAACGGCGATAAGGAGAGCATTGGAGCATTTTAAGATGATATAGTAAGGAAGGTGTAAACGAAAGATGGCAAATAATATTAATATGCGTCGAGTGCAGGTACGGATTCAGGAAATGTTCCAAGGTAAAATCGACATGTCAGATATTCCTAATGATACAAATGGACATTTTGAAACGAGAGCTTTAGCAGCAGTTGCATTAATTATGACATCTGGTCTCGAAGTGTCGCAGGCGAGCGTTCATGTTACAGATGGTTATCATGATATGGGGATTGATGCGATATATTTGGATGAAATTCAGAAAAAATTATTTATTGTTCAAAGTAAATGGCGGTCAGATGGAATTGGTTCCATTACTCAAGATGAAATGTCTAATTTTGTTCAAGGAATTCAGAGAGTGTTGGAAGAAGATTTGGCGGGTTCAAATGCTAAAATAATGGCAAAGAGTATTGATATAGATGTGGCCTTAACGCAAATGGGCTATCAAATACATGCCATATTTATACATACGGGAAATCAAAATGCAAATGAATATGTATTACGCCCTATTTCAAAGCTGATGGAAAAAACAAATGATGAGATAAGTACGATCTTATTATTTGATGAGCTTAATTTTAAGGATATATATACTTTTCTAGCGAACGGGCAGGAGCAACTGGGCATTAATATTGATGATGTTATTTTATCCAATTGGGGGAAAGTGGATGTTCCTTTTGTTTCTTATTACGGAACTATTTCAGCAGCAACGGTAGGTGAATGGTATAAAAATTTTGGAAATGCTTTGTTTGCAAAAAACATTCGATTTTATAAGGGAAATACAGATGTAAATGAAGGTATGAAAAAAGTCCTTTTGCAAGAACCAGAAAAATTTTACTATTACAATAACGGGATTAAATTGTTATGTAAATCTATTAAACGAAAAGCAAAGGATAGTACAACTAATGCAACAGGATTATTTGCTTTGGAGGGAGTTTCTCTTGTTAATGGAGCGTAGACAACAGGTACAATAGGTTCCTTGTTTTTGGATAATCCAGAGCAAGTTTCAAAAGCAATAGTCATGATTCAAATAATTGATTTGAGTAATGTTGACACAGAAACAACTACACAAATTACAAGATTATCTAATACACAAAATAGAATCGAGAATAAAGATTTTGCAGCACTTGATCCTGAACAGGATAGACTGCGGACAGAGTTGACGTTTGCTCATTACTCGTATCTCTATAAGAGTGGTGATAAGATTACAAATTTAGAGAAGCAAATTTCTTTTGATGAAGCAATTGTGGCGTTAGCATGTTTAAATGCTGATATATCTTATACTGTAATTGCTAAAGGAAATGTTGGAGCATTATCTGAGGATATTACCAAAACACCATATAAAGCATTAATGAATCGATCGACAAATTCATATGTACTTTTAAATTCTGTTTTATATATGAGAGAAGTCGAGCACTATTTGCAAGATAAGAAAGAGCATGTAAAGAATAATAGAGAACGTTTGGTCTGCATTCATGCCAATAGGTTTATTTTGCATTTTATTTTAATGGATAAAGGTAAAAATGAGAATTTTAACATGTCCGTTATAGATAAAGACAGTATCCGAAATAGTGTAATCTCCTTGGTTGATGTACTTGTGGTTCAAATAACACAATTTATGGATGAACTTTTCCCTGATTCTTATCCTGCCAATATTTTTAAAAATTCAACAAAGTGTAAGCAGCTTGAAGAGAAAGTTAATACCGTCGTCCATAATAAAGAATAGATAAAGGAGAATACTTATGGATAAGCGAAAGCACATGGGAAAAGATAAAGACGGGGTGATTTTTCCGGTTGCTCCTAATCTTTCCGAAATGGGTGATAGTTATTTGCAATTTATAGAAGAAATCAAGAAAGAGATTCTGAAGCAGAGAGTTTCAATTGTAATGAACGCCAATACTAGTATGATTTGCCTTTACTGGAATATTGGCAGGGCAATTTTGGAAAAACAGCAGAAAGAAGGATGGGGCACAAAGGTTATTGATCGTATGTCAAAGGATTTGAAAAGTGCTTTCCCAGAAATGTCTGGTTTTTCTCCACGTAATATTAAGTATATGCGCAAATTTGCTCAGTGTTGGGTGGATTATGAAATTGTGCAACGGGTCGTTGCACAAATACCATGGCGTACAAATATTACTTTGATGGACAAATTAAAAACACAGGAGGAACGTATATGGTATGCTGGTAAAACAATAGAAAATGGTTGGAGTAAAACGATACTTGAGTTACAGATACAAAGCAAATTAATGGAACGTACTGGAAAAACGGTCAACAATTTTCCTGTGTCACTGCCACCTCTTGATTCTGATATGGCGAATCAGATATTTAAAGATCCTTATTTGTTTGACTTTTTGGGAACCGATATGCCAAGACGTGAGGTAGAAATAGAACAGAAACTAACAGAACATATTCAAAGTTTTCTATTAGAATTAGGACAGGGATTTGCATTTGTTGGGCGGCAAGTTCATTTAGAGGTTGGAGGACAGGATTTTTATCTAGATCTTCTGTTTTATCACTTGAAATTACGTTGCTATGTCGTGATAGAATTGAAAGCCTGTGATTTTGAGCCGGGATTTATCAGTCAGTTAAATATGTATCAGAATATAGTAAATGATATTTTGCGCCATCCGGATGATAAACCTACAATAGGGCTTTTGTTGGTTAAGGGTAAGAATAAAACTGTAGTGGAATATTCTTTATCTGGTTATCAGAACCCGATTGGTGTTGCAGAATGGCAAAATCAACTTACGAAATCTTTGCCAGAAGAGTTTCAGAGTAGTTTGCCTTCTATTGAAGAAATAGAAAGAGAATTGGAATAACAGCAAAATTGATAGAAAAAGGCAACGGTCGTTGCACAAATAGAGAACAGAAATAGTTAATTGTCAATGGCTTAAATTTATTCGGTTTAAGCTGCCGATTATTGAAAATGATTTAAGTATTGGTTTGGACAACAGTACTCATGTTGATACGGTGATTCTGATGATGTATTGTGGTGATAAGGCGAAGATGCAAGGATAAGGTACAATATATAGTGGCTTTCCTGCATAAAAATCGAGGTGAAAAAAGAATGGAACGGCAAATATGATCAGTAGGATCTGCAGCGACTTCGCGGATTACGCCTGATGGATGATGACTTTATGTCAAAGTGCTTTGAAAATAATATTGAATGTACAGAACTGGTGTTACATATTGTACTGGGACGGGATGACCTTAAAGTAGAGACTCAGCACTTTATGAAGAACCTTTAGGGAAGATCGATCATCCTTGACATTTACGCTACTGATCATATCGGGAAGCGGTATAATATTGAGATACAAAGGGCAGATCGTGACACCGGTGCGAAAAGAGCGAGGTACCACAGCAGCCTGATCGCTGCCAATATCACGGAACCCTGAAACAGGCTGGAGAACTTGTCAGAGACTTATGTGATATTCATTACAGAACGGGACGTAATGGGTGATTCGCTTCCCATTTACCATATCAACAGAATGGTAGAAGAGACTGGAAAGAAATTCCAGGATGAAGCACATATCATATATGTGAATGGAGCATACCGGGATAAATCACCGCTGGGGATCCTGATGCATGACTTTTCCTGTACGGATCCAAATGATATCACATATAAAGTTCTTGCAGAGCGAGTGAGATATTTTAAGGAAGACGAGGAAGGAGTGGCTGCTATGTGTAAGGCTATGGAAGATACGAGAACAGAGGCTGTCATGGATGATAGAAAAGATACAACATGCAGACTCTTAAAAAAGGGTGGAATGTCTTTCGAGGATATAGCTGAAATTTCTAAATTATCTATAGAGGAAGTTAGAATTTTAGCAAGTAAAAGAGAAGCCGAGACCATTTCAAGTTTTGTGTAAAGTGAAAAAACTAATGTAAGATATGTTAATAGTTACTTTGGGCAGAGCCACTTTTTGAGTTCTGCGGAAGTATCCCAAACCTAGAAAAGTGAGTTTGTCAACAGGTCCACTTTTGGGGATACTCCCTCCCTGGAAGATTCGCACCTGTATACCGATACCATTTTTGTATTTCATGGGTAAAACAGAATGTAATCTTGCACTGACAAAATCCATCAAGTATAATTGTATAATAGTTCTAAAAGAGCGGCGAAATTATTTATGAAAAATTGCTGTCGCTCCCTGCGCGGGGGCGTGGATTGAAATACCTCCCACGTCTGCTTGAATTTATCAAATGTCCCGTCGCTCCCTGCGCGGGGGCGTGGATTGAAATGTATCCGACTGCAATATACGGCGCCTCATCACCTGTCGCTCCCTGCCCGGGAGCGCGGATTGAAATTAATATTGCTTCGCTGGCCTTTGCCTGCATATTCGAGCCGCCGTTCCCCCTCTGTATCCCAAAGTCCAATTACCAACTATACTGACAAAGGAGCTCTAACTAATGACCAACCTTTTCATCGATAAAACCATATACACCGGCCGGCCCTCCTTTGAGGAGGGCCGCCTTCCCAAAGAACTTCGCGCCTATGACTTCTTAGACAGCCTCGGCGTTTCCTACCAGAGGATGGATCACGATCCCACAGATACCATCGAGGTCTGCCATGAAGTCGAGGCTCTGCTGCAGATCCGTATCTGTAAAAACCTGTTCCTGTGCAATGCCCAGAAGACAAACTTTTACCTTCTGCTGACGCCCGGTGAAAAAAAGTTCAAAACAGCCATTTTCTCCAAACAGATGGGCTGCTCCAGACTGTCCTTTGCATCTGCTGAATTTATGGAACAGTTTCTCGACATCACCCCCGGTTCCGTCAGTGTTCTGGGGCTGATGAACGATACAGAAAACCGTGTCAGGCTGGCGATTGACAGAGATGTGCTGAAGGATGAATACTTCGGCTGTCACCCCTGTATCAACACTTCCAGCCTGAAAATCAGAACCTGTGATCTGCTGGATAAAATCCTTCCCGCTCTGGGGCACGAGTATACGCTTGTAGATCTCCCCTGGCTGGAATAGCAAAGCTGCCCTCTGTGCTTTCTACACGGCCAGTCCCAGGATTCCCAGATAATAGCCCACAATCCCCACTGCCATCAAAAGCAGAACCACAAGGATCGGGGATACCTTCCTTCTCAGAAGCATCCAGGCTCCGATGATAATTCCAAAGGGAAGAATATTCATGACTACCCCGTTCAGCACATCCTGGATGACAACGGAGGTCTGTCCCACAGAAAATACAGCCGGCACATACACCAGAACCTTCTGTGCTCCCATGGCTCCTATTACCATAAGTCCCAAAATACCGAAGGCGTCTGTCAGCCTTGTGATGGAATTTCCTCCTTCTCCCAGAAGAGCCATCACGGCCTGACTTCCCTTCCTGTATCCCATAAAATACAGATTATAACCCACCACAAGCATAATCCCTGTAAAAATTACGAAAAACAGCACCGGGCCGGCAAAGTTTCCGTTTAAAGCCATGGAACAGCCCATGGACACTGCAATGGGGTAAATCACGCCGCCTGCCAGACTGTCTCCGACGCCTGCCAGAGGTCCCATCAGTCCTGTCCTCAGCCCATTGATCATCTCATCTGAAATTTCAGCTCCGTTCGCCCTTTCCTCCTCCAGAGAAGCGCAGATGCCGGGAATCACGTTGCCGATGAAAGACGGCTCTGTATTGAAAAATACGAGGTAACGCTTCAGGGCATCGCTGATATCCTTGGGATCTTTATACAGCCTCCTGATAATGGGAACCATGGCCAGAACGTTTCCCGACGCCTGCATCCTCTCATAGTTATATCCTACCTCAGCTCCCAGTCCGATAAGCCAGTGCTTGATGAGATCCGAACGCCTGAGGCGTACCGACAGTCCCTCTTTTCCTGATTTTTCTTTGCTGTCTCCCTCCGCATCTGTCTCTTCCGCCGCCCAGCTCGTCTCTGTTCCAAAATTCTCATTTCCCTGGCCTCCATAGTAGCTTAAGAGTGCCAGGCAGGCTCCGAAAATAGCGATCGGCATAATCTGCAGATTCAGATAGGTTGCAAGGAAAAAGCCGATGACAAAAAACGGAAACACTTTTTTCTTTCCCAGATAGTTAAGCAGCATGGCCACTCCCACCGCCGGGAGAATATTTCCCGTCACACTGAGGGCATTGACAAAGGACTCCGGAATCCTTCCCAGAAGCTCTGTAAAAAAGTCTCCGCCTAAGAACATCAGGATAAAGGCCGGAAATCCGTTGATTGCCAGACAGGTAAGCTGCGGAAACAGCCAGGCGTTAAAGAAAATCTTGTTTATCTCTCCCTTTTCTGCATTGCTGTCAAGTCTGTGCACCCAGAACACGTTGAGCGTCATCTGGAGATTCCACAGAAGGACTCCCAGAAGGCCGATGGGGATGGCCAGTGTGATGCCCAGCTCCGGCGACGCCTTGGCAAGCACCGTGATAGCTGTCCCGTACACGCCTGCGATTCCGATGTTGGACGGCATCGTTCCCCCTGCAGAGATCCAGCCGATATAGGCCAGGTTGATGGTGGCTCCGGCCATAAGTCCCAAGAGCGGATCGCCCAAAATAAATCCCACTACAGTTCCATTAATTAACGGGTAACAAAACGGCCATGTAATCGGGCTCCAAACCCTTCCGCTGGCCAGATTGGCCGTGACAGCCAGCAGCAGCGCCTTAATAATAATCATCCAGTAACCCTCCCTCTCTTTGTTTTTCCGCGGCTTTTCTTGCTACACAAAGTCCTCATATGTATACAGGGCATGCCCGGGGCCGGAGAGCCATTTCGCCTCCCCCTCTGTGGCCAGGGCCTCGTCCTCCATCCGGAATGAGATCCAGATCGAGGAGGCTCCCTGCTCCCTGTCATAGGGGTACACACCGTTTTCGATGGCAAATACCATTCCCGGCTGTACAGTCTCCTCCTCAGAGCCTGTAATATTGGGATATTCTGTCACATTCAGCCCAATGGCATGGCCGCTTGTGTGCAGCACTTCTCTTCCATACCTGGCATTTCTCAGATACTCCTCCACCGCATCACTGACCTCCCTCACCGGCCTTCCCGGCCTCAGAGCACGGAATCCCTCATGGACACACTCTCTGGCAATTTCTGCCATCTCCCGGTAGACTTCAGGAGGCCGTTTTCCCAAAAACATGGTTCTCGTCAGATCCGAGGCATAGCCGTCGATGTGCCCGCTGATATCCACAAGCACAATCTCCCCCTCTCTCACCACCCGGTCTGTGGCGTAGCTGTTAAAGGTACTGTACTTGTCTGTTCCTGAATTGACCGTCAGATAGGAAATCCGGTCAACTCCCCCAGCAGCCATTTTCGATGCAATGCTCCTGGCAATCTCCTTCTCCGTTGTAATGCCTGCCCTTATCTCCCGGAACGCATCCACTATAGCCCGCTCTGTCACATAGCCCGCTGTCCGGATCCGCTCTGTCTCCCAGTCTGTCTTGATCATCCTCGCCCTCTGAATTGCCCTGGTTCCGTCACAGAATTCAAGCTGTCCTCGAAATTCCTCTGATAACTCCTTCAGAAGGTTCAAAGACCAGAAGTAGTGGAGGCCGTCCCCGGCTTCCAGGCCCACACGCTTTACCGTGCAGTCAAGGGAGCAGATAAACTGTCTCAGGGCATCCTTCGGATCTGCGGCATTTAGTTTTCCCAGCCTCCTCTCCGGGGAGCCTGTTTTTTGCAAGCACTTTTTCCTCAAAAATGCAGATTGACTTCCTCAAAGTTGCATGGGGAATTTCCCCAGTATTGCATTTCCCCTTCCGG
>OLVT01002123.1_pt1 | contig 14434 bp, 14 predicted proteins | sample 1673241 | NCBI WGS metagenome assembly OLVT01 (sample SAMEA3178936, study PRJEB25190) | human gut metagenome | biome: human gut; feature: human-associated habitat; material: faeces | place: Austria | collected 2013 | reverse complement strand
TCCTAAATGCAAACAAGAAACTTTAATCAGCGTAGAAAAATTTAAGATTTTAGTTGTCACAGAGCCAGACGCACAGACGCAGAGCCGATAACACGCAGATTGAAAATGCGGTTATCGGCTTTTTCTTTGGAAGGTACGGCAACCGTTAGGAGGTAACGCTGTGCTTTTCTTTTTTATCTATCCATCTGACTTGTCAAAAAAAGCCCTACTCCTATAAAGAGTAGCCCTACTCAAAACTGCGAAAATTGTAATATTCAGTCGCCCCGACACGTCCGTGTAGCCTTGCGCTATGCGGACGTTTTTCTATCCGGGCGGCACATCTGGACACGGTGTCCAGATGTTCGGAGCCCCGGCTGCCGCTCTCCGCCTGATCCTCCATTTCGATCTGTCCCTTTCCGCCCCGTATCGAAATGGAGGTTACTTATGACGACCATCAAATTGAATAACTACTACCCCTACCTGACCGAGTGTATCACCTTGGAAGTGTCGGAGGAGATCGCCGTGACCCTCTCCATCGGGGGCCGCCAGTGTGACAGCTACAAGCGGCGCAAGCGGGAGCATGACGAGTGCTCCCTGGACGGGACCCCCGGCTTCGAGGCCGACGTGACCCGGCCCCCGCTGACCCCGGAGGAGATCATGGAGCAGACCGAGGAGCGGGACAACCTCTACACCGCTCTCGACCAGCTTCCGCCTGTCCAGGCCCGCCGGGTCTATGCTCATTACATCTTGGGCAAAAGCAAGAGCGATATTGCCAGAGCTGAAAATGTGTCGGAGAACGCTGTCCGGGACAGTATCAGCCGGGGCATGGAAATGATGAAAAATATTCTGAAAAAATTTCGCTGACCGCCTGCGATTTTGGCCCTAAACCTGCCTGATAGGTGAGGAGGGACAAGCCCCTCCCGCCGACAACTGAATACACAGTATTTCAGGCACAAAACCCGCGTGATTAGCGACGAAAGGCGCGCCGCCAGGATGGGAGCTCCGAGGAGGTGAACAGGGAGCGGACCGAGCGATCAGCGCGAACCTTTGACCCGGCTGTGGCAGGCCGGGCGCGAGGACAGCGCGGGGGATTATGAAACTTGCTCACGCCCTCCCATGGACTTGCGGGGGAGCTCTGCGGTATGCGCCAGCCCTCTCCACGGGGGCAGCGGTATTACGGAGCTATGACAGCCGGAGCCACCGGCGGCCTGGAATATTCCCGGCGCTGGGGGTGCGTGGCGAATACAGCGTACAACAAAACCAAGGAGCCGCCCGCCTGGGGCTTGCCTGTCTTGTGACAGCCCAAACTTTCCCAGGCGCGGCGGCCCCGTCCGTGGATCGAAATGGAATACCCTGCTGGCTTCTGGACACCCTGTCCAGATGTGGAGCAAGGTTGAAAGGCAGCACTTCCGAGTGCTGCCTTTCTGCGTTTCCCCACCAGCCAGCGGGAAACTTGTACGCATAGGAACCCCGTTTTACATAGGAGGGCAGATCATGGCACAGACGAGGACCAGCTACCATAAGGAAGTGAAAACGGCCTCTTTCCAGGGCCGGACGATTACCGTTGAGAACCTGACCCCCATTCTTGCCCCCAAGGTGCGGGACAAGCGCAAGCGGGAGATCGAGGCGGGGCTTTACACTGTGTTCCGCAAGTACGCGCCGGGCCGGGCGGAGCTGCGCTGACCGGGTGACATCCTTGTGATTTGGGGCTGTCTTTGGTATAATATACTTGTAAAGGTTGACAGCTCCATTCCGATACGGAAAGGAGCCGACAATGGAAAATCGCATCGACGCTATCTACGCGAGACAGTCTGTGGACCGCAAGGACAGTATCAGCATTGAAAGTCAGATCGAGTTCTGCAAGTACGAGCTGCGGGGAGGGAATTACAAGGACTACAAGGACAAGGGCTTTTCCGGCAAGAACACGGACCGCCCCCGTTTCCAGGAGCTTATGGCCGACATCAAGCGGGGCCTGATCCGCCGGGTGGTGGTCTACAAGCTGGACCGTATCAGCCGTTCTATCCTGGACTTCGCAACCATGATGGAGCTGTTTCAGCAGTACAATGTGGAGTTTGTTTCTTCTACGGAAAAGTTCGATACCTCCACGCCCATGGGCCGGGCCATGCTGAATATCTGCATCGTGTTCGCCCAGTTGGAGCGCGAGACGATCCAGAAGCGGGTGACGGACGCCTACTACTCCCGGTGTCAAAGGGGCTTCCACATGAGCGGCGCGGCCCCCTACGGCTTCAAGCTGGAGCCCACCACCATCCAGGGCATACGCACGAAAATGATGATCCCGGACCCCGACACGGCGAATATCGCCCGGCTGATGTTCGAGATGTACGCCGAGCCGTCCACGTCGTTCGGGGACATCGCCCGGTATTTCGCCCAGGAGGGCATACTGGTGTATGACAAGGAGCTGCGCCGGGGCTTCATTTCTCAAATGCTCCGCAACCCCATTTACGCCCAGGCGGACCTGGAGCTGTACGAGTTCTTCAAGGGACAGGGGGCTGTGGTGGTGAACGAGGCGGCGGACTTCGCCGGGACCAACGGCTGCTATCTCTACCAGGGCCGGGACGTGCAGGAACGAAAAAACAAGGACTTGAAAAATCAAATCCTTGTGCTGGCCCCCAGCGAGGGCATTGTTCCCGCCGATACCTGGCTGCGGTGCCGGAAAAAGCTGATGGCGAATATCACGTTCCAGGGTGGACGCAAGCCGAAAAATACCTGGCTGGCCGGAAAGATGAAATGCGGCCACTGTGGGCGGGCGCTGAAAAGCCTGGGCAACCGGGCGGGGACCCAGTACCTCTATTGTACCAAGCGGGCAGACAACATGAGCTGCGAGGGCTGCGGGACGCTTCGGACGGCGGAGTTTGAGCAGTTTGTCTATGAGGCTATGGTGCAAAAGCTGTCCGAGTTCCAAACCCTGACCGCCAAGGCCGAGACAGTCAACCCCAAGCTGACCGCCTTAAACGTGGAGCTGGCCCAGGTGGAGGACGAGATCGAGAAGCTGTTGAACACCCTGACGGGGGCCAGCGCGGTTCTGATGTCCTACGCCAACGGGAAGATCGAGGAGCTGGACACCCGCCGCCAAGGGCTGATCAAGGAGATCGCCGCGCTGAACGCTGAAAGCGTTTCCCCGCAAAAGATCGAGTTCCTGTCCGCCCACCTGGGCAACTGGGAGAACATCGACTTTGAGGATCGGCGGCAGGTAGCCGACATCATTCTCTCCCAGGTTCACGCCACGGCTGACCGTGTGTCGTTTGAGTGGAAAATCTGATTTCTTACCCCCAGCGCCTTATTCAATGGTGTGTTTACCATTGTCAAGCGATGTTTACATCTTTAAATTTAGGAACCATCCGTATTCATCATACCTATATCAAAGAATTTTTAAGATTTCTAGAAGACTGTGGAAAGGTCATAACAGATATTGATCGTAATTCCATGGAAAAATATTTAAAAAGCCTGTCCATGAGGCGCATTACTGCGCAAAGTTATAATAATAAGCTGCAGGTCATTTCAACATTTTTGCAGTATCTGCAAGTGACAGATTATATTGGAGCGTTTTCAAATCCGATTCCACTGTATTATAAGAAGAGTTATCCGGGTGTAAATGAAATCGATAACCTGGATCAAAAACTGGATCTGCTGATAGCACATCTTGGAGAATTTCCGGAGAATCTGCGGATTATGAGCCTCATCCTGCTTACTACAGGTATAAAAAAGGGCCAACTATTTCTTTTGAGAAATGCAGATTTTTACTATAAAGATGAGAACAGTTGGATGAAGGTACCGGATACCACCAGAAGTATACCAATTCCGGATATTTTGCATTGGCTTGTTCTGAGATTTTCGGATAGAAACCATATACCTGTGGAAAATCTGCTTTTCCTGAATAACGGCAAAAGGTTTACTGCTGAAGGATTTCAAAATGCGATTATGAAACAATGCAGAAAGTCCGGTATTTTGACGGATGTGTATGTGTTTAAAGGTAATGGCTACCAAAAAGAAGTGTGTAAAGCATTTTATAGAAGCGGCACTTCGATTCAGGTAATTCGTGACTATATGGGGTATCAAACAGATGAAATTGTAAAGAAAAATATCGAATTGCTAGATGAAGAACTGGTAAAAAAGTCGATGGAGTTTTATGCAAAAATGGAAAGCAACTTGGGAGGAAATTTACTGATGGCAAATTACGATAAGATGAACGAGGCTAATTGGCAGGAAAGCAGAAGAAAAATTGAACTTGCTGTAGAAGAAATACGAAGAGCTGCTTCAGCGGGGAAAGATCTATCGGTGTCTGAACTTTCACAAAATACGGGGCTGTCCAGAGGCTTCTTTTACAAAAATGAAGAAGTAAAGTCTGTGCTAGAGGAAGAGCGGGAAAAGATAGATCAGGGTAAATTGGCGCAGATTAAGCGGGAAGTTCGCGAGAAAAGCATGGAGAAACAGGTGAAAATCTATCAGAATGAGATAAAAAAGTTGTTAGAAGAAAATGAGCGCTTGAAAAGAGAGAATATAATACTGACAAGAAAACTGGAAAGGCTGACAATGAAATAGGAGATCAGATTATCAGAAAGTATGAGAATAATAGTAGAGTGTGTATTGTGTTAAAATGCTGCAAAACAAGTAATTTTAATAAATCAATCGATTTTATACCCCCAACTGGTGGGGAGATATGCCGATGGCCCTGTATACCTTCCTGGAGGAAACGAACCTTTCCGGAACGACCATTATCCCCTTCTGCCCCACGGAGGAAGCCGGTTCTCCCGGACGGTGGAAACCATTGCGCAGCTCCAGCCGGAGGCCAAGGTCAGCCAGAACGGATTGACAATTTCGCGCAATGATGTTGCGGACTGCCATGACCAGGTGGTAGAATGGATAAGCAGCCTGGAATTATAAAGCAAAGAAAGAAGGATGAGACATGAAGGTATTAATGATTAACGGAAGCCCTCACAAGGAGGGAAACACCTATCTTGCTTTGAAGGAAATGGAGAAGGTTTTCCTCCAGGAAGGTGTGGAATGTGAGATTGTGCAGGTGGGAAACAAGCCGGTGCGGGGCTGCATCGCATGTCGTGCCTGCGCCCAGAAAGGCAAGTGCGTATTTGACGACTGTGTCAATGAAATCGCGCCCAAGTTCGAGGCATGCGACGCTCTGGTAGTAGGAAGCCCCGTTTACTACGCTTCCGCCAACGGAACGCTAGTTTCCTTCCTGGACCGTCTGTTCTTCAGCACTCCCTTTGACAAGACCATGAAGGTGGGAGCCTGCGTGGTAGCGGCCAGAAGAGGAGGACTTTCCGCTACCTTTGACGAGCTGAACAAGTATTTTACCATTTGCGGTATGCCTGTGGCCTCCGGTCAGTATTGGAACAGCATCCACGGCAGGGAAATCGGCGAAGCCGCAGGGGACGGCGAGGGACTGCAGGGAATGCGGACCCTGGCCAGAAATATGGTGTTTCTTATGCGTTCCATCGCCCTTGGCAAGGAGCGCTATGGGCTTCCGGAGAAAGAGCCCTTCTGCCAGACGAATTTTATTCGGTAAATTCCGGAAGGCAGGTTACCAGTTCTCGATCATCCGCTGGATTTGGATTCCAGCGGATTTTTTTGAGTGCGGAACCGCTGCGATGGTTTTCCGGGTTATAACCCAAGGGTATTAACCAGTTAAATAAACGGAAATTCCCCGGAAACAGAAAACCTTCTATAATGTAGATAACAGTTCAGAACAATAGGAACTGCTGCAGAAACGGTTAATAAAGAAGGAGATGGACCGATTATGAAAAAGAAATGGATGAGTGTTTTGATTGCGGGAACTGCTGCGGCGATGATTGGCGGCTGCGGTCAGAATGCGAATACAGCCGGGACGACCCAGGCGGCAGCGGAAACTACTTCCGCACAGGAAAACGGAGCTTCCCAGGAGACCGGGGCGGCGGGAGACGAACAGCCCCAGGCTGATGTTTCCTCCGGGGAGGAGACGACAGGCCCCACCGTGGAGGCAGGCCCGGATATCGCGGTGGCGGATACCCAGTCCGGAAAGGTGCAGGGCTATATCAGCAATGGGATTTACACCTATCATGGAATCTCCTACGCCCAGGCGGATGAGCGGTTCGTGGAAGCCCACGAGGTGGAGCCCTGGGAGGGCGTCCGGATGGCATTTGACTATGGCCCCATTTCTCCCCAGGAGGCTACGGGCAATATTCCCGGAGGAGACAACATGGACAATAACTGCCAGAACTTAAATATCTGGACCCCGGGCATCCAGGACGAGGGAAAACGTCCGGTCATGGTGTGGCTCCACGGCGGCGGATTTTCCACCGGCTCTTCCATTGAGCAGACCTATTACGACGGCGAGAATCTGAGCAAAAAGGGCGATGTGGTCGTGGTGTCCGTCAATCACCGGCTGAACGTGCTGGGGCATCTGAACCTGTCCCAGTACGGGGATCAGTACAAAAATTCTGCCAATGTGGGAATGACCGACATCATTGACGCCCTTCAGTGGATTCAGGACAACATCGAGGAATTTGGCGGAGACCCGGACAATGTAACAGTATTCGGAGAATCCGGCGGCGGCGCCAAAGTGCTGGCCCTGATGACATCCCCCTATGCCAAGGGCCTGTTCCACAAGGGAATTGTGGAGAGCGGCGCGACGGAAACCATGGGCGTGATTCTCACCCCTGAGGACGCCAGCGAGCGGGTGACGGAGCTTACCCTGGAGAAGCTTGGCATTACCCCGGACCGGATTGACGAGCTGCAGAACGTTTCCTACGAGGAGCTGACCGCGGCATCCAACGAGGCCCTGGCTCAGGCGGGAGAAGAATTCCAGATTCCGGCGGCTTTGGGTTCCGGGTATTCCCTGTCCTGGGAACCGGTAGTGGACGGCGATTTCCTTCCCACAGACCCGGTAACGGAGGATTCCTTCGCGGAGGCAGGACGGGACATTCCCCTGCTGATTGGCTCTAACTTGAATGAATGGGAGACCGTTGACCTGATGAGCAATCAGGCGGAAACCCAGTATGACAACAAGACCACCTGGACCGAGGAGGAGACCAGGCAGCATCTGGAGGAAAAATATGGCGACCAGACCGATGAGATTGTGGATGCGTTTTTGAAGGCCTATCCTCACCGGACGGCGGCGGACGCCCTCTATGTGGATTCCCGGGTGATCCGGCTTCCGATTTTGAAGATTATGTCCCACAAGGCAGACCAGGGCGGAGCCCCTGTCTACGCCTACATGTTCAACTGGGAGTCGCCGGTCCTCCCCGGAACCATTATGGCCTTCCACACCTCGGAGATTCCCTTTGTATTCAACAACATTGACAAGGCTGTGATGCAGATTGGCGGAGGCGAGGAAGCCAGAAGGATTGAGGACGCCATGAGCCAGGCCTGGATTAATTTTGCCAGGACAGGGGATCCCTCCACGGAGGAAATGGAGTGGCCGGCCTACACCAGGGAGGAAGGTGCTACCATGATGTTTGACACGGTCCAGGAAGTGGTCTACCATCATGACCAGGAACTGATGGCCCTGCTGGCTCCTGACTACGAGTATTGATGTTTGAAGGACAGAGGGTGACGGTATGAAATTCGAAAAATTTACCGAATATTCAACGGTGGGGGATGTAATCGGAGACGCTGCTTTTAAAAACTTCGGCAGACTGTTATTTCCCGTTTACCGTCCCCTGTCCGGGAAAATGACCTTGAAGGAGGTCAGCAGCAGTCAGGTGTATCTGTGGTATTCGCATATCCAGGTGGAGAAGACCCTGGACATTCTCAATACTCTGAAGGAGCGGGCTCTGGAAGGGGAGCAGGTGTTTTACCCTATTTATACTCAGAGGGAAATGGCGGCGGATGGGACCAAAAGGGATACCGGCCTGTTCTTCTTCCGGGGAAAACCGGGAAAGGAATTCGCGGTCATGAACGCAGGAGGCGCATTTTACTATGTGGGCGCCATGCACGATAGTTTTCCCCACGCGCTTGAGGCAGGCCGGCAGGGATATCAGGCATTTGCCCTGATTTACCGGCCGGACAGCCCCTATGAGGATTTGGCCCGGGCCATTGAGTGGATTTGGGACCACGCGGGAGAACTTCAGATTAAAAAAGAGGGGTATTCCCTCTGGGGCGGCTCCGCCGGGGCCAGGATGGCGGCGGTTTTGGGAAACCGGACTTATCTGAGGCAGTTTACCGGACGGAGGGAGATTTCACAGGCCGCCGCGGTGGTAATGCAGTATACCGGATATACCTCCGTTTCCGGCCGGGACGCTCCTACCTACGCCTGTGTGGGTTCACGGGACGGCATCGCGGACTGGAGAGTCATGAGGCGGAGGCTGGAAATTTTAGACTCCATGGGAATCCCCACCGAATTTCATGTATATGAAGGTCTGGGACATGGGTTTGGCCTTGGAACGGGTACCGTGGCCCAGGGGTGGATATTTGACGCACTGAGATTTTGGCAGAAGCAGATCGATGATGAGAAATGACCGCCTTCCCGCAAAGGGCGGGAGCCGGGCGTTCAGAACCATAGAAGAGAAAAAGATAGAAAAAAGAGATAGAAAAGGAAGGAGATTTGACGATTATGAAAAACCGAAAACTGGCTTGTATGATGGCGGCGGTGCTGGCCGCAGGTATGCTGGCAGGCTGTTCCTCAGAGAGCAGTTCGGCGGAGACGACGGCTGCGGCTGCGGAAACAACAGCTGCGGAATCCGAAGCGGCTTCTGAGGAAACTGAGGCGGAATCCGGCTCGGAGGAGAGCGTTTCCGGGGCAGAGGAAACCTCCGCGGAGGAGTCCGCGTCCCAGGAAGCGGCAGGCGGAGATTTGTTTGAGCTGGAGCCTGCAGAGCCCTATACGGACGAGGACCTGGACTGGACTAATGACAACAGCCGAGTGACGGTAGAGCATGACAATCCGGACCAGCGGGATGTGGAACTGGTGAGCGATACGGTGGACAACTGGGAGGATTATGATACGGTGCTGATCGGATATCCCATCTGGTGGGGCATCGCCGCCTGGCCGGTGGATACCTTTGTGGAGGCAAATGACTTTACCGGAAAAACCGTGATTCCCTTCTGCACTTCCTCTTCCTCTAACCTGGGAGAGAGCGGTCAGCTGCTGGCGGAGATGGCCGGTACGGGAGACTGGCAGGAAGGCATGAGATTCCGGTCCGGTGTTGATGAAGCGGATGTAGTGGATTGGGTGGAGAGTTTGGGGCTGTAATTGTCAGGAATAGAATATGTAGAAATGTGGGCAGGGTGCATGGCATCCTGCTTTTTTTCTGCATAAATCTATATTTTATAGGACAATTGTAGGATATTAATAGGACAATATGTCCTGTTAAACAGTGATGTAGACGGAAATAATATGAATAAATCAGATGCGATTGACAAAGAAAATTATATTCCAGGAGAACCTATTTTTACCGGAGATATTGATATCCCAGGGATGACAGAAGAAAATGCGCCGGTGCTGCAGTTTCTTGACTGTCTGAAAAATATTGAAAAATGCACAGAGATTGAGCCGGAAAAATGCGGAAAGATTTTGACAGAATTTGCCAGAGAAAATCTCTGTTCTGTTGAGGATCGGACAAGAGTCCGGAGTCATCCATGAGCATGCGGGCCTCTATGAAGCAATCCTGTTTGAGTGGAGTCAGCTCTTGATTTTATTTCGCTGTACCGATATAATGAGGGCAGGTGATGATAATGGAAATTAATAAGTTACTACAGGAAAAAGGGCTGACGAAATACCGGCTTTCAGTATTGAGCGGCGTTCCACACGCTACGCTTAGTGATTTATGCAATGGAAAGACCAGCATTGGAAAATGTTCTGTGGAAACCATTTATAAACTGGCCAAAGCGCTTGGTGTATCCATGGAAACATTGGTGGAGGACGCATTTAAACCGAAACCTTCCGGAGAGGAACTTCGGGAGAAATCTTATGAGTACGGACTGCCGGAATACCTCCAGAGGGATCTGGACGCTTTTAAGGAAGGATTAAAAAACGGTTCTTCCCTGATCGATTGTCTGTGGGGAGAACTGTATGGCAGCATCAACATGGCGGAAATCAGTGATGGTGTAATCACGCCGGAACATGCTGATTATCTCAGACAAAAATATTTATGGGGAGGTGGAAAAGCAGATGGAGCGCATTGACTTTACAAACTGTAGGCGCATTTTAGGGAAAGCCTATAATGGAGCCAATGGAAAAAAGATTGCTGTAGAATATGAAGGCGTAGTTTATATGCTTAAATTTCCACCCTCTGCGGAAAATAAGCCAACAGATTTGTCTTATACAAACAGTTGTTTCAGTGAGCATATTGCAAGCAGTATTTTCCGTATGCTTGGTATCAGCGCACAGGAAACACTGCTCGGTACGTTTCAGGTGGCAGGAAAAACCAAGGTAGTCTGTGCCTGCAAGGATTTTACATCAGACGGGAAAATTCTATATGACTTCTGTTCTATTAAAAACACAATTCTGGATTCGGATCATGGAGGCACAGGCACAGAATTGTCCGATATTATGGAGAGCATAGAAAAACAGCAGTTTGTCAATCCGGTCATGTTGAAAGAGCATTTTTGGAATGTGTTTGTGGTGGATGCGTTTCTTGGCAATTTTGACAGGCATAATGGGAACTGGGGATTTTTATATGATCCGGTTTCCCAAAACGCAGAAATTGCGCCGGTATTTGACTGTGGGAGCTGCCTGCTGCCCCAGGCAGATGAGACTGTTATGGAACGGGTGCTGCGGAATGCGAATGAGATGAATGCAAGGATATTCCAATTTCCCACTTCCGCCGTCAAGAAACAGGGAAGAAAAATCCATTACTATGATTTCCTTACGGAAGGACAGTATGAAGACTGCAATGAAGCATTATTGCGGATCGTACCAAGAATCCGGATGGATATGATCCGTGATTTTCTGGAAGATGTTCCCTATCTCTCCAATTTGCAGCGCACATTTTATCAGACTTATATCCAGGCAAGATGGGAAAAACTTCTTCTGCCCGCTTATGATCAGGCTGCCGGTCAAACAGAAAGTCATTGAAAGATTGCTTGCCGTGGGTCAATACGAGCTACAGGTACACAAAACACATTTTTGTATGGCGTTAAGCCCAGTGTTTTCAAGGAATGGTAGGGACGGGCTATATTTTACTATCCCAACTGGTGGTACGGCGTTCCCATGGCATTGCTCACCTTCCTGGAGCAGAATGATTTATCCGGCAAGCAGGTGTACCTGTTCTGTTCCCACGGCACCGGGGGCCTGGCAAACAGCGTGAACCTGATTACGGAAGCTGCGCCGGAAGCGCTGATTTCCGACCAGATTTTTGACTGCTATGAAGAAGACGCACCGTCCTCCGAGGAGAGTATCCGCAGCTGGGTGAGAGAACTGGGATTCGGCGCGGAGGAAGCCGCAGCCGTTTCCGGGGAAACCTCTGTGGAAAGCGCAGCGGAAGCCGCCGGGGAAGCCCGCCAGGTTACGGTAGCCTTTGGGGAACATACGGTTGTATGTGAACTGAATGATGGAACGGCGGCGGATTCCCTCTATGAGCAGCTTCCCCTCACCATCCAGGTGGAAGACTACAGCACAAATGAAAAGATTTTTTACCCGCCCCAGCCCCTGGATACCAGCGATTCTCCGCTGGCGCAGGCGGGGGCCGGAACCCTGGCCTATTATGAGCCCTGGGGAGACGTGGTGTTCTTCTACGACGACTATAATGAGAATCCCTCCCTGTTTGAACTGGGGCAGGTGATTTCAGGCGGAGAGCTGATTGGAGAAATGTCCGGAACGATTACCATTTCCGCGGCACAATAAGAAACGTTCGGTACGGTGTAAAAATAGTTACATACAGGAGGAGGCTTCCCATGAAAAAACGACTTTCGATTAGTTTGGCACTGATGTTATGCGCGGCTTTGACGGCGGGATGCGCGGCAGACGGAACGGGCGTTTCCTATGGAAGCGACATTGGAGAATCCGGCCAGCCGACGGCTGAAAGCCAGGAAACGGCGGCGGAAAACCAGGAAGCAGCGGCTGCCCCACAGGAGTCTACAGCCGGGGCTCAGGAAACGGCGCAGACCCTGCCTTCGGAAAATGCTCCGGTGGTGTATATGACAACGGAAATCAGCGCGGAAGGGCTGATGGCTATTTATGAGGCCCTTGGGGCGCAGCTGCCCCAAGGGAATATCGCGGTAAAGATTAGCACCGGTGAGACCGGCAGCAACTATCTGCGGCCGGAGCTGATTGGCAGTCTGGTCCAATCCGTGAACGGAACCATTGTGGAGTGCAACACGGCCTATGGCGGAGAGCGGGCCAACACCGCCTATCACATGCAGCTGGCAGAGGACCACGGATACACCGCCATTGCCGATGTGGACATCATGGATGCGGAGGGGAGCATGACCCTTCCGGTTACAGGGGGAACACGGCTGACGGAAAACTACGTCGGCTCCCATTTTGAAAACTATGATTACTATGTGGTGCTTTCCCATTTCAAAGGCCACGCCATGGCCGGATTCGGGGGAGCGATTAAAAACATTTCCATCGGAATCGCCTCATCGGAAGGAAAAGCCCATATCCATTCCGGCGGCACGGGAGGAAATATGTGGAGCGGAGAACAGGATGCGTTCCTGGAATCCATGGCGGATGCCGGCAAGTCCGTGTCTGACTATATGAACGGAAACATGCTTTACATCAATGTCATGAACCGCCTGTCGGTGGACTGTGACTGCGATGGAAACCCCGCTGAGCCGGACATGCACGACATCGGCATCTTGGCCTCCTTCGACCCGGTGGCAGTGGACCAGGCCTGCATTGATTTGGTATATTTCGCGGAAGACGGCGCTTCCCTGATTGAGCGCATCGAGTCCCGCAACGGGCTTCTGACGCTGGAGCATGCCGAGGAGATTGGACTTGGCAGCCGGACCTATCAGCTGGTAAGCATTGACCAGTGACGCGGCAGCGCAGGAGAAGATCCAAGTGACAGGAAGAGGAAAAAAACGCTGGCTGCCGACGGTTTTCATCGGCTGCCTGATTGGACTGGCGGGCTGCGGTCCCGCACAAACAGGATACGAAACGGCGGGTGAACAGGCGGAAACATCAGCCGAATCAGGATTATCTTTACAGGAGCAGGCCGACGACCTAGCTGAGGGGAATGACTCCGGATACAGGGAGGCATTTTCCGGTGAACAGGCCGAAAACCTGCTTCCCGAGCAGCGGGAACTGATTCTTTGCTACATGGAGACTTATTACCAGGGGCTGGCGGCTTTGGAGTCTCAGGATATGTCGGAGCTTTTTCTGCCCGAAGCCGCAGAGCAGCTCCTGCTCAATGAAAGCGCCCTGGATTATGTGACCGGTCTTAGAAAGATGCAGAGAACAGATTTGGGATTGGCGGATTACCGATATGAGTTAAATGTCACCGCCGCGGAAACCACACGGGATGAAACGGCCGATATCTGGCTTACGGAAACCAGTACCCAGAATTTCAACCAGCACCCGGAGATTGACACCGTGCTGTATCACATTATCCATCATTTTGAGCTGCAGAATACGGAAAATGGCTGGAAGATTGCGGGACATCTTCAGTGGGATTCCATTTACTGGAACCTGATTCGAGAATATTGGGATTGGGACAGCGGGACCCTCGCGATTCCGGAGGCGGAATCCTTTATCACCGGCAGGGTGGACGAGCTTCTGACAAAAGCCCGGGAGGACATGGAGAGCCGCGGGCAGCAAAATCCGTCAACATCCAAGAGCTATCAGCACGAGTATGACCGCTCCAGGGCGGTGGCTTACAGCAGCCAGTGGACGGGCAGCAGAAACGAGGAATGGGATGATTTTTCAGGAAGAGGAGGCAACTGCCAGAATTATGTTTCCCAGTGCCTTGCGGCCGGCGGCATCCCGATGGATCGCCAGTGCGATAACCGCTGGATGTGGAATGGAGCGGGGAATTACACCGCCTCCTGGGTTGGGGTAGACGATTTCTTTGCCTACGCGGCCGGCAATCAGGGAAGCGGGTTGGCGGCCTCAACGGATTTTTCTTATTACAGCGGAGAGGAAGGCGATTTGATTTGCATGGGTTCGGAGACGGACTGGAACCATATCGTGATGATATCCCAGGTAGTCAGGGATGAGCAGGGAAATACGGTGGACTATCTCATCAATTCCAATACTTCCGATGTAAAAAATTTCCCCGTTGGGGCTTATCCCAATTCCTATCAGAGGCTGATTAAGATTTTCGGGTGGAATGAATAAAAATGAAAAAATGTCCTTTTTAAAAGGCAAAGGAGCAGCCATCGGTATTGTAGTCTGCTTTATGGCAGTTCTGGCGGTCGTTGGAACATATACGGTCGGAAACTACAAAAAAGATATGAAAGAGCAGATGGCGAAAGCTGAAAAAGAGGCGGAACAGTTTACAGAAGATAACACGAAAGAAACAACTACAGATGAAATCCTCCTGCCGGAAGTGGAAGAAAC
>OLVT01002122.1_pt1 | contig 14435 bp, 17 predicted proteins | sample 1673241 | NCBI WGS metagenome assembly OLVT01 (sample SAMEA3178936, study PRJEB25190) | human gut metagenome | biome: human gut; feature: human-associated habitat; material: faeces | place: Austria | collected 2013 | reverse complement strand
CAATATCCCGCTTCAAGATTTTCCAGTATGCCAGCAGCGCAAACCCAAACAGCAGAAGCAGATACCAGATCACATAATCCCATGAATAAGACCCGGAGCTGTGGATCTCCGCCGGGCTGAAAAAGGAAAACGGCGATAAAAAGCCAATGGCCCGAATACCGACAGTTCTCGAAAAAGAGGTAATGCAGTATTCCATAAACACGACCAGTCCAGATGTCAGAAGCGGAGAGCGGTTATTGGGCCGGAATACTCCCGCCATTGTCCCCATCAGTGCAAAAAAGAGAGTAAGCAGGACAAAGGAGCCAGCCACCAACAAAAATTCTCCTGTGGGAAATCCGGGGCGAAACAGCGTCATCGTGAAAAAGGACGCCATCACATAAAAAATTCCTGTTACACATACCCCGGCAAGGGCGCACAATAGTTTTCCTTTGTAGATCACTTGCCGCCCGCAAGGTTTCGTATATAAATATTCCGCTGTGTTTTCTGTACACTCTTTGGTATGTAAGGACAGACCCAGGTGCATCCCGAAAATGCCGCCAGCAATCATGAAAAATCCCGTAAGAAAGGAATACATTCCCATAGGCTTTGTAAGAAGCTCAAGGGAAATGCCAACAGTTTCAAAAAAGCCTCCCTGTGCAAATCCTGCTGGCAGCGTCCCCGCTGTTTCCACCATGCCATAGTAAACCGGCGTCATGAAAAAAATACATACCGCAAGAGCAGTGGCCCAAATCAGAATATATTTTTGTGACCGTTTCCATTCAAATCGAAAAATCTGCATGACGGGCCTCCTATTCGTAGTAGTGGAGGAATATTTCTTCCAATGACGGTTCCTCAATTAAAATGTCCTCCAGCTCCAGCCGATGAAGCTGGTTCATAATCATCATAACTGTTCCGCTGAACATAAAGGATACAGAAGTCTTGCTCTTGTCCCACTCTAAATTAGCCGTACCGGGAACAGAAAAGAAATCCTCTGGAATGGCGCTTTTTGCTGTCAGCGAGATTTTCTTGTATCCGTTTTCCCGCAGTTCTTTCATGGATTGAACGCCAACCAGCTTCCCCTCCCGCAGAATGGCTACACGGTCACAAAGCCTCTGTACCTCACTTAGAACATGGGAGGACAGGAAAATCGTCGTACCGCGCTCATTTTCTTCTTTTAACAGGTCATAAAAGGTCTGCTGGATCAGCGGGTCAAGGCCGCTGGTAGGCTCGTCCATGATAAGTAATTTGGGAGAGGGCAGCAGAGCCGAAACGATGCCGACTTTCTTTTTATTGCCTAAAGACAGATCGCCGATTCTCCTGGACAAATCCAAATTCAGCCGTTCCGCCAATGCTTCCATCCGGTTATGACCGGCTACTCCGTAGAGTTCCGCCGTATAGAGAAGCATTTCTTGGACTTTCATGCTGTTGTAGTAACAGTTTTCGCTGGGCAGATACCCTACATCCTTTGCAATCTCAGACGCCTGCCGCCCACAGTCCAGTCCAAAGACAGAAGCGGTTCCGCCGGTGGGCTTCAACAGCCCCATCAGGGTGCGGATGGTAGTAGATTTTCCCGCCCCGTTGGGGCCGATAAAGCCGAATATCTCACCACGCTCGACCGTAAAGCTGATTTCCTCAATCCCCCGGTGCTTTCCATAACATTTGGTGAGCTTGTTTAGGACGATCACAGGTTCACTCATGGCAGATATTCCTCCTTGTAAAAGTTGTGTTTCAACATATTTAGGATTTCTCGAAACTCTTTCATCATGCTGTCATAATCCACTCCACTTTCCAACTGAACGGACATACCCTTTGCAAGCATCATAAGCATCTGAAACACTAATTCTGCATCCTCCGGGTGTCTGAATTTTTTATAATCCCGCTCATGCAGAACAAGCGATGCGATATATTTTTCATTTGCTTCTGAAAATATGGCACTTTTCAATTCAGGCGTTGGTTCCACTGCCACACTTGCAATAAACGACGCAATATGCGGGTGCTTTTTTAAGATTTCCACTTTCATAACGCTGGCTTCCCATACACGGTCAAAGAAATCCGTAGTTTCCTCCAATGCACTCGTGTTATAGGCTTGCTTCATTTGGGCAGCGCAGTAATCAAATAAATACTGGTAAAGTGTCTGCTTATTTCCAAAATACTGGAATATAGACGCCTTTGAGATACCTGCCGCTACCGCAATATCATTGATCGACGCTTTTTCATATCCATGTTTTGCAAAACAGGCCAGAGCCGCGTTGCGTATGGTATCCTGCTTTTCGTTTGATAGAGCAAGAAATTTTTCCATGGTAGCACCCCTTTCTAAATAACCGTTTCGGTCATCAACGAACAGTATAGCACAAATAACCGAAACGGTCAATGCTTATTTCTACTATTATGAGGGAACGCACTCTTGGCAAGCAGGGCAAGTGTCAATACACTTGCGATTTTTGCTCCGCAAAAATGCTTGTTGGGGTGCCCCCAAACCCGCCGGGGACTTCTGGACACCGTGTCCAGAAGTCCCCCTGTCTGCGGCCCCGTCGCTACCGCTCCTGGGCCTTATTCTCCCGCCCGTCAGACAGGCCGAGGAGATGATCGACGTTGGCCTTGACCGCCACCGCCTCCCGCATTTCCTGTTGTGCCGCCCGGTATTGAGCGTACAACTTTTTCTTCCGCTCCGCCAGCTCCCGGCGCTCCTTTTTCAGCGCCTCCATCCTGGGGAGCTTTGCCCCGTCCAGAATGTCGTTGATCGCCGCCTTTGCCGCCCGGTAGGAGGCCAGCGCCTCCTCATGCTCCGCCAGATACTTCTTGCTGTACCGGGCGGCCTTGTAGCCGTCGAACACGGGCCGGGTCTTGGCGTAGTCCACCACGGCCCCCATCAATTTTGTGGTGGAGGCCAGCCGCTCCTCCACTTCCCGCAGCTCCCCGGCCAAGGCGTGGGCCCGATCCACCGCCGCCGCCGTCCGCTCCGCCAGGGCGTCATAGTCGGTCAGCCCGTTCTCCTGGAGGAATTGGAGCGCGGCGGCCATCTGTTTCAGATTATAGATTTTCGCCCACCGCTCATAGCCTGGGCCCTTGCCCTGGGCCATGCGCTGCTGGATGTCGATGATCAGATTGACACGCTGGGGAGCTGCCGGGCGGGGCCGCCCCTGGGCGGGTTTGCGAACGGGGGCCCGCCCGTCGATCACCGCCTCCACATCCTCCGGCCCGTAGCCGATCCCCAGGGAGGAGGCCCGGAACCGGGTGGCCCGGTCCTGGCCGGGAAGCCGGAACGAGATCACCCCGCCCCGGCCCCGCTTCACCTGGACCCCCGCTGCCTCCATCCGCTGGAGGAACCCGGCAAAGTCGGCGGGCCGATCCGCCAGGGCCCCGTCGATGATCCCCCGTAGCTGCTCCTTGTAGGAGGGGGGCCGGGCCGCGCCCAGCCATTGGCCGTAATGCTGGAACTTCCCTTTGCTGTGGAGCTTGGGGTTTTTGATAACGGACAGGTCGTGCTCCAGGCATATCCGGTCAGACAGCCGCCGCAGGGCGCGGGCGGAACCTAAAAAATCCCGGTATTTCCGGGTACAGTCCAGGGTGGTGGAGTTGTAGTAGATATGGACGTGGGGGTGGGGCCGATCCGCGTGGGACACCACGAAGAAAGCGTGTTTCCCCTTGGTCCAGCGCATCGCCAGCTCATAGCCGATGTTCAGCGCCTCCTCCGGGTCCAGCTCCCCAGGGGGGAACGATTGACGGATCTGATAGCACAGCACATCGGCGTCCCGCTTTTGCTCCCGGCCCGTGATGGATTTGTACCGGGCCTTGCTCAAAAGAAACTCGCTGTCAGCGGTGAGGGGGTCGCACTCATAGGAGCGGATCAGCGCCCCGTCCAAAGTCTTTTCCGGGTTCTGGCCGTAGTCGAAGCGGTCCGACATAGAGGCCAGGATCGACTTGCCCCCGCTGATATGGTGAGATATAAGACGGGTCGTTGCCAGGAACAGCCCCCCCTTTCAAAATCGGTTCTCCCCACTTCTGGACACGGTGTCCAGAAGCGGGGACAGCCGGGGAGCGGCCTGGGCCGCTCCCACGGGTCACAGGGCCACCACCTGGGCCAGCTTCTCCAACAGCTCGGAGAGAGGGCCCCACAGGTCGGCGTAGTCCTTTTGGAGCGCCTGGAGCTCGTTGGGATAGAGGCCGCCGTAGGTGTTCACATGGAGCGCGGCCTGATTGAGATTATTGGCGCACCGCCGCTGGAGGGACACCAGCTCCCGCACCGGGGAGAGGTCCACCTGGAGCACATAGCCGTTGAGGGCCATTTTCCGAACATAGGCGCTCATGTTGTGAATACCCGTCTGCTCCATGCGGTCCTTGATCGCTTGCAGCTCCTCCGGGCTCAACCAAACGTAGAGCGGTATATTTCGGCGGCGCTTTTTTCCCGCCATGCCTACCGCTCGCCCCGATCCGGGGCGTCCTTTTTGGGGGTGGCCGGGGTCTGCCGCTCCTGGGCCTGCCGCCCCGCCTCTTTCATCTGCTGGGAAATGGAGGGCTTTTTCTCCTCCTGTTCGGCGGCCCGCTTCCGCTCCATACGCCTCCCCACAGCCGGGTTGTCCTTGGAGGGCCGCAGCTCATAGTTCGTCATATCCTGTTCAGACAGGGGCCGCGTGTAGGTCAGGTGCCCCCAGGCCAGGAACGCGCCGCCCTCTACGGGAACGCGCTGGTCGTAGTTGATGATCTCGTCCGGGGCGTTATGGGGCGGCTTGGGGAACGTGCCGATGTCCACGGGCCGCTGGGTGAAGTAATACTTGTAAAGACCGGGCTCCTCGACCCACGCCACCTTGACGGAAAACTGCCGCTGATAGTCCTCCACCCGCTCCGACAGGTCCCGCGTCAGCGCCTCCCGGTCACTTCCGTAGTGCCCCCACTCGTATTGCCGCCTGCCGTGTTCGTCGTCATAGCAGGCCCAGGTGACAAAGGGGGACGGCTCCCTGGAACACTGGCCCAGGGCAAAGCCCCGGCCATTCTCCAGCATGACGACCTTTAAGATCGAGTAACCTTGATTTTTGTCCATGTTGATCTCCTCCAAAATGTTGACAGTATGGGGCCGAAACAGGGGCGGGACGTGAAATGATACGGCCCGCCCCCGTCCGGCGTCTGGAAAGCCCTGAAAACACGGGACTTTTGGGGGCCTAATTGTCAACAGGTCAACCCCTCTTTTTCCTCATGTGATCCCGCTGCTGTTTCCTATGGGCTGCCTGGGCGCAGGCGGGGGAACAGTAGCGCCGCCGCCCGCCCAGGAGCGCGGGCCGCCCGCAGAGGGGGCAGGCCCGTGTCTCCACCGGGGCCGGGGCGGTCAGGGCGGCCTCCAGCGCCGGGTCCAGGGGCAGGACAGCCGCCCGGAAGTACCGGCACAGGGGGCCCGTCCAGGTTTTCCCCAGCATATAACACTCGCTCGTCGTCACAAACTCCGTATCCCTCGCTTCCGCCTGCGGCGAAAGCTCGCTCACTCCGTTGCTCCTCCTCCCCCCACGCAAACATAGTTTGCGCGTGGGCCCCAGGCCAAGCAAGCATCCATACTCCCAATCATAATTGGCGCACCACTTCACCACCAGGGCCCGGATTGCCGCCCGCTCCTCGCGGGTGAGCTCCCGCTGGTCCATGCCGTCACCTCCCCTCTCCGGGCCCGGCCCGGCTCCGCAGGTAGGCCCGGAAACAGGTCACGCACCGCAGGCCCCGCCAGTAGGGGCACCCCTCGCAGATGGACCCCTTGGGGGGCGGGGTGGGCTCCGGGGGCCGGTGGTAGGTGGGCTGCTTCATAAAGGGCTCATAGGGGCTGTCAGTGAAATTCACTCGTCCCCTCCCTCGTTCTCCTCGTCCACGTCCCAGGGGGGCGCGTCGTCGTAGTCGTCGGGCTCGTCATAGCTGGAATAGTCCTCCTCCGGCTCCGCCGCCTTTTGCTGCTTGGGACGGTAGATTTTGAAGTACCACCCGGCCCCGCCGCCCAGGGCCAGCACCGCCAGGGCCGCCAGGAGCATCCCGGCTCCGCCGGACTTTTGGGGCTCCGGCTCCGGGGTGGGAGTGGGTTCAGGCTCCGGCTCCGTCACAGGGGGCGGGGCCTCCGGCTCCGGGCCCGGCTCGGCCAGGGCCATCAGGTCGGCCACGGTGACGGCGTTCAGAAAATAGACGTTCTCCGCCTCACGCTGCCGGTCTATCACCAGATAGAAAACCGCCTCGTCCGCCGTGGTGATGGTGAAAAACTCCTTGCCGTCCTCGTCCGTGGCGTTGTCCAACACCGTCCCCGTCCCGTCCGGGGTGAACGGCTTGGGGTCCGGGGGCTGCTCCACGGGCAGGGGGTCCACAGGCTCCAGCCCCACCCAGGGGACGTACTCGCTGCCCTCGCCCTCGTCGCCGCCGCCCGCGTAGGCGGGGGCGGTGAGCACACCCACCATCAGGACGGCGCAGAGCATGGCCGCCAGCATACGGGATTTTTTCTTCATTCCGCACTCTCCTTTCCCCCGGACTTCTGGACACCGTGTCCAGAAGCGGGGCCGTCCCGGAGCTGCCGCAGGAGGGCGGGCAGCTCGTCCAGGGACACGCTCATGCCCCGCACGATGTCCACGATCTCCTCATTCTCGGCTTCCCGGTGCTTCTGTTCCAGCTCTTTCAGCCGGGCCTGCTGCTCGTTGATCTTGGCCTTGACTTTCTCCATCTCGGCCATAATTTTCGCGCTTTTGCTGATCGCCATTGAAAACCTCCTTGTTCATGGTAAACGCCCCCAGGCGTAAAAATGGGACTGCCAGTAGCTTGTATTCAAGCTGGTGTACTGAATGGGGTCCCCACAGTGGAGCATCATCCCGTCCCCCACATAAAGCCCACAGTGGGTCACGCTGTCCGGGTCAGGCGCGTCGTAGGTGTAGCGGAAAAACACAAGGTCGCCGGGCCGTGGGGAGCTGACGGGGGTACAGTAGTTGTAAAGCCCCTGGGCCCCTAGGCGGCCCACATTCCAGCCGCATTGGTTCAGCACATAGGACAGGTAGCCGGAACAGTCAAAGGACGTTGCCGGGCTGTGTCCGCCCCAAACGTAGGGGTAGCCCAGGTACTTCTCCGCCTCGGTGAGCATAGCGGCAAAGGTGGGATCAGCCGTCAGATACGCCTCCGGCACGTCGTAGGGCTGGGGCGGGTTGGTGATGTACTTGTCCACATAGGCGGAACCGGGGAACAGGTCGGGCCGGTTGCCCAGCGCCGACAGATAGAGGGAATACCGGGATAGCTGCTCCTCGCCCATCATGTAGACGGGCAGGTGGGACAGGACTTCATTTTTCAGCGTCACGGTGCAGATGTAGTAGTTGTAGGGGACCAGGACGGTATAGGGGCCGTCGGGCCCCGTCCGCGTTTCCCTCCGGTAGCGTACCTCCACCCGCACATTTTCCGAGAGGATATACTGCCGGTCAAAAATGGTCTGGAGCGTCCCCTGTACCTCCGCCAGCGTCCATTCCCCCTCATGGAACGCGGAGAGCATGGAGATCAGCACATAGGGGTCATGCTCGATGGCGTCCAGGTCGAAGTGGTATTCGTCGTAGTCGTGGGTGCTGGTGTAGGTGTCCAGGTAGTGTTGCAGCTCCGCCTCCAACGCGCAGTAGGCGGCCTCGGCCCCCAGCATATCCCCGTCCTGGGCGGGGTAGGTGCTGGCCCCGATCCCGCCGATGATCCCGTTGCCCAGCGTCACCAAGGAGGAGGCGCAGGACTGGATCGTGAACAGGAGGAGGACGCAGCACAGGGCGATCACCACCCCGCCGGGGTGCCTCTTGACGAAGCCCGCCACTTTCTCTGCCAGCTTCTCCGCAGAGGCGGCGGTCTTTTCGGCGGCCTTGGCCCCCTGCTTGGCGGCCTCCCGCGCCTGTTTCGCGTACTGCCGCTTTTGGCGCTGCTTCTGTGCGAAGCGGGCCAGGGCGTTCTTGCCCAGGTCCGGGTGCTTCTCCAGCTCCACCTGAAAGCGGTGCTCCGCCGTGGCCTTGACGTACCGGGCCTCGGCGCGGGCGGCGGCCTTGGCCGGGTGATCCCGGATGGCCTGCCGCACCGTCCGCGCCGTTTTCCGCCCCACGGCCTCGCCCACCAGCTCGGAGTGGTGGGCCCCCTCGGTGCCCACGTTCTCATGCTCCACCTCGTAGAGCTTGCCATGGACGAAGCCATGGACGCCCCAGCCCAGGGCCCCGGCCCCGCGCTTCACAGGGCCGGGGGGCTTGACCGGGGCCTGGGCCGCCAGCTTCTCCTGGGCCGCGCCCATACGCAGCTTGGCCTTTTCCGCCTTGACCGCGCTTTTCTCCGCCCGCGTCTGCCCCTGGGCGCTCCGCTTCTTCCCCTCCTGCCGCAGCCGTTCGGAGGGCCGGGCCCGTTCGCTCTCCTGGTGGAGCTTGGACTTATGGACACGGTGTCCAGAAGTGGGCCGGGCCTTACTCCTGCCCATTGGCCTTGTCCTCCGGCTTGGTCGTCAGCAGGGTATAGAGCTCGGTGTCCTGGGGGAAGTGATCCACAAAGGGAATGGTGGTATCCCCATAAAAAAGCAGCCCCTCGCCGGAGCCGGAGTGCGTGACATAGGAGAGCTGGTGCGGGCTGATCCCCAGGTGGCTTGCCAGCACCTTTTGATCCCCGGCGGCCTGGGACAGCATATAGAGGAAATCGCAGTTACCAAAAATGGACTCGATCTCGCTGCTCTCCAACAGGCTTTTCACATTCTGGGTGATCCCGCTGGGGATGGCCCCCCACTTGCGGAAGCGGCGGAAAATCTCGACGCTGTACGCCGCCGTCTGGGGTTCCGCCAGCAGGACGTGAAATTCGTCCTGGTACACCCAGGTCGCCCGCCGCCGGTCCCGGTTCTCCGTCACCCGGCCCCATATCTGGTCGGTGAGGATCAGCAGCCCGATCTTTTTCAGCATCTTTCCCAGGGCCTTGATGTCGAAGCACAGCAGCCGGGAATTGACCTCGACATTAGTGCGGTGGTTAAAGAGGTTGAGGGAGCCGGTGCAGTACAGCTCCAGGGCGGACGCCACCCGCCGGGCCTCCGGTTCGGACTGTTTCAGCAGCTCGTCGTAGAGGTCCTGGAGGATGGGCATACGCTCCGGGGCCGGGTCCGCCAGATAGGGCCGGTAGATGGTCCGCACACAACGGTCGATCACCGTCTTTTCCACGGGGGCCAGCCCGCTCCGCCCGCCCACGATCAGCTCGCACAGGGAGAGGATAAAATCGCTTTTGAGGGACAGGGGGTCCTCGTCGTCGGCGTAGTTGGGGTTGATGTCCATGGGGTTGATGAACGTGCCCGCCGTGGCCGACGGGGACAGCCGCACCACCTGACCGCCCAGCCGGTTCACCAGGGGGTAATACTCCCCCTCCGGGTCCGCTATGATGATGTCGTCGTCCGGGAGGGAGAGGAACACGTTGACGATCTCCCGCTTGGCGGCAAAGCTCTTGCCGCTGCCGGGGGTGCCCAGGAACAGGCCGTTGGGGTTTTTAAGCCGCTTGCGGTCCGCCATAATGACGTTGTTGGAAAGGGCGTTCATGCCGTAGTACAGCGCCGCCCCGTCCATGCGCAGCTCCTTTGTCATAAAGGGAATGAAAATCGCCGTGGAGCTGGTGGTCATGCCCCGTTGTATCTCGATGGCGTTGTCCCCCAGCACCAGGGAGGAGGTAAAGCCCTGCTCCTGCTGCCAGTCCAGCCGCTTCAAGGCGCAGTTGTACTTCTGCGCGATGCCGGAGATGGTGAACACGTCGTTCTCCAGCTTTTGCCGGGTGGGAGCGATGTTCACCACAGTGAACGTCAGGAGGAACATTCGCTCGTTCCGGGACTGGAGGTCCGCCAGGAGCGCCGCCGCGTCCTTGGAGTAGGTAATGAGGTCCGGGGGCAAAATTTCCATGTCGTACCCTGCCCTGACTGCCTTTTTCTGCTCCTCCACTTTCATCTTGTCAATGTCGGAGATTTTGCCCTTGGTCATTTTGATGGCCTTGAGCTGGTCCACCGTCTGAACGTGGAGGGTGACGGTCATTTCCGCGTCCAGCTCCAGCAGCTCCAACAGCAGCTTGTCGGACAGCTCGGAGGCCATGATCTGTAAGTAGGAGGCCGCGCCCCAGGACTGGCCCACCCGGAATGTCCGGGAGGCGGAGAAGTCGAAGCTGTCCGGGGCGATGAAGTCCTTGGTCCCCATGCCGGTTTTCACAATGTCCGGCCAGGAGAAGCGAAACGGCTCCCGGCCTCCGGGGTGCATCTGGCCGTGAAGCACCTCCAGCCGCTCCCGCCCGTTGAGCACACGGGAATGGGCCCCCAGCTTCTTGAAGTTGCCCATAATGTCGCTGGACACCCGCTCCAGCCGGGGGCGGGCTGTCTCCAGGCCGTCGGCGGGGACGCCGAACGTGATGTACTTGGAGCGGACGATTCCGTTGTTGCTCCTGGCAATCTGCCGTTTCAGCATATCCACATACTCGCCCCGGATGCTGTCAAAGTCGTCGTGGGCCATGGGGATATTGACCTTGTACCGGCTGCCGCCCCTGGAGCGGTGGTTGATAAAGGAGAGCTGGAACGGGAGGGCGCTGTCAAAGTAGTTGAGGAAGCCGCACCAGCCGTCAAAGATGGCGGACTGGTCCTCGCTGGAGGCCACGGAGTAGTTAATATCCTCGTAGGCGATGGTTTTGGTGTAGAAGCCCTCCCGCACCCGGCAAATGCCGTCTTTCAGCATCTCCACATAGGGGATGGTCTGCTGTGCGGAGAGGGAGCGTTTACCGGCCCTTGCGCTTCCGGCGCTTTTGGCTCTTGGGTTCAGAAGCGGACACCTCCTTTACTGTCTCGGCCTGCGGGCCTCCCAGTATTTCCGTCACCAGTTTCACTGGTTCCTCCTTTCCGGCGAACGGAGCATAGATATTCTGCGTTCGGTAGGGCCTGGGGCCGGGGCGGAGAAAGCGGGCGCGGATGATATTGCGCACCACTTTCTCAAAGGGCAGGCCGTCCTTTTCGTACATCGCCATGAGGAACGCCGGGAGCATGATCCCCAGCATGAGGAACATGGCCCCGGTGCCGCCGACGGCCCCACGGGTCAGCAGATAGACGGGGACGCCCACCAGCCCGCCGCCGCCGAAACAGATAAGCTGCCGCTTGGTGAGGTTGAACGCCAGCTTGGTTTTGACCCTGGACAGGTCGTTGGGTACATTCACATAGGGCAAAAATTACACCTCTTTTCTTGTTACCAGCTCTGGACACGGTGTCCAGAGGCCGGGGGTACATTCCACCTCGTTCCCCCAAACGTCCCAGCCGGGGGCAGTCTGCCGGGCGAACAGCTCCACGCGGGGAACGTCACCCATGAGGGCCACAATTTTCTCCCTGGCCTCGTCCGGCTTTTTGCTGTGGGCCTCAATGGGAGAAATAATGAATTGGTGGACGTTGGCAGCCTGCCGCCGGGGATGGCCCCGCGTCGCCAGCAGGCACACCTCCGCGTTGGCCCTGGTCCAAAAGCCCAGGCCGTAAAACCAGCTATCCGCCCGGCGGTTCTTTTTCAGCCAGACAAAGGCCACGCTCTTATAGGCGAAGCCCCACGCCTTGATCAGCCGCAGGGCCTCCGGGAGCTGGGGGAACGTGGCCCACAGGAACAGCGCACAGTCCGGGGCGGCCAGCTCCGCCACCGGGAGTGCGCACAGGTCATTGATGGTCATGGTGGGATAGTGCTTCTCCGCCGCACCCTGCAAATTCTTTTGGGCATACCGCCAGGGCGGGTCGGCGTAGATCACAGCGTATTTCCCGATAAAATCCCTCCTCTCCGCTTATGGTCACGGTGTCCAGAGGTTCGGGGCCTAATGCGCCCCCAGGACGCTCCGGGCGATGCTCCCCGTTTTGAACAGGCAGTAACACAGCAGCACCGTATAGCCGATGGTGCCCCATATCGCCCCTATGGGGTCGCCCCCCACGGCGATACTCTGAATGAGTACTGCGTAGATCGCCACGCATACCAATATCAGCATCCCCTGGAAGCCCACGGCGAACAGGGAGCGGAGATAGTTCTGCCCGGCCCCGCCCAGCTCCCGGTTTGCCAGGGTTGCCACTGGGAGGGGCGCTAAACTGGTGAGCATATATATTTCTATCATCCTGCCATAGACGATCACGAAAATCACGATATTCAGCGCGGTCATGGTGAGCTGCACCACAAAGGACTGGAGCCACAGCCCTACCAGGGGCCCCAGGTCCATCCCCTCCAGCGTGGCCTCCAGGTCCGCCAGCATAGACGGGGAAACGTCCGTGGAGCCCTGGATCAGCCCCGCCGACTGCGCCACCACCCGCTGGGCCACGTCAAACACCGCCATAACAATGTTGAACGTGTTGGACAGAATGAGGATGGTGCAGGCCGTTTTGAATATCCATTTGAAGAAAATCCAGTAGTCCAGGTCGTGAAGATTATTCCGCTCCACCAGCAGTTGAATGAGCTCGTAGGTTGCAACAAAGGTCAGGATCAGTCCGGCTATGGGCAGTATCACCGTTTCGGAAAGCTGTCGGATCAGGGAGAAAACCCCGGCGTTCCATGCCGCCGGGGTCGTCCCCACTTGTACCGCGATCTCCCCGACACGGGCGTTTACTGTATCAAAGAGCCCCGACAGGTTGTCCATGATCCCGCCGATCAGCAGCTCCTTCAGCCAGTTCGTGATCCAGTCGGTGAGAAATCCCATGCGCCGCTGTCCTTATCAGCTAAACAGCCCGGACAGCAGGGGGATCAGGGTGGTGCCCAGCAGGATGATGCCGCCGCCGGCCATGAGCTGCTTCATTCCCTGGCTCTTGGAGCCGGGGTTGTCGGAGCCGTAGCCCTCCAGGAGATTGACGACGCCCCACACGCCCAGGCCGGCGCCCAGGGCCACAACGAGGGTCTGCAAGGTAGTGACGGCGGAAGTGAAAAACTGCATAAAAACCTCCATTTTCTCCGGGGACGAAGCCCCGGCCATGAAAAAGCCGCCCTTGTCAGGCGGCGCGTCTGCCTCTGGACTCGTCGGCACAAACTCCGCTCAACTCCGTTTCCGCCTTGCGGCGAAAACTGCGTTCGCTTCGTTGCGCCTCCTCCCCCACAAAGTCTTTCGACTTTGCGGGGACCCCTTTGCCAAAAGCTATACAAAAGCGTCCGGGTCGTCCAGGTCGTCATAGTTGAGAATGTCCTCGTCCTCGCCTATGTTCGCCTCGTCCGGCACGTCCGCCTCGTATACGGTATATTGCTCGTCAGGGTCCAGCTTCTCCATGCGGCGGTTTATCAGGCGGGACAGGTCAAAGGAATTTTTCTTGTCCGCCTCCGCCGTATAGCGGTAGTTGGGGTGCTGCTTCAAGTCGTACTTGGGGGAGAAAAAGGGCCGCAGCCCCCGGAGCTGGATAATGCACTTGTCGCCGGGCATGGTGGTGAGCTCGTCCATCGTCATAAGCTCCCGGCCCAGGCGTTGGGTATTCTGGCTGTAACTCTCGGACTGCCCGCGGGACCGGCTGTCCGTCTGCATGGAGATTGTAGCCTTACCCAGCCAGTTCTCGGATATTTCCTTGATGGTGCTGGCCTCCCGGCCTCCGAGGAATATCACGCTGTCCATATTTCCCAAAATGGTTTCGGCGTGTTTATCGTAAATCGCCTTACACTGAGCCAACTGCTGATAGAACAGCGTCAAGCTGATCTCACGGGAACGGATGACAGCCACGATCTTTTCAAGCTGGGGAACCTGCCCTGTGTTGGCGGCCTCGTCCCACAGCACCCGTACATGGTGGGGCAGGCGGCCTCCGTGAACATTGTCGGCCCTCTCGCACAGCAGATTGAACATCTGCGAAAAGGCCAGAGCCACAAGGAAATTATAGGTTTGCGTAGTGTCCGAGATGATAAAGAACACCGCCGTTTTCCGATCCCCGATGCGGTCAAGCTCCAGCTCGTCATAGCTCATGATCTCCCGGAGCTGGGGGATGTCAAAGGGGGCCAGCCGGGAGCCGCAGGAAATCAAAATGCTTTTTGCGGTCTTGCCCGAAACGAGTTGTCAAGGACTTTTTAATCAAATTCACAAAAATGCTACAAAAAAAGTGCCAGAAGCACTTTCATGCTCCTGACACTCAGACAGGCGGGTTACTTGCGGCTACTTAACAGTTCATCGCAAAGGTACGCATATTCTGGCAACTGGTCGATATAGAGTTTCCAACGCCGTTTGATTTCGGCCAGTTCCAGCGGGTCGGCTTCTTCTATCGCGTGGTCGTTGCCTGTCATATACAGAACATCCATCGCAACATCATCCAGGCACTCGTGACAGAGATCGGCGGCAGACTCTATCCTCCTTCCGGTATCAACATAAAGCGGGTTTAGGCCAATCGCCAGCCAGACAAAGCCCACTTTATCAGACCATAGCAGTTCAAAATTAGTGCTTTGTTGAAGATGCTCGGCAAACACCTTTCGTACCCGTTCAATCTCAGTTTTCTCTTTTTCTGTGTACAGCATTTTCGTGTCCTCCTT
>OLVT01002112.1_pt1 | contig 14479 bp, 9 predicted proteins | sample 1673241 | NCBI WGS metagenome assembly OLVT01 (sample SAMEA3178936, study PRJEB25190) | human gut metagenome | biome: human gut; feature: human-associated habitat; material: faeces | place: Austria | collected 2013 | reverse complement strand
CTCGATCCACGAATTCCACCGTTTCGCGCTCGGTCAGCACGCGGTGACGGCGGATGTTTCGGCCGCAGTCAAGGCGCCCAAAGGCGCCAGCACCCTGCCCGACGTACTCACCGTGGACGAGGTAACCCGTCTGCTCGACGCGGCGGCAGTCGGCGGCTCAACCGATCCGGTGGTATTACGGGACAAGGCCCTGCTCGAATTCATGTACGCCACCGGCTGCCGCGTCTCGGAAGCCACCGGTGCGAATCTGGACGACATCGACCTGGACGAGCACATCGCGCGACTCATGGGCAAGGGCTCCAAGCAGCGGCTTGTGCCATTGGGCAGTTACGCATGCCGGGCCATCACCGCATACCTCAATGCGGGGCGTGGCGAGTTGGAACAGCGCTCCAGCGCCAAGATTCCCGAGAGGCGCGCACTGTTTCTCAACAAACGCGGCAAGCGCATCTCGCGGCAATCGGTATGGGAAATCGTCAAAGCAACCGGGGAGCGGGCCGGCATCACCAAACCACTCCATCCGCACACCTTGCGCCATTCCTTTGCCACGCACCTGATCCAAGGCGGCGCGGACGTGCGCACCGTGCAGGAACTGCTCGGGCACGCCAGCGTGACCACCACGCAGATCTACACGCACGTAAGCCCTGAAACCCTGATCGAAACGTATCTGACCTCACATCCCAGAGCGCGGTGAGACACACCATTTTGCGACGCGTCCGCCCATAGCGGAATCGCGGCGGGGGAGCACCAAAGTCGGCCGGAAATTCAAGGCGTGACAATACAGTACATAACAGCGAACCGTCAGCCAGGAAGAGGTATTCATGCTGCAGATCAAATCGATCTCGAAGCGCTATAAAACCGGTGATTTCGTTCAGCAGGCGCTTGACAAAGTCAGCCTGAACCTACGCGACAGCGAATTCGTCGCGATTCTGGGTCCCTCGGGTTCCGGCAAGACCACCTTGCTCAACATCATCGGCGGCCTCGACCGGTATGACGACGGCGATTTGGTGATCAACGGCATCTCGACGCGCCAATACAAGGATCGCGATTGGGATTCGTACCGCAACCACACCATCGGCTTCGTGTTCCAGAGCTACAATCTGATCCCTCACCAGACGATTCTGTCGAATGTCGAACTCGCGCTGACGATTTCCGGCATCGGCAAGGCCGACCGTCGCGAACGTGCGCGCAAGGCGCTGGAGAAGGTCGGACTCGGCGAACACATCAACAAGAAGCCAAACCAGCTGTCCGGCGGCCAGATGCAGCGCGTGGCGATCGCCCGCGCACTGGTCAACGACCCGGACATCGTCCTGGCCGACGAGCCGACCGGCGCGCTCGATTCGGACACGTCCGTGCAGATCATGAACCTGCTCAAGGACGTGGCCAAGGACCGCCTCGTGGTCATGGTCACCCACAACCCCGAACTTGCGGAACAATATGCCACGCGCATCGTCAACCTGCGCGACGGCGTGATCCGCTCCGACTCCGACCCGTTCGTCGTGGACGAGACGGCCGAACAGCCGGCCGTGTACAAGACGATGGGCCGCGCGTCGATGTCGTTCGCCACGTCGCTGTCGTTGAGCTTCAACAATCTGAAAACCAAGAAGGCGCGCACCCTGCTGACCTCGTTCGCCGGCTCGATCGGCATCATCGGCATCGCGCTGATTCTATCGGTGTCGACTGGCGTGAACACATACATCAGTGACATCCAGCGTGACACGATGACCGCCTACCCGATCACCGTCGACTCCCAGACCTTCGACCTGAGCAGCATGATGGGCGGACAGATGGGCGGCGATGACGGATACGGCGGCAAGACGCGCAAAACCGACGGCATCTACCCGGACGACCGCAGCGTCAAGCAGGCGTCCAGCCTGACCAGTTCGATTACCGAAAACAACCTGACCCGCTTCAAGAAATACCTGGATAATTCCAAGAGCGAGATTCACCAGTATGTGGGTTCCACCGGCATCCAGTACACATATGACGTGAAATTCTCCGTGTTCGACCACGACCCCGACGGCACGCTGGTCAATGCGGACGGCGTGACGATCGGATCCAGCGACTCTGCCTCGATGGCCTCGCAGATGGCGTCCACAAGCTCGTCCGGCATGTCCGGCACCTCGTCGATCACCTCGCAGCAGATGTCGATGCTGACCGGCAAAACCGATGAGAACGCCGCGCCCGACTCGTTCAACGAGATCATGCCGGGAGCGGACGACAGCAAGCTCGTAGGCAAGGTTATCACCGACAACTACCAGGTGGTCAACGGTTCATGGCCGAAGTCCAAGGATGAAGTGGTGCTGGTGCTTGACGACAACAACAGCGTGCCGCTGACCACGCTGTACGAGCTCGGCCTGCTGCCCGCCTCCGATTACCACGAGATGATGTCCAAGCTCAACGCCGGCGACAAGGTCAGCACTCCACAAGACAAGATCGACTATGCTAAGGCCCTCGATCAGACGCTGTACATGATTCCGGCATCCGACCAGTACGTCAAGGGCGATGACGGCCACTACCGTTTCATCGGCAACGACAAGGACGAAATCGAACAGCGCCTCGAAACGGCCACCAAACTCAAGGTGGTGGGCGTCGTCAAGGCGAAGAAGGATGCTTCGGCCACGCCGTTGGCCGCTGGTGTGGGGTACGCGCGCGCTCTGACCAATGATTTGATCGACCGTGCGGCCTCCAGCGCCATCGTTACCGATCAGAAGGCCAACCCGAACACGAACGTGCTCAACGGCATGACGTTCTCGCCCTCGGACGATGCCACCAAGGTGGCCGACGCGCGCACCTACGTGGCTTCGCTGGGCGTGACGCAGAAGGCGAACATGGCCAAGTCGATGATGAGCGCCGGGCAGCAGTCCGGCACGGGCGCATCGGACGCCGCTGGTGCTGGTGCTGCAGGTGTCGCTGGCGCGGCGGGTGCCGGCGATCAGGCCGCCGCCATGGCCGCGATGAGCGAACAGCAGCTCGCCGACAGTTTCGACGCGTATATCGCCACGGCTTCGAACGACGTGCTTGTCGCGATCTACGACCAGTACGTGTCGACCGGCACCTACGACGACAACCTCGCCGCATTCGGTGTGGTGAGTCGTGACGCGCCCAGCTCGATCAACATCTACGCCGACAGCTTCGAAGACAAGGACCACATCGCCGACGCGATCACCGACTACAACAACACCGTCTCGAAGAAAGACAAGATCACCTACACGGATTACGTTGGGCTCATGATGAGTTCGGTGACCACCATCGTCAACGTGATTTCCTACGTGCTTATCGCGTTCGTGTCCGTCTCGCTGATCGTCTCCTCGATCATGATCGGCATCATCACCTACATTTCGGTGCTGGAGCGCACCAAGGAAATCGGCATCCTACGCGCAATGGGTGCCTCGAAGCACAACGTATCCCAGGTGTTCAATGCGGAGACCGGCATCATCGGCCTATGCTCCGGCCTGTTGGGCGTGGGCTTGACCGTGCTGCTCAATATTCCGATCAACGCCGTGCTACACCACTTCATCGGCAATGCGGACGTCAATGCCGCCCTGCCGGTGACCGGTGGCGTGGTGCTGGTGATCCTAAGCGTGGTGCTCACGCTGATCGGCGGCCTGATTCCCTCGCGTAAGGCAGCCAAGCAAGACCCGGCCACCGCACTGCGCACCGAGTAAGCGCATCGACATAGTACGAGACGAGATCCATAAACCTCGGAACACTGGAATACCAGCGGCAAAACGGTGTTCCGAGGCGAGCCCGGCGAGTACATTAGGATGGGCGAGCAGGTATTCCCGACAAAGGGGGCGAGGGCAACGATGGACGACTGGCGAGATACCCGCGATAAAGACAGCGCATTCCGTCAAGGAACGCTGCCTATGACAGGAACGTATGTCGTTGCACCCCCAGCGAACCCGGATGTTGATAAGGTAGACAGTATGCCTACCGATTTGCTTGGACGTGAATACGAAACCTTCCCCGCACCCGAACCGCTGCAACAGCACGGTCCGGCGCGTGTCATTGCCATGTGCAACCAGAAGGGTGGCGTAGGTAAGACCACCAGCTCCATCAATATTGCCGGTGCGTTGGCCCAGTATGGCCGCCGCGTGCTTATCGTCGATTTCGATCCGCAGGGTGCCGCCACTGTGGGACTGGGCGTCAACGCGAATACCGTGGAGAACACGATTTACACCGCGCTGTTCGATATTTCCGTGGACCCACATGATGTGGTGCAGCACACCGCATTCGAGAACATCGATGTGATTCCGGCGAACATCGATTTGTCCGCCGCCGAGGTCCAGCTGGTCACCGAAGTGGGCCGAGAGCAGATCCTGAACAGCGTGCTGCGCAAGCTCAAGTCGGAATACGATCTCATCATCGTCGACTGCCAGCCATCGCTCGGCCTGCTCACCGTGAACGCGCTTGCCGCAGCTGATGGCGTGATCATTCCCGTGGCCGCCGAATTCTTCGCCTTGCGCGGTGTGGCCCTGCTTATGCAGTCCATCGAAAAAGTGCAGTCCCGCATCAATCCCGCATTGGAAGTGGATGGCGTGCTCATCACCATGTACACCAAGACACTGCACTGCGAAGAGGTCTGCCAGCGCGTTTACGAGGCGTTCAGCGAAAAGGTGTTCCACACGTTCATCTCCCGCTCCATCAAACTGCCCGATTCCACGGTTGCCGCCGCGCCCGTGGTGGTCTATGCCCCTGAGCACAAGACATCAAAGGAATACCGTGAGGTGGCACGTGAGCTCATTGCTCGCGGCATCGTGGCGTAACGATTGTTTCGATAAACGATGAATGAGACTTCCCTTTCTCGGCTCCCCTCTCTGAGGGAAGCTGGCTCGCGTAGCGAGGCTGAGGGGAGCTCCGCGGAAGCCGAAATCAGCACGGAGGAATCCGCCACTTCCGGCTTCCGGGTCAACCTCGAAGTCTATTCCGGTCCGTTTGATGCCTTGCTCGGCATGATCGCCAACAACAGACTCGAGCTGACCGAAGTTTCCCTCTCCTCGATCACCGAGGAATTCCTGACATACGTGCGCGGGCTCGATTTCACAAAAAACATGGATGAGGCCAGCGCCTTTCTCGATATCGCCTCTATTCTGGTCGAGGCCAAAAGCGTGGCGATTCTGCCCGGCGGCGAAGACAGCCAGCACGACGAGCAGAGCCTCGAAGTGCTGCGCGAACGCGATTTGCTGTTCGCCCGACTCCTCCAATACCGCGCCTACAAGCAGGCCGCAGGTGACTTCCGGGCGCGTATCGCCGCCAACTCCGGCCGATTCCCGCACCCGGCGGCCATGGACGAGGGCGTTGCCGCCATGCTGCCTGAGCTGGTATGGACGCTGACTCCGCTCGAACTCGCCCGACTGACCGCCCAGGTCATCGCCAACGCGCCCGCCTCCGAAGTGTCGATCCATCAGCTGCACGTGCCGTTGGTCGATCTGCGGGCCCAATCGCTGGTGGTGCGCGACCGGCTGATCGCGGCATTGGAATCCAAGGGCGACCAGTCGATATCGTTCAGCGAATTGACCCGGGACTGCACTTCTCGTATTGAGGTGGTGGCTCGGTTCATGGCCGTGCTCGTGTTCTTCAAACAAGGTGTGCTGCAGTATCAGCAAGATGGTCCGTTTGCCGAACTGCACCTGAGGTGGGTACCCGGCGTAGCCGAAACGATGAGCGACGTGAACATTTCCGAAGGTGATTTTGCGTAAGGACGGCGATTGGTGACTGAACAGATTGACGCAACGAATACAACCGAACACATGGCGGATGCCGAATCGACGGCTGAATCCGCAAAGGCCGCGGTGAGGGGAGTGGAGGAGACGCACCCCGAATACGTGGATTTCGCGGTAGACGATTTTCCCGGCGGGCTGCCCGCCTGTCTGGAAGCGATTCTGATGGTCGCCGACCAGCCGCAGACCGCCACCGAGCTGGCCCGTATTTTGGCATTGGATCGCAACACAGTCGAAGAGGCATTGCGAGCCCTGCACGATGACTATGAGGGCGATGAATCCCGTGACATCCGCCCGCGCGGCTTCGAACTGCGCCGCACCGCTCGTGGCTGGCAGTTCGCCAGTCGCGCCGCGTTCGAGCCGGTCGTCTCATCATTCGTCACCGACGGCCAGACTGCGAGACTCAGTCAGGCCGCACTGGAGGCGCTTGCCATCGTGGCCTATCGCCAACCCGTCACCCGAGCCCAAGTGGCCGCGATCCGCGGTGTCAACTCCGATGGAGTGATTCGCTCGCTCACGGTACGCGGCCTTATCAAGGAAGACGGCGTGGACCCCGAATCCCGCGCGGCCCTCTTGGTCACCTCCGAATTCTTCCTCGACCAAATGGGTCTGAAGAGTCTCGACGAACTACCCTCCCTAGCGCCATTCCTCCCGTCCGTCGCCGAAATGACACAGTCGAAATCGGAAGATACGGACGTGATTTCGTAGCGATTGGGGCCCGCTGCCTGACCAATATTCGTGCGCTAGACCATCCGATATGTGATTTATGGTCATTGTGACTATAAGTAGTGCTATGCTCTCAATGCAGGGAGAACAACCGGTATGGAAAGAGGCATGGCATGGGATTCGGCAATGTGTCCGAGCGCCGCAGCGCACCGCCACAGGTCGGCGTGTCAGTGGTGATTCTGGCACTCGGCCCGGAAGGCGATACCGGCAACAGTGCCGCCGATTCCGGCAACGCCGCGAACTCGGCCCATTCCCGTCTCTGGTTGCCCCTGGTCAAGCGCGTCCGTCAGCCGTTCCTGGGCTGCTGGGCGTTGCCCGGCGGTGACCTGCGCTCCGACCGGTCGTTGGAACAGTCTGCCTACGCGGCCCTCGAATCGACCACAGACCTGCACCCGCGATACCTCGAACAGCTGTACACCTTTGGAGGCCCGACCCGGTCCCATGGCGGATTGCCCATGGTATCCGTCGTGTACTGGGCGCTCGTCGGCCAGACCGAGGCCGCGGGCTTCGAGGACGGTGACAACGTACGATGGTTCCCCGAAGACGAACTGCCCGAGCTGGCGTTCGACCATCGCCAGATCATCGACTACGCGCTGCTCCGCCTGCGCTCCAAAATCGAATACTCCGACGTGGCCACCCGACTGCTCGGCCCCACGTTCCCCCTGCGCCAACTGCACGGCGTCTATGAGGCGATTGGCGGCGAACCCCTCGACTTGGCGAACTTCCGCCGCAAAATGCTTGCCTCGGGCGACCTTGAAGACACCGGGGAGAAGATGCGCGAAGGCCGCCAACGACCGGCCACCGTCTACCGCTACATCCCCAAACGACCTGTCGAGAACGGTACGCCCCACGAATCCGATGGTGACGACATCGTGGAACTGTCCAGACAAGGCGAGCGTGAAGACGCTCTCGACGCGCTGATCCCATCCGCGCGCATCTGATTTTTCCCGCCGACCCGCTTCGGGCCGGTATCACAGACGTATATAGGAAAGGAACCACTATGACCGCACTATTCACTGCGCCGTCCGTTGACGAGATCATCGCCAAGCTGGGCGCGCAAAGCACCTGCGATGCAGGACTGACCCAGGACCCATGGCACTTCGACACCACCACACCCAGCTACGGTCCCGGTGCCTCGATGCTCGACCGTCTGCCCGCCAACGCGCCGCGCCAGCAGGTGTTGCCGGACGAATACCGCAAGGCCTCCGACGAGGAACTGCAGCAGCGCATCTCCGACGCCAAGCAGCGTCTCGGCTCCAAACTGTTGATTCTGGGCCACTTCTACCAGCGTGACGAGATCATCAAGCACGCCGATTTCGTGGGCGACTCCTTCCAGCTGGCCAAGAACGCCACCGAACGCCCGGACGCCGACCACATCGTGTTCTGCGGCGTGCACTTCATGGCCGAAACCGCCGACATCCTCTCCACGCCCGAACAGAGCGTGACCCTGCCCAACCTGTCCGCCGGCTGCTCGATGGCCGATATGGCCAACATCGACCAGGTCCAGGAATGCTGGGACCAGCTCGGCGAGATCTGCGGCACCCAGCCGGACTCCGATGGCTTGCAGCAGATCATTCCGGTCACCTACATGAACTCATCCGCCGCGCTGAAGGCGTTCTGCGGACGCAACGGCGGCATCGTATGCACCTCTTCCAATGCGCACGCCGTGCTGGAATGGGCGTTCGCCCGCGGCAAGCGCGTGCTGTTCTTCCCGGACCAGCATCTGGGCCGCAATACCGCCCGCGCGATGGGCATTCCGCTGAGCGAGATGCCGCTGTGGGATCCGTTCAAGGCACAGGGCGGCGCCGCCGATCCGGCCGATTACGCCCGCGCCAAGATGATTCTGTGGAAGGGCTTCTGCTCCGTGCACCAGCGTTTCACCGTCGAACAGGTCGAACGTGCCCGCAAGGCATACCCGGGCGTCAAGGTGATCGTGCACCCCGAGTGCTCGATGCAGGTGGTCGATGCCGCCGACGGTACTGGCTCCACCGCGTACATCGTCAAGGAGATCGCCAACGCGCCCGCCGGATCCGCCATTGCTGTGGGCACCGAAATCAACCTGGTGAACCGTCTGGCCGCGCAGTACCCGGACAAGACCGTGTTCTGCTTGGACCCCGTGGTCTGCCCCTGCTCCACGATGTACCGCATCCACCCGGCCTACCTGGCTTGGGCTTTGGAGAACCTCGAAGCCGGCAACGTGGTCAATCGCATCACCGTGGACGAAGACACCGCCCGCGAAGCCAAGGTGGCACTGGAGCGCATGCTGCGCGTTCACCCGTGATTCGTCCCTGGCGCTCCTCGTACATGAGGGGAGCTGTCCGCGTAGCGGACTGAAGGGAGCAGATGACGCAAAAACAGAGGAAAGCAACACAATGAGCAACACTGAAATCGTCGTCGTGGGCGCCGGCGTCGCCGGACTGTCCGCGGCACTGGCCGTGGCCGGCACCGGACACGACGTGACCTTGGTAACCAAGGCCGAACTGGTGGAATCAAACACCTATCATGCGCAGGGCGGCATCGCTGCAGCCATCTTCTCCGACGACGACCCGAAGCTGCATGCCGCCGACACCATGGCCGCGGGCCACGGCCTGTGCGACCCGAAGGCCGTGGACATCCTCACCCGTGAGGGTGCGGAGCGCGTCCGCGAGTTCGCCGCGGCCGGCGTCCACTTCGACCGCGACGCGCATGGACACATGCTGCGCGGCCTGGAAGCGGCTCATTCGCGCGCCCGCGTGGTGCATGCCGGGGGAGACGCCACCGGCAAAGTGTTTGAACTGGACGTCTCCGCCATGGTGCGCAAGAACCCGCGCATCCACATCATCGAGAACGCCTTCCTCAAAGATCTCATCGTGCGGGGCGGCCACATCGCCGGCGTCCACCTGCTGATCGACGGGCAGGACAAGGATCTGGCCGCCGACCGGGTGATCTTGGCCGCCGGTGGAGCAGGCCGTATGTACCCGTACACCACCAATCCGCCGGTCGCCACCGCGGACGGCCTCGCCGTCGCATGGCGTGCCGGTGCCCAGGTCGCCGATCTGGAGTTCTACCAGTTCCATCCCACCGCCATGGCCGTGGGCGAGCACTTCCTCGTCTCCGAAGCCGTGCGCGGCGAAGGTGCGGTGCTGCTGGATGAGCATGGCCACAGGTATATGAAGGACATCGATCCGCGCGCCGAACTCGCGCCGCGTGACGTCGTGGCCCGCGAGAACTTCCGCGTGATGCAGGCGCAAGGCGGCAAGCCCGTGATGCTCGACGTCTCGCCGATGGCCCGCGAGAACCCCGACCTGGCCAGCTTCCTGGCCCACCGATTCCCGACCATCGACGCCTATACGCGTTCGCTTGGCTTCGACTGGAGCAAGGAGCCGATTCCGGTGGCGCCCGCCGCGCACTACTACATGGGAGGCATTCGCACCGATCTGAACGCCCGGACCTCCATTCCCGGCCTGTATGCGGCCGGCGAATGCGCTCGTACCGGTGTCATGGGCTCCAACCGTCTTGCCTCCAACTCGCTGCTCGAGGGGCTCGTCTACGGACGCCGCGCCGGTCTGGCCGCCGTCGCGGACGGTGACGACGCGGTCTGGGCACCCGAACCGTTCCTGAACTCCGCCACCGGTGCCGTGTTCGACCATGCGCCGATCGCGCTGGCCGCCCCTGCCGCTACGGCTGCTGCTGACGATACCGCCGCCGACAAGGTGTGGAATCGTACCCGCATCCAGAACACCATGTGGCATGGCGTCGGCGTGCTGCGCGACGAGGCCGGACTGAAAACCGCCATCGCCGAACTCGGCCAAGGCCTCGCCGCCGCAAACGCCCAGGCTGATGTAAACGCCGATGGTGCTGCAAGCAGCGTTGAGGCTTTGGAGAACCGCAACATGCTCACCGTAGGCTATGTGGCCGCCACCGCCGCGCTCGCCCGCACCGAGTCGAGAGGCGCCCACGCCCGCACCGACCACAGCGAGCCAGTCGACAACTGGGCCCACTCCGTCGCCTACATCAAGGACTGACCCATGCTCACATCACACATCATCCGCGTCGCCGTCGAAGCGGCGCTCGCCGAAGACGCGCCCTACGGCGACATCACCTGCGAGACCACCATCCCCGCGGACGAAACCGGCTCGGCCCACCTCACCGCGCGCGAAAACGGCGTGATGAGCGGCATCGACGTGTTCGCCGCAGCCTTCGCCGCACAGAACCCGGCCGTCACCGTCACCGCCGCCATCAAGGACGGCGAGCGATTCCAGCGCGGCCAGATACTCGCCACCGTGAAAGGCCCGGTACGCGACCTGCTCACCGCCGAGCGCATCGCCCTCAACTTCACTCAGCGCATGAGCGGCATCGCCACCATGACCGCCGCCTTCGTGGACGCGGTGAACGCCATCTACGGCGATGATTATGACGGACCCGTCACCCGGCCGCGCCGCTACGAGCGCACCCGCATCGTCGATACGCGCAAAACCACGCCCGGCCTGCGCCCGTTCGAGAAATACGCCGTGGTCTGCGGCGGCGGCCACAACCATCGTTACGGACTGTCCGACGCGGTCATGATGAAGGACAACCATCTGGCGGCGCTCGCCGCGCGCGGCATCGACCTGGCCGGCGCGATCCGCCACGTGCGCGAACAGGTGGGCCACACCACGCATATCGAAGTGGAAGTCGACCGCCTTGACCAGATTCCCGCCGTGCTCGCCGGCGGAGCGGACACCATCATGCTGGACAATTTCTCGCTCGACGACACCCGTCGCGGCGTGGAGCTCATCGACGGTAAGGCCATCGTGGAAGCCAGCGGCAACATGAGCCTGGAGCGAGTGCCAGCCGTGGCCGTCACCGGCGTGGACGTGATCTCCGTGGGCGCGCTCACCCACTCTGTGCGCAGCATCGACCTCGGATTGGATTGGAACTAGTCATGGCCGATACCCCCAACGCATCCGGTGAACCCGGCGAACTGTACCTGGACGCCGCCGCCACCGAATCAGTGAGCCCGGCAGTCATCGAGGCCATGACCCCGTTCCTGACTGAGGCCTACGCCAATCCGGCCAGCGTGCACCAGCCCGGCAAAACCGCGGCCCGCGCGCTGGACGCGGCTCGCGCATCATTTGCCGCGGCATTGGGCGCCCGGCCGGATGACGTGATCTTCACCTCAGGCGGCACCGAATCGGACAATCTGGCCATCAAAGGCATCGCCATGGCGCGCATGCGCAAACTGGGCTTGCGGCCGGTCTGCGGATTCGCCGAAGCCGATGGCAAACAGCCGGCAAATTGTCGCCCGCGCATTATCATTTCCGCTATCGAGCACCCGGCCGTGGCCCAATCGGCGGCATGGCTGCACGAATGGTTCGGTTTCGAAGTCGTGCGCATTCCCGTGGATGCGCAAGCACATCTCGATCTCGACGCACTTGAACGCGAGCTCGACGGCGAGGCCAGTGAACGTACCACGATGGTCTCCACCATGCTGGCCAACAACGAGGTCGGCACCGTGGAACCCGTGGAGGAACTGGTCCGCATCGCCCACGCGCACGGCGTGCCCATCCATGTAGACGCCGTACAGGCCGCCGGGCAGATTCCGATTCGTTTTCGTGACTGGGATGTGGACGCCCTGTCCGTATCCGGACACAAATTCGGCACCCCCAAAGGTCTGGGAGCGCTGCTGGTACGCGGCCGCACACCCATCGAACCGGTGCTGTCCGGAGGCGGGCAGGAACGCGGCCTGCGCTCTGGCACGCAGAACGTGGCCGGTGCCGTGGCGCTCGCCATCGGACTCAACGAATCGAATGCGCGCATGCAGGCGCAGTACCGTGAGTTGGTCGCGTCCCGAGACATGCTCATCGACGCGGTTCGCCGGGTCGCGCCTCGCGCCGACCTGACCGGCGACCCCGAACGCCGTCTGCCCGGTCACGCCTCCTTCATCTTCCCCGGCGTCACCGGGGAAGCGCTGCTCGTCGACCTGGACGCGCGCGGCATCGCTGCCTCATCCGGCTCGGCCTGCGCCATCGGGCGCCACGAGATTCCTGCCACGTTGCTGGCGATGGGCCTCGAACCGTCCATCGCCAAATCGGCATTACGCATGACCTTCCGCAAGCCGCTGACCCGCGAACAAGTCGAACGCATCAGCTTGGCCATCGAAGAGTCCTACACCGACCTGACCCGCCATTAAATCTGACGCCACTTACCAGAAAGGAAACGACGTGAGCACCACCACTTCAGCGCAACCCGCGCAGCTCACCCGCAACGAGCGCCTCGACCGGCTGCCCTTCAACAAGGCGCACCGCAAACTCCTCGTCGCCTCCGGCATCGGCTGGGCATTCGACGCCATGGACGTCGGCCTCGTCTCCTTCGTAGTCGCCGCCATCGCCGCCGACCCGCACTTCAACCTCACCCCGACCGAAAAGTCATGGGTGCTGTCCATCGGCTTCGTCGGCATGGCCATCGGCGCGGCAGTGGGCGGCTTCATCGCCGACCGCGTGGGCCGCAAAACCGTGTTCACCGCCACACTGATTATCTTCGGCATCGCCAACGGTGCCATGGCCCTATCTTGGTCACTCGGCATGCTGCTCGGCGCCCGACTGATCATCGGACTGGGCTTGGGCGCGGAACTGCCGGTCGCCTCCACGCTGGTCTCCGAGTTTTCGCCGACCAAACAGCGCGGCCGCATGACTGTGCTGCTGGAATCGTTCTGGGCCGTCGGCTGGATCGTCGCCGCCATGATCGGCTACTTCGTGATCCCGAACACCGGCGACTGGGGCTGGCGCTGGGCGCTGGCCATCGGCGCGCTGCCACTGCTCTACGCAATCGTCACCCGCGTGCACATCCCAGAATCCGTGCGATTCCTCGAAGCCAAGGGTCGCGAAGACGAAGCCGAAAAGGCCGTGCGCTACTTCGAGGAAGCCGGGGGAGTAGCCCCGGTAACCTCTCCCAAGGGCAAGCCGCTGCCGAAGATCAAGACGCGCGAACTGTTCGGCTCCAAGTACCTGGCCCGCACCATCGCCATCTGGGCCACGTGGTTCTTCGTGAACTTCTCCTACTACGGCGCGTTCACATGGATGCCGTCGCTGCTCGCCGACCAGTTCGGCTCCCTGACCAAGTCATTCGGCTACACGCTCGCCATCTCCATCGCCCAGCTGCCCGGTTACTTCCTAGCCGCCTGGCTGGTGGAGGTCTGGGGCCGCCGCAAGACGCTGAGCATCTTCCTGGCCGTCTCCGCCGTGGCCGCCTTCGCGTTCTCGCAGGCCGGATCTGTGGCCCTCGTGCTCGTGTTCGGCATGCTGCTGTCCGCCTCCAACCTCGGTGCGTGGGGCGTGCTGTACGCCGTGACCCCGGAAATCTACCCGACCCGCCTGCGTGGCGCGGCCGCCGGTGCCGCCGCAGCGGTGGGCCGCATCGCCGCCATCATCGCGCCGCTCCTCATGCCGTGGTTCCTGACCCTGTCCGGCGGCAACAAGGCCGTGGCCTTCATCATCTTCGCCGCCGCCTTCATCATCGCCTGCGTCGCCGCCCTCTGCCTGCCCGAACGCAAAGGCCTCGATCTCGAAGACTGACGGAAGTCGATGACGGGAGAACAGATATTTGCCTGATTACCGGCAGAACCCCCGCGTCCCGGCGAAAGGGACGCGGGGGTTCTGCCGTTTGAAGGCCGTAAAAACGGCAGAAATCCCGCGAGGGGTTCGTCGAGACGCGGGAGTTCTGCCGTTGTGAGGTGCTTTTCTATGTTCCGACATAGTCAAGGTGTGCGAGTACCATCGTGACGGTTTGTGTGTAGGTATGAATAAACACCTCAGAGTAAGTACTTAAGTACTCGAGAACGCAAGTACCGAACGATTACGCAAAAGAATCAGTATTAAGAGAGGTTTCGATGGCGGTTCGTGGAGATATCCGTAATGTGGCGATTGTGGCTCACGTCGATCACGGCAAGACCACCCTGGTCAATGCCATGCTTCAGCAGTCGCACGTGTTTTCCGAGCGTGAGGAAGTGCCGGATCGTGTAATGGATTCCAACGATCTGGAACGCGAGAAGGGCATCACCATCCTCGCCAAGAACA
>OLVT01002108.1_pt1 | contig 14519 bp, 12 predicted proteins | sample 1673241 | NCBI WGS metagenome assembly OLVT01 (sample SAMEA3178936, study PRJEB25190) | human gut metagenome | biome: human gut; feature: human-associated habitat; material: faeces | place: Austria | collected 2013 | reverse complement strand
TTCAAAGGCATCTGCAGGCACGATGCCGCAGCCTATCTCATCTGTCACCAAAACACGGTCCTTGGGTCCGGCCAGCAGCTCCTCCAGAAGCTGTTCAAGAATCTGGTCCATGGCCGGTCCCTTCTGTTCACGGAAGGAAGGGCCTGCACTCCCCTCCATTACCCGCCTGACAAAGAGCTGGAAATCACGGCAGAACCTGCCGTCCATAAATTCCTCCCAGGAGGCCTCTGCTCCCTCTGTCCAGACAGTTCCATCTGCATTCTGTTCCCCCAGGTACTGTCTGACAAACACCCTCTTGCCCTGGAAGCTTCCTCCTGTCACCAAGATCATTCCTACATTCCTCCCATCAAGCCCGCTTTTAAAAGGACTGCGGCCGCTGCCAGGCCGGCCAGTTCGCAAACCTGCAAAAAGCATCCGGCTAAATCTCCTGTCACCCCGCCAAACTGTTTCACGGACATCCTGTAATACCATATGAACACAGCCAGATGGGTCATAAGCAGGACTCCTGCCAGCATGCCTGCCCCGTGGCATCCCACCTTAGCGGCTGCCGCACCTGCTGCCAGGCAAATAAGCATCCACAGAAGCAGCACCAGGGAATCCGTCCTTTTCCTGGCTGCCCCGCCAAATCCGGCTGCCAGTCCCTTCTTCTTGGCCTGGGGAAACGTGACCACGGAGAGGCCGCTGAAGGCCCGCTCCATCACAAACACAAGACAGGGAACCGCATAAAGAAAATATCTGTCCCCCCTGTCCTCCCTCAGGACAAGGGACAGGTATTCATGGAAAACGCCCAGATAAAGCATCATATAAACGCCGAAGGAAATGACTGCAAAGGCTCCCAGATGGGGGTCTTTTAAAATTTCCAGCTTTCTGCTTCTGTCGCCATAGGAATGAATGGCATCCATGGTATCCAGAAAACCGTCCATGTGAATTCCTCCGGTTACCAGCAGGGGAATGGCTGCCCCTGTAAGAGCCGCAGCACCCACGGACAGATTCAGCACATCCAGGGCAAAATGGAGCCAAAGGCCCAGGGCCGCTCCCTGGACAATCCCCACCAGAGGAAAAAAGCACATGACATAGCGCATGCGGTCTTCACTCCACTCCACGTTGGGCATAGGTATCTTGGAATACATGGAAATTGCTATGATGCAGGAATAAAGTCCGTTCATTCTCCCTGACACTCCCTTCTTTTAAAGTCAGCCCCAATTGCTGCCGGTCCCAGGGCGGAGGGCTTTAAGAGCACGGGAATGCCGTAAACCACCTCCACCACCCGGTCCGCGGCAGATGCCAGCTTCTGATTCAGGCAGCCCATGAGACGGATATACTCCATTGTCTCAGGTTCGTAACAGATTCCATCCCGATCCACTTCATTGGTGACAATCACCATATCCTGAACCTGTCCGGCCAGGGAAATGATATCCTCCGCAATCTTATGGGACAGGCATTGGATTGGACCGCCCTGCTGCTCTCCTGCTTCCGTTTTCCCTATCCCCTCCTTAAACATCTCATTGGCCGCCAGGTTGGATACGCACTCCAGCAAAAGAGCACGGCCGGTCCGGGATAAGGGGCTTAAACCGGTCTCATACTCTCCAACCATCACTTCTCCCACATTCCGGGGCTTTTCTATGGTGATGAATCCCTTTCCCTTTCGGAGCACACGGTGGCGCTCTACCTTATCCCGTCCCTCTTTTCCATATGCAATCATGGTAGCCACATAAAAACGGCGGGAACAGGGGGAGTCCAGAATAAGCCCTTCCGCGTATTCTGATTTTCCGCTGCCGCTTCCGCCTGTCACCAGAGTAATCATTCCAGGTCTCCTATTATCGTGTCGTCATGTTCATCCAAATTCCTTACATCCCAATTACAGAAGATGCTCATACGCATCCACATGGATGTCATCAAAGCTGCTCATCTGCGTGTACACAGCCGCCGCCATATCCAAAAGCGGAAACAGGGCCGCTGCGCCGGTGCCCTCCCCCAGACACATTCCCGCAGAAATAGCAGGTTTAAGGCCAAGAGCATCCAGAACCATTGCCCCGGCAGGCTCGGCTGAAACGTGGGAGGCCAGCAGATATCCTTTTACATCCGGGCTGATTCTGACGGCCGCCAGAGCGGCTGCCCCTGTTATGAGTCCGTCCAGCACCACCGGCAGGCCGCAGGCCGCGCATCCAATGTAAAAGCCGGTCAGGGCCGCCAAATCCAGTCCGCCCACTTTGGACAGCGCGTCCACCGGGTCCTCCCCGGACGGCTTGCGGATACGGATGCCTTCCCTTATGACCTGCACCTTGCGGTTGTAGCCGGCAGTGGTCAGACCAGCCCCCCGGCCCGTCACCAGTTCCGGGTCCATATTAAGAAGCACGGAAAGCAGGGCGCTGCTGGTAGTGGTATTGCCGATTCCCATTTCCCCGGAGCCAGCCAGCACATATCCCCTTTCCTTCAGTTCCACGGCCATATCTGCACCTGCCTCCATGGCCCTCACTGTCTCCTCCATGGTCATGGCAGGTTCCTCCAGGAAATCCTTTGTCCCATATGCCACTTTCCGGTTCACCACGCCGGGAACCGCGTCGCGGCAGGCCATACCCACATCCACAGGAATCACGTCGGCCCCTGCCTGGCGGGCCATGAGGCATACACACGAATTTCCCCGGGCCATATTCCCCGCCACAATGGCGGTAACCTCCTGCCCTGTCTGGGTCACCCCTTCCTTTACAACGCCATTATCCCCACACATGACCACAATAGCCCTGGGACGCAGGCTGACTGCCAGGCTGCCGGAAGCAGCGGCAATGCGTATGATATCCTCCTCCAGGACTCCCAGGCTTCCCAGAGGTTTGGCCACCTGGTCCCAGCGCTGCTTTGCCTGCTGCCTGAGTGCCTGGCGGGCCGGCTTAATGCTGTTCATCGCTTCCTTCAATGTCATAGCTCATGTTCCTCTCCGTCATGTTCTTGTCCGTTACGCTCTTGTCTGTCATGTTTCCGGTCATGTCTCTGTCCGTATTCCACGCACTGTCCGGCAAACCGCCGGACCAGTCCGGGGCAGGAAGGATAATAGAGGTGGGGGAATCCTGCCATCACCTGTTTTGCTGTTCTCATACAGGACCAGCTGCGGCCGCCCTTTGGCTTGGCAGCCGTCATACAAAATTCATCCTCCCCGCAATCGCAGTCCCAGTAATGAAATTCATGGCCTTTTATCTCCTCCCCTTCCCGGAGATAGGGAAGGCAGCGGTTGGGCCCCAGGGTTATGTATCCAAACCTGCCGGTTTTCCCGGCCCTGTATCCGTGGCCCTTCAAGACCCCTGCCATGGGATAAACCGTTCCGTCGGCTCCCTCCAGACTGTCCAGCAGATAGAGGTATCCCCCGCACTCTGCCAGAATGGGCATCCCGGACGCGGCAGCCGCAGCCACCGAATCCCGCATGGTCCTGTTCGCCGCCAGGGCCTCCCCGTGGTTTTCAGGATAACCGCCTCCTAAAATCAGCCCGTCCAGCCCATCCGGCAGTTTCTCCTGATGGAGCAGACTAAAATACACAAGCCGGGCCCCGGCCTGTTCCATAGCCCTCAGGTTGTCCTCATAATAAAAACAGAATGCCTCATCCCTGGCAATCCCCAGGCGGAAATGCGGTATGTTTCCAGGCTCGTTTCCCAGCTTGTTTCCCGGCTTAATTCCCGCTACATTCCCCGTTTGCTGCCCGGCTCCTGCTTCTTCCCGGACCGGTACTTCCCCATCCCGTCCGCCTGCCTCAGCAGCAATCTTCAATAGCGGTTCCCACTCCAAATTTTCATCCATCCGGTCCGCCAGCTGTTCCAGCTGCTCCCTGATTCCATCTATCTCATCCGGAAGCACCAGTCCCAGATGACGGCTTCCCACATGAAGGAAGTTCAGTTCAGGTAAATATCCAATGACCGGAATCCGAAACAATTCCTCCACCATAGGTTTTATACGGTTATATATCATGGGGGACATGCGGTTGAAAAAGATTCCCCTTATGTTGTTATTTTTTTTACCCTTGCTCTCATGGCAGTCTGTGTTTCCGCAAACACACCCATGCAGTCCGTTGGATGTATGAGATTTTTTCTCGCGATAATTTTCCTCATTCTCTTTCCATCTTCTCTTCCTGCATTCTTCGTATTGCATGCCAGCCGCACATTCAGCATCACAGTCAGTTTTATCGTGAGTTTTTTCCTCGTCTTTACCCTCCAGCATGGCATCATACTCCAAAAATCCCTGAATCAATGCCATCAGCGATAAGCTGGCTCCTCTTCCATCCACCACCAGAATGGCAGGCAGACCAAGAATACTTCCAATCTCAAAAGAACTCCCCTGAACAGACACGCCCCCAAGGCCGTCAAAATATCCCATGACCCCTTCCGCCACTACAAAATGGCGTTCCATGCTCCGGGACAGCTTCTGTCTCATATGTGTCCCGGTCTCAAAAAAGCTGTCCAGATTTCCATTTTCCACTCCCAGAACCCTGCGGTGGAACAGGCCGTCAATGTAGTCCGGTCCGCACTTAAACGCAGCCGGATTATATCCCTTCCTCTTAAGGAGGGTCAGCAGGCCGCAGGTTACCATCGTCTTCCCGCTGCCGCTTCCCGGAGCCGCTATCATAACTCCTGCCATTGTATCTCTCCCTCATCGTCTTTTGGGTCCTGCATAACCGCCACATACACCGGATTCTGCGCTTTTGGCATATGGTAGCTTCCCACCGTATCCACAGGAGCTGCCCATACCTGGGTTATCTCTCCTGTGGCGAATCCGAATTCCTTCATACACGCCAAAATTTCACCAACAGTCTCCAGTGTAATGGCATTAGCCACAATTCTCACATGGGGATTGGCGTCAAGGAGAGCTGCCACGATTTCACGCATGTGACCTCCGCTTCCTCCGATGAATGCATGAGTGGGAGGTTCCAGCCCCTTCATAGCCTCAGGCGCCTCGCCTTCCACAATGTGAAATCCCATCCAGCTTCCGTGGAACTTCTGGCAGTTGGATTCAATCAGCTGCAGGGCTTCCCGGTTCCGCTCAATGGCATACACCTGGCCGCTGCCGCCCCACTTGCGTATCTCCATTCCCATCTCCACCGCCACAGAGCCGGTGCCGGCCCCGATATCATAACACACGGCCTGGGAGCCGATACACAGCTTATCCAGTGATATCCTCCGTACCTCCTTTTTGGTCATAGGCACCTGCCCCCTGATATAGTCCTCATCCTGGGGGCCGGGCTGCGGATAAAGCTGTCCTTCCGCTGCCTCTGTATTCTCCACCAAAACACAAGCCAGACTGCCAAAGGGAAGGCGCTCATCCTCCATCAGAAGCTCGGCAGGAGTCATTTCCCAGGCAATGCGTTCATCCTCATATGAAAAATTTTCTCCGGCCCATAAAGTCACGCTGCTCATTCCGCTGCTGACCAGCTGACGGCACAAATCCGGCACGCTGCCGGCTCCGCCCAGCAGAATAAAACAGCTCTTGAAGCTGCGGATATAGGCCACCACATCACAATCCCTTCCATGGCTGCTGACCGGATGGACATTCTGCCAGCTCTTTCCCAACCTGGCGCAGAAATAGGACAGGCTGGATACACCCGGAACAAATTCCACATCCCATCCTTCCCGCAAAAATGCCTTGGCCGCCGCCTCAGCTCCGCTGTAAAAGCCCGTATCTCCTGACAGCACCAGGGCTGCCTCGTCCCACCGGAAGCTGCCCAGCCACTGTACCATCTCACTGGGCTTATAGACTGAAAATACCCGTTTCTTATCGGTGTACGCGCTGACGCTGTCCAGCATCCGGTCCGCCCCCATCACTACCTGGGCCGCCTCCAGGCAATCCATTGCCCGGCCCGTCAACTGGTCCTCGCCCCCCATTCCTATGCCCACCAGATATACAATTGGCCTTAAATCATCCATATATGCTTCCTTTCTTTTCATGGTCCATCCACTCCTTTAGCTGTCCCTTTATATCATCCAGGGATATGCCTTCCCCGCTGCCCGGCCGGTCAATCACCACTGCCGCTGCCCCGGCCCTGTGGGCTGCCTTTATCTTTTCTGAAAAGCCTCCTGCTGCGCCTCCATCCTTGGTCACCAGATAAGCACATCCGTATTCCCTGAGCTGTACCAGATTCATTTCCTCTGAAAATGGTCCCTGCATGGCAATGATATGGCGGCCCTCAAAGCCCAGACTCCTGCACTGGGCCACGGCCTCCGCCGAGGGCAGGATCCTGGCATACACTCTCTGCTCATAATCCCTTATCCTTGTGTAGATAGCCAGCTCCTTGCTGCCTGTGGTCACCAGAATATTTCCCTCCACAGAGGACAGCCATGCAGCAGCTGCCTCCACATCCGGCATATGGATGACTCCCGGCCGGTTGTCCCCGGCCCCCGGTTCACGCAGGCACCTTAAAAGCCGCAGGCCCTTTCGTTTGGAACAGGCCATTTTTATGTTCTGGGTTACTGCCACCGCATATGGATGGGTGGCGTCAATGACCAGTTCCGGCCGCAGTTCATCAAACATACGTTCCATTTCCGTGACATCCAGGCGCCCCTGGCGTATCTCCATACATCCGTTCTCGTCCGGCCTGCTTATATCCTCCAGCAAATCCCTTCCATATCCGGTAGCCACGCAGATTACAAAGGGCTGGTTAAGCTCCTGAAGATATTCCGCCAGCAGCCTTCCCTCCGTGGTCCCGGCAAATAGTATGACACTCTTCTTAATTTCCTTCATACCTGTAACCTCTGGGCGTTACCATATAGGGGCCAATCTGCCTGGTATGGGAATTGCCGATATAAACCGTGGTAAACATGTCCACCCGGCGATCCTTCAGCTCCTCCAGGGTCAGGACCTCCATTTCTTCCCCTTCCCTGCCAATGTTCACAGCCAGCCCGCACACGGTATCCTCTGCCCTGTACTTTAGAATCCGGCTGCACGCCTGCCGGAAAAAATCAGGCCGTCCCTTGCTGGCCGGATTGTACAGGCATATGACAAAATCAGCCTGGGCCGCTGCCTCTACCCGGTTCCATATGTCTTCCAGGGGTGTGAGCCGGTCGCTTAAGCTGATGACAGCAAAATCGTGCATCAGCGGTGCTCCCAAAACAGCTGCCCCTGCGCAGGCAGCCGTAATTCCCGGCACAATCCTGACTCTGACGCCGGGGTACTGCTGAGCCAGCTCCAGTATAAGGCCCGCCATTCCATAGACCCCCGCGTCCCCGCTGCAAATCATGGCTGTATTCTTTCCCATCATGCAGCATTCAAACGCCTTCCGGCACCGTTCCTCTTCCCTGGTCATGGCGGTGGTCAGGAACTCCTTCTGGGGGAACAATCCCCTTACCAGGTCCACATAGACCGTATAACCGGCTATGACCTGGCACCGGCCCATCACTTCCAGCGCCTGTCCTGTCATCTGCTTTTTTTCTCCGGGTCCCATTCCCACCACATAGAGTGTTCCCGGCTCCAGTTTCCCCGGGACGCTTTCCCGGCCCGCACGAAATCCGGTGGTAAAGGCGGGGTCGTAAAGCTTTGAGCGCTCATAACCTGTCTGGGCCACAGTATTCCCCACCACAATAAGGGCGGTCTTATGGATGCCCTCCCTGTCTGCTGTCTCCTCTAATGTGGCTACCGTACACCGGACCACCTTCTCATCCGGCCAGGTCGCCTTATATACAATGGCTGCGGGGGTATCTCCCGGATATCCGCCCTTTACCAGCTCCTCTGACAGCTCTCCCGTCATGCCTGCGCTCAGGAATATCACCATGGTGCTGCCGTGGGCAGCAAATTTCCCTATGGATTCACGCTCCGGCACCGGTGTTCTCCCGGCCATTCTGGTTATTACCACACTCTGGCTGATACCGGGCAGGGTATATTCCATTCCAAGGGCTGCTGCGGCTCCGCAGAAAGAACTGACCCCGGGACATATGTCATATTTTATCCCCCTGGCGTCCAGTCCGTCCATCTGTTCCCGTATGGCACCGTAGAGGCAGGGATCCCCGGTATGAAGGCGCACCGTTGTAAGACCGTCCCGTTCCGCCTGTTCCATCACTTCCATAACCTGCTCCAGGTCCATGGAGGCACTGTCATAAATCCTTGCATCCTGCCTGGCCCAGCCCAGAAGATCACGGCTGACCAGGGAACCCGCATAGATGACCACATCTGCCTCTGACAAAAGTTTCTGTCCGCGGACCGTAATCAAATCAACCGCCCCCGGACCTGCTCCTACTATATGTATCATCTTGCTCCGCCTTTCATCTATTTCTTAATCTGTTCGTAAAGTACAATAACATATCATCTGCGCCGGTGGTTGCCCCAAGTATCCCGCGCTCATTGGTAAATACAATAACCTCTGCCCTCAGACGTCCGCCGGCCCGCCGTTTCACATACTGCTCCAGCCGCGCCATCACCCGCTTCATCACCTGCTCACGCAGGCCGTCCTCTGTCTCTAAAAGGCGCAGCCCCTCGTCCACGGTCACTGCTTCCATAATCTGTTCCACCAGCTCTCTTTTTGCGCCGCAGGCAGCTCCGTGGGCTGCCAGGATTTCCATTCTCCCGTCTGCCCAGGAGGAATGGGTATTCATAATACCGGCTGCCAGCTTGATTAGCTTTCCTCCATGGCCTATTAGCAGAATGGACTCAGCCCCTTCTTCCACCGCCATATCAATGGTACTGCCTATAAAATTACTGCATTTCACGGCCTGTCCAAGGCCCAGGCCAAGTACAGTGCCCACAAAGTTCTCACCGTAATTTCCCGGTGTCACCAGAAGGTTCTTCTCCCCTTTTCGGATCCTCTGTCTCAGTTCCAGCCGGATGGTATCAAGGAGCGCTGTCTCGCTCATGGGCTCCACCATTCCGCTGGTCCCCAGTATGGATATACCTCCCTGGATTCCCAAACGGCTGTTAAAGGTCTTATCCGCCACCTTCAGGGCTTCCGGCACACGGATTTCAATGGAAAGCACTCCCTTAAAACCAGATTCCCGGCACACACCGGCCACCTGTTCAAATATCATCTGCCTGGGGACCGGGTTAATGGCAGCTTTTCCCACTTCGCAGCTCAAACCGCACTGGGTTACCCTTCCCACTCCCACTCCTCCGGATAAAATCAGCCGCAATCCGTCTTTCTCATACACATAATCCCCACAGGCATTTCTGTCATCTCCGGCCTCTGTGTTATCTCCGGCCTCTCTCGCATCTCCGGCCTCTCTCGCATCTCCGGCGCCGCCGCTGTCCGCATCCGGCAGCCGGACCTGTGAATACACCATAAGCCCGTCCGTCACATCCGGGTCGTCACCTGCATCCTTTCTGACACCGCAGCAGACACAGTTCTTCCCCGTCTCCATTTCCTCCACCTCCAGGTCCAGCCGGACTCCCTTTGGCGTTGTCAGGGACACCTGCTCCATTCTCCTGCCCCGCAACAACATAACGGCAGCTGCCAAGGAAGCCGCTGCCGCACAAGTACCTGTGGTGTATCCCCATCTCAATTTTTTCTGATTCTTATAGATGTACGAATCTCCCATAGTCTCACCTGCTGTCCAACATCTGACTTTTAAACTATGGAAAAGTATATCATATCCAACTGCATTTCTCAATGTCTAATTTCCCTGCAACCGGCTCTATGGCTGCCGCCACCGTCACCCCTTTTCCGGCCTGCTTATGTATTAAAAGTCTTCCTCCCCTGGCTGTACAGGACCTTTCGCAGACATTGCCCACACCCACTGCGGATCTTACAAAATCAGATTCCTGAAACTCTCCTTCCACAGCCAGCAGCTCCCTGGATGTAAATGTACGCAGCTCCCACCCGTACCTGCGGGCCAGCCTGGTTACCGCCTCTTCCCCTGCCTTTATGTCTATGGTGGATAATGCCTTTACCGCCGCCGGGTCAATGCCTCCTCTTTCCAGCGCTTCCAGGACACAGCCTTCCAGGATATCCGGCGGGGTTCCCTTCCTGCATCCCACCCCTACCACTGCCACCTTTGGAACCAGGCGGAGAAAGACCGCTTCCCTGTCCGGAGAAAGGGAGGGCCTTTCACTGTTTCGGAATGTGATCCATATGTTATGCCTGCACACGCTGTTCATACATATATTATGCCTGCATATGCCCTCAGTACCATCCCCAACGTTCTCTGCTCCTCTGCCTGAACTCCCGTTTTTTGTGGTTCCGGCTCCAAACGCTCCCTCCGCCCTGCGGCACTCCGAATCGCAGAAAAATCCCACCTTCCCGCCATCCAGCAGCCAGGCAGAAATTTCTTTGGCCTTTTTTCTGTCTGTTATACAAAGGCCCCTTCGGGCCGCAAAGACATCCACCGCAAAGATGCCATTGATATCCGTGGCAGTGGTTATGACCGGTATTCCCTGAAGCCAGCACGCCATTCTTTCAGCCAGCTCATTTGCACCTCCCACATGTCCTGACAGCAGGGGGATGCAGAAATGCCCGGCTTCGTCAACCGCCACCACAGGGGGATCTGTCATCTTATCCCGGACAAAGGGCGCAATGGCCCTGACTGCAATGCCGGCCGCCCCGATAAACACCAGCGCCCTCTTCTGTCCAAACATGGATCCGGTCCATTCCGAAAGGGACTTGTCCTGAGGCTTGATTCCCTCCGCCTCCCATTCCGGCTTCCAGAAGCGCTGCGGCACATATCCTGTGCACTCTGTCCCTGTATCCCTGAACCGGCGGCACAGAAGGCGGCATATTGCAGTGCCTCTTGCCGTAAAACAAATCATACCTATCTTCATTCCCGTCTCCTTTGTATTATTCCTGATTACAGATATAAAACAGTATATCGGAAAATTATTCCTGCTGCAATGCCTCTTTCTTAAGTTCCCGTTTGCGCTTTGTGATAAGGCCTCCTATCTTGCCGCTTTCCTTGGCTGTCAGGCTCCTCCATCCTCCCTCTATGACCTTTGCGTCCAACCCCAGTTCCTGGGCAATCTCAAATTTAAGCTGGTCCTGCGCACTCAGATTATGAGGATCAAATGCCTCATTCTTCTTAGACTTTCCCATGTAGGTTCTTGCTCCTTTCTTGCTGATACAAATTAAGTACAAATGGATTATACCCAGGCAGGGGCCTGCCTATACCGCGCTTACAACTTATTCCAATTGCCCTTGCAATTTAATTTGTTGTATATTATACTGAACCTATATGGATTGTTTCATAGCGTACCGTCACAGGATAATTTATAAACCTTTTGTTACCCTGTAACCATACATAAAGAAAGGAAGGGCACCGTGAACATTGCAGTCATCGACGACTCGATAGATGAGGCCCGTCAGTTAGCCGGCTTTATATCCACCTATTGCTCCGACACACATACCTGCCAGCAGACGACCATCTTCAATACCGCCGCCGACTTCCTTCGCTGCTGGCAAAGAGGCAGCTTTGACCTTATATTCATAGATATTTTTCTCCGGAATGAGACCTCCGGTATCAGAATCGCTGAAAGGGTCCGCAGGGATGATGATTCCTGTACCATCGTGTTCACCACCAGCAGCACCGATTTTGCCCTGAAGGGATATGAGGTCCGTGCTCTGGATTACATGGTAAAGCCTATCCGCTACGACAAGTTCAGCCAGACCATGGAGTATTTTTTGTCTGTATCCCGCAGGAAGCAGAGTCATTATATAGAGGTAAAGGAAAGCCGCATCATGCAGAAGATTCCCATTGACTCTATCCTTTACACCGATTATTCAAACCACTACATACAAATCCATCTTCCAGATAAGACGGTCCGCACTTACATGCGGTTTGAAGATTTTTCCGGTATGCTCCTTATATACTCCCAGTTCATATGCTGCTACCGGAATTGCATCATCAATATGGACAAGGTTTTTTCTATGGAGAAATCAGAGTTCATTTTGACAACCGGAGAGCATCTGCCTATTACCAGGACCATGCGGTCGCAGATTCACCAGCAGTATGCAGATTACCAGTTCTCCAAACTAAATGGAGGCATCTGATGAACTTTGCACAGATACAGCTGATAAGTGTGATTTTGGCCGAAATCATATTCATTATCGTTCCCTTTTTGGCGGTATTCCGAAGGGAATGGCGGTACTCTATGTCAAAAACTACAGGTATTCTTATGGGATACCTGTTTTTTGTATACTTTTTAGGCCTTACATGCTTCAGCCCTTTCCTGTCCCGGCCCTGGCTGGAGCTGGCGTGGTCCTGCACCACCATGACCACCAACATACTTGTCTGTAAATGGATGGTGCGCACAGACTGGCCTGTGAACATCTATTCCCTTTTCCTTTTTAAGAACTTCACGGATACCGCCGGATACTGCGCGGACCTGTCCAATGCCTCTGCTTCCCTTAATAAGAGCAGTTCCCTTATCACAGGAGACAAATTATTAAGCAATCTTATTTTTCTGTTTCTCATGGTCTGGGTGGCCTATTACATCCTGCACAAATATCTGACCAAAGCAGTGGAATACACACGGCTTCTTCCGGTCTGGAAATATCTGGCCGCCATCCCGGTGCTCTTTTTCATCATGTTCCGCCTGGCATCCCGTTCCCTGGCACCCGCACGTATGCTTCAGCATCATCCTGACATGATTTTTTTTGCTGTCTGCTGGTTTGCCTGTATCTACACGGTCCACTATGTGAGTCTGAGGATTCTGTCCCGGCTGTCTGAAAGCTATGCGGCCAAGGAGCAGTATCGGACTACCCGGCTGCTGGCCAGTGTCCAGAAATCCCAGATGGCTACGCTCCAGTATAATCTGGAACAATTCAAAAAAGCGCGCCACGATTACCGCCATCATCTCATCACGCTCAAGGGGCTTTTGGAGCAGAAGGAGACAGAGTTTGCCCTGGAATACATAAATGACTATCTGGGCACCTATGCAACCCTGGACACCACCCAGTACTGTCAGAATCCTTCCTCCAACGCGCTGCTCAATTACTACATACAAACAGCCCAGTCCCAGGGTATCGCAGTAAACTCCTCCATTTGCCTGCCTCAGAGCCTTCCTGTGCCGGAGATAGACTTCTGCACTATCCTGGGCAACCTTCTCTCCAATGCAGTGGAGGCATGCCAAAGGCAGACCCAGGGAACGCCCTCCATCACCATCAACATCGGACAGGCCGGCGAATCCATGATTGCCCTGTCCATACAGAACACCTATTCCCATCTCATACGTATGAAGGACGGACGTTTTCTTTCATCCAAACGGGAGGACATGGGCACCGGTACTACCTCTGTGCGTTATCTGGTGGAACGGTATCACGGCATACTGAAATTCGATTACAGCAACGGAATATTCGAGGCATCCCTGCTTCTGAACCCAGCCATGAAATAGACGCTCCGGCCTGCCAGACCAGCGCTTTTCTTTTTTGTTCCAGTATAGCACGGAACCATGCATCCTCACAAGCCGTTCTGGAGACAAACAGCATTTAAGCAAAAAAACCGGTTATGGGCCAAAGCCCATAACCAGTCCTCATGAATTCAAATCTTATTCTTCTGTGTACTGTGACATGGCATCAATGTCCACGTCAGCCACATCCGCATCCTGTGCAGCAGGTGCCAGCATAGCCTTGATGCTTAAGCTGATCTTGTGGTCAGCCTCGTTAAAGTCTACCACTCTTGCCTCAATCTCCTGGCCAATTCTTAAAACATCAGCAGGCTTTTCAACATGCTCCCTGGAAATCTGGGAAACATGAAGCAGTGCGTCCACACCTGGCTCCAGCTCAACAAACGCGCCGAAATCAGTCATACGTGCCACACGGCCGTATACCACGTTGCCAACCGCATACTTGTCAGCTGCGTTGACCCATGGATTAGCCTCCGGGAACTTAAGGCTCAGGGCAATTTTCTCTCCCTGGATATCCTTAATCAGTACCCTTACCTGGTCCCCTGCCTTGAATACCTTCTTAGGATTCTCAACACGGCCCCAGCTCATCTCGGAAATATGAAGAAGTCCGTCTGCACCGCCCAAATCAATGAATGCGCCGAAGTCGGTTACGTTCTTAACGGTTCCGTCAACGGTGTCGCCCGGCTGGATTCTTGCGAACAGTTCTTCTTTCAGCTTCGCCTTCTGTGCAACCAGAAGCTGTTTCCTGTCGCCGATGATTCTTCTTCTCTTAGGATTGAATTCTGTGATAACAAAATCAATATCCTGTCCTGCATACTTGGACAGGTCCTTCTCATAGCTGTCAGATACAAGGCTGGCCGGGATAAATACCCTTGCGCCCTCAACCTCAACGCTTAAGCCGCCGTCTAATACCTGTGCTACCTTTGCTGTCAGAACCTCCTGGTTCTCAAATGCCTCTTCCAGACGCTTATTGCCTCTGTCAGCTGCCATACGCTTATAGGATAAGGAAACCATGCCTACGCCGTCATTAAGCTTAATGACCTTGGCCTCCATCTCTTCACCAATCTGTACTTTTGTGGTCAAATCCACGTTGCTGTCGTTGCTGTATTCGTCACGGGTGATAACTCCCTCGGACTTATTACCTGCAATACTCAGTATTATCTCATCTTTGCTGACTTCGATGACCTGACCGGTGACTATCTCTCCTGTACGTATTGGTTTGGTTGATT